>Ga0307515_10007488_pt1 | contig 21572 bp, 19 predicted proteins | sample 17_EM_MG_FD_194513 | JGI IMG/M metagenome (GOLD analysis project Ga0307515, IMG submission 194513) | Populus trichocarpa ectomycorrhiza microbial communities from riparian zone in the Pacific Northwest, United States - 17_EM | ecosystem: Host-associated > Plants > Roots > Unclassified | place...
CGCGCCCTAGACTTTTCCGTTCCGATTGAATCCGAAAGCCGCGTTCAGGTCTGACCGATCAACCGCTTGCAGAAAGCCGCGCTATCGCTGATCGCGTCGCGGCCTTTCCAGACCAGGCCGGACAGCAAACCATTGCCGTGCCCGTTGCGCAGTTGCAGGATGTGGCCGACCTCATCGGGAAACCGGCTCACTTCCGTCTCCACATCGGCCACGATCGCGGTCCTGATCGCGGCTAGCCGCGCGCCCCATTCCGACGCAGCAAGCTCGCGGATGGCGGCCTGGATCGCGGATTCGTCGTTGTCGATGTCGGCGAGGATATCGCGCGCGTCGACGACGCGGTTTTTCTTCAGCGCAACGCGCAAGGCGATGCGCTTGTCGTCGATCTGGTCCAGGACCATCGAGACGGATATCGCATAGGGCGTGGCGGCAATATCGACGGCGCGCCGGCTGCGCGCAGGCTTGGTGGCAAGACGGATCAACTCGCGCGGCGTCTTGAGACGTCCTGCGACCAGCGCCAGCGCAAAGGGCACCGCGCCGGCGTCCTTTTTCCGGAACGCATCCATCAGCGCGGTGATCTTGTCGACCTGCGCATCGCCGAATTTCACGATCGTCTTTTCCGGTAGAGCCTTGCTGAACCCTGCCAGCGCCTCGCGTGCGCGCAACGCGCCCATGATCTTGACCAGGTCGCTATAGACCGATGGCGAAGCCGTATAGGCTGCAAGCCTGGCGCGTGCCCGCTCCGCGCCATCGGGCGAAGCCAGGTTACCTTCGAGCGATTTTGCGACCTTGGTCTGGAAGATCGATGCCGCCTGCTGCACGTCTTTCGACTTGTTGGAGGCGATAAACCCCTTCATCTGGTCTTCGTAGTCGCGGGCCATGATCGGCAGCAGATCGCGGTTGATCCATTCCCAGATCGGCGTCAGCGAACTCCGCGAGATCCGCCCCGTATTGGCATGTTCCGGCGCGCCGGCGACGAGCAGCGGCTCCAGCGGTGCGAAGAAATATTTGGACGGCGTTGGGGCTTCGTTCGGGCCGTCCGGGCGCAGTTCGGCCCGCAGTCTGGCCTGCAGGTCCGCGGTGCCCGGCATGTCGACGCCGCACATCTCCAGCCGCTCCAGCTCAGTGAGCAGGCAGCTACGCGTCAGCGGGCTCAACCGCTGGAGGAATTCCCAGATTCGATCGACCCGCATCGCAGCGATTTTCCGATATCTGACCGGGCGAAAGGTGCCGTTTCCCGAGCCAGCAAGGGCCAGCATAGTCGCAAAACCGTTAAGAACGGCAAAATCGCACCGGTAAATTACGGGATGAACGACGCGAATGGAGCGCACAAAGCGTCGCTAACGCGGCCTTTTTTACTGACTATTTACCATAATTTCCGGTGCACGCTGCCGCGTAGCGAATTTATGGATCACGCCGTCTTGCGCGGTGCAGCAGTCTCGGCGTCCGATCCCGGAGTTGAATGTCGAGCACGCCCGTCAGCACGAGCAAGAAATCATTCGTGTCATCGTGCTTGTGCCATACGAAATCGCCGTTCACCTTGAGGCAATCTCCCGCGTTGACCGGGGCTGCGAACCGCCGCACGATATGAGGGTATTTGCCTAGAGGTATTGCCGTGGCCGGACTGTCCCACCGCCAGACCGAAATTCTCAACATCGCCCGCGCCTTTGGCCGGGTGATGGTGGAGGATCTCGCCAAGCGTTTCGAGGTTTCGGCGCAGACCATCCGCAAGGACCTCAACGATCTCTGCGACCAGCGCTCGCTGACGCGGATCCATGGCGGCGCCATCATCGCCTCCGGCGTCGAGAACCTCGCCTATGAAGCGCGCCGCTTCGTCGCCGCCGAGGAGAAGCGCGCAATCGGGATCGCCGCCGCCTCGCGGATCCCGAACGGCTGCTCGCTGTTCATCAACATCGGCACCACGACGGAAGAAGTCGCGAGCGCGCTGACCTCGCATGAGGATCTGCTGGTCATCACCAACAACCTCAATGTCGCGATGCTGCTGTATCGCCATCCGCGCATCGAGGTGATCGTGGCGGGCGGTGCGGTGCGCCGTGCAGACGGCGCCGTGATCGGCTCCACCGCGATCAGCCTGATCGGCCAGTTCAAGGTCGACTACGCCATCATCGGGGCGTCGGCGATCGACGAGGAGGGCGCGCTACTCGATTTCGACTATCGCGAAGTGCAGGCCGCGCAGGCGATCATCGCCAACGCCCGCAGCGTCATGCTGGTCGCCGACTCGACCAAGCTCAGGCGCAGCGCGCCGGTGCGCATCGCCCATCTCAGCCAGATCCAGACCTTCGTGACCGACGCGGCGCTGCCGTCGGGACTGGCGAATATCTGCCACACCCGCGGCATCGAAGTGGTCGCAGCGATGGACAAGCCGGCCGCCGATATCGATGAGCCGGTGGCGGAGCCGGTTTCGACCGTCACGCGGCTGCGCTGAGGCCCGCCTCGTCAATGGTCGGGCAATGCCAGACGGCATTTTTGCCTGCCGAATACTGCTTTGGTGTTGCTCGCGGAATACAGGTCCCCGTGGCGCAATCGAATAAGTTGTCCGAACGCGATCCGGCGTATTGGGCACGTTCATGAACAAGACTTTCCTTGCTGTTTCCATCCTGGCTGTCAGCGCCGTGAGCGCTTCCGCCGCCGATCTCGCGGCCCGTCCTTATTTCAAGGCGCCGGCCGTCGCTGTTGCCGCGTATGATTGGAGCGGTTTCTATATCGGCGCCAATGGCGGTGGCGCCTGGAGCCGCAAATGCTGGGACGTGGTCCCGTTCAGCATCGATCTTTTTTTCATTCCCCCGTTCACCGTTGCGGGTAACGAAGGCTGCCATACCGCGAGCGGTGCGACCGCCGGCGGCCAGATCGGCTATCGCTGGCAGAGCGCTGCTTTTTTGTTCGGCGTGGAAGCGCAAGGCAATTGGGCGGATCTCAGCGGCTCGAACGCGTCTCAGGTCGCATTGTTCGCGGGTACCGCCAACCGCAGCAGGATCGATGCCATCGGGCTGTTCACCGGTCAGGTCGGCTACTCCTGGAACGCGTTCTTGCTTTACGTAAAGGGTGGTGCGGCGGTCGCGCGCGACAAATACGACAGTTTCCTGACCGCGCCTCTGGGGCCGTTGCCGACAGGCTTTGTCTCGAACCGCGGCAGTGAAACCCGCTGGGGCGGCGTGGTCGGCATCGGCGGTGAGTATACGCTGAGCCGGAATTGGTCGTTCGCGCTTGAATACGATCATCTGTTCATGGGCGATCGCAATGTCGCCATGACCTACGATCCGGCCTTCATTGCCGCGCTCAACCACAATGAACGCATCCGTCAGGATGTCGACATGGTCACCGCGCGCATCAACTACCGCTTCAGCGGTCCGCTGGTCGCGAAGTACTGACCGCCACCGAAGTTTCTGCGATTCGAAATTGAAAAGGCCACGGCATCGTCCGAGGCCTTTTCATAATTGCTTTGGCAACGACCGCTGGCCTGCAAATGTCCGGGTTGGTCGGCTCCGAACCAATCGCGGCGCATTTTCCACGCGTGTTGGCGCCCCAGTTCCTCGCTTTCGCTTTTCTTTCGTCTTGCTTTCGGTTTTCGTTGTGATTAACTCCAATCCGAAAGTAAAATCGCCGAAGTGAAGAGGCGATCGCCCGGGGAAGCGTCTGTTGGATCGGATTTTCGACCTCGCCATCATCGGAGGCGGCATCAACGGCTGCGGCATCGCGCGTGATGCGGTGGGCCGGGGTAATTCCGTTTTCCTATGTGAAATGAATGACTTGGCGAGCGGGACGTCGTCGTGGTCGACCAAGCTGGTGCATGGCGGACTGCGCTATCTCGAATATTACGAGTTCCGGCTGGTGCGCGAGGCGCTGATCGAGCGCGAAATCCTCTGGCAGATCGCGCCCCACATCATTCGCCCGCTTCGTTTCGTTTTGCCGCACCATTCCGGGTTGCGTCCAGCCTGGCTCCTGAGGCTGGGGTTGTTCCTGTACGACCACATCGGCGGCCGTCATCTGCTGCCGCCGACGCGCTCGGTCGATCTCACCCGTGACGAGGTGGGCAAGCCCCTGATCGCCAACCGCTACACCAAGGGCTTCGAGTATTCCGACTGTTTCGTCGATGACGCGCGCCTCGTCGTGCTCACCGCGCGGGATGCAGCCGATCGCGGCGCTGAGATCCACACCCGCGCGCGGGCGGTTGAGATCAGGCAGGTCGACGGCGTCTGGCAGGTCACTGTTGAGGACACGCGAAGCGGCACGCGCACCACGATTCAGGCGCGCGCGCTGGTCAATGCCGGCGGCCCCTGGGTCGAGCAGGTGCTGTCATCGGGTTCGGGCGTCAACGCGCGCGCCAAGGTGCGCCTGGTGCAGGGCTCGCACATCGTGGTGCGCAAGCTCTACGACCACGACCGCGCCTACATGTTCCAGAACGCGGACGGCCGCATCATCTTCGTCATTCCCTATCAGGATGATTTTACGCTGATCGGCACCACCGACCGCGATTACGATGGCGACCCGGCCAAGGTAAAAGCCTCCACGGAAGAGATCGCTTATCTCTGTGCCTCCGCCAGCGAGTACCTCGCCAGGCCGGTCACGCCGGAGGACGTGGTCTGGACCTATTCCGGCGTGCGCCCGCTCTATGACGACGGCGCCAGCGAAGCCAAGGCGGCGACGCGCGATTACGTTTTCGAACTGGATACGCCCGGCGGCGCGCCGCTGCTGTCGATCTATGGCGGCAAGATCACGACCTATCGGCGGCTCGCCGAAGAGGCGCTGGAGCGGCTCGAGCCGTATTTGCGCAGCGCCAAAGCCAAGGAAGGCTGGACCGGTAAGTCGCCGCTGCCCGGCGGCGACATGGATGTCTCGGCGATCGCGGCACTGACGGCGGAGCTGGTGCGCAAATATTCGTTCCTTCCGACCGCGCATGCCAACCGGCTCGCGCATGCCTATGGCACCCGCGCCAGCAAAGTGCTCGGCACCGCAAAATCGATGGCCGATCTCGGGCAGTCCTTTGGCGCCACCTTGACGGAGAGCGAAGTCAGGTACCTGATGTCGGCCGAATGGGCGTGCACCGCCGAAGATGTGGTGTGGCGCCGATCCAAACTGGGATTGCGGTTGTCCGCGGATGAAATTGCCGCGCTCGACCAATGGATGGCGGCCCATCGCGACCAGGTTGAACGACCCCTGCGTGAAGCGGGAGGACGGACATGAGCGTCACGCTCGAACACGTCACGCGAACCGTGGACGGCATCCCGACCATCCGCGATGTCTCGCTGACGCTGGAGCGCGGGACGCTGAGCGTGCTGCTGGGACCGACGCTTTCCGGCAAGACCTCGATCATGCGGCTGCTTGCCGGTCTCGACAAGCCGGGATCGGGCCGCGTGCTGGTCGACGGCAAGGACGTGACGGGATTCGACGTGCGCAAGCGCTCGGTCGCGATGGTCTATCAGCAGTTTATCAATTATCCGTCGCTGAGCGTCTATGAGAACATCGCTTCGCCGCTGCGGGTGCAGGGTAAGCCGCGCGCGGAAATCGAAAAACGGGTGCAGGAAGCCGCGCGGCTGCTCAAGCTCGAGCCGTATCTGCAGCGCACGCCATTACAGCTCTCCGGCGGCCAGCAGCAGCGCACCGCGATTGCGCGCGCGCTGGTCAAGGGCGCGGATCTCGTGCTGCTCGACGAGCCGCTGGCCAATCTCGATTACAAGCTGCGGGAGGAACTGCGCACCGAATTGCCGCGCATCTTCGAAGCGTCAGGCGCGATCTTTGTTTATGCCACCACCGAACCCTCCGAAGCGTTGCTGCTTGGCGGCGATACAATCTGCATGTGGGAAGGTCGGGTTTTGCAGGCCGGCGATACCTCAAAGGTCTATCGCCATCCCGACACCATGCGCGTGGCGCAGGTGTTCTCCGATCCGCCGCTCAATATCGTCGGCATCGAGAAGAAAAACGGGAAGGTCTCATATGCCGGTGGCATCGAGGCTCCGGCCAGTGGTCTCTATGCCTCGCTTTCCGACGGCCCCTATCGCGTCGGCTTCCGCGCCCATCAGCTTGAAGTCGCCAATGGCATCGCCGGCCGCCACGCATTTCAGGCCACCGTGACCGTGACCGAGATCACCGGTTCGGAAAGTTTCGTGCATCTCAACCGCGACGCATCGAACTGGGTCGCGGTGCTGCAGGGCGTCCACGAATTCGAGCCGGGCCACGTGCTCGACGCGGTACTCGATCCCGACAATCTCTTCGTGTTCGACGCCGCCGACCGGCTCGTCGCCGCACCCAACCAGAATAACCGGTGAGGGAGATGCCGCATGGCCCGCATTGACCTCGTCGATCTCGCACACGCCTACGGCGGCAATGACGCCGCGCCGGAATCATTTGCGCTGAAGCCGGTGACGATGACCTGGCGGCAGGGCGGCGCCTATGCGTTGCTCGGCCCAAGCGGCTGCGGCAAGACCACGCTGCTCAACCTGATTTCCGGCATCGTGACGCCATCGCGCGGAAAAATCCTGTTCGACGGCGCCGATATCACGCCGCTGTCAACCCAGAAGCGCAATATCGCGCAAGTGTTCCAGTTTCCGGTGATCTACGACACCATGACGGTCGGGCAGAACCTCGCATTCCCGCTGAAGAACCGCGGCGTGCCGAAGGCTGAAATCGACGCGCGCGTCAAACAAATCGCTGATTTGCTCGACCTCACGCCACATCTCGATCGCAAGGCGACGCGGCTGACCGCGGACGCCAAGCAGAAGATTTCGCTCGGCCGCGGTCTGGTGCGGTCCGACGTCGCCGCCATCCTGTTCGACGAGCCGCTGACCGTGATTGATCCCGAACTGAAATGGCAGCTGCGCTCGAAACTCAAGGCGCTGCATCGCGACCTTGACCTGACGATGATCTACGTCACCCATGACCAGACCGAAGCGCTGACTTTCGCCGATACGGTGGTCGTGATGCATGACGGCCGCGTGGTGCAGAGCGGCACGCCGGCCGAATTGTTCGACAAGCCCGCGCACACGTTCGTGGGTTACTTCATCGGCTCACCCGGGATGAACATCGTGCCGGCCGAGGTGAGGGGCCGCGAGGCCCGGATCAGCGGCCACCCGATTGCGCTGAACCGCAGCTATGACGCGCTGCCGTCGGGTGCCAAGATCGAAGTCGGCGTCCGTCCGGAATTCGTCGACGTCGCAGCCCCCGCGCCGGGATTGCTGTCGGCCAATATCGAGCGCATCGACGATCTCGGCCGCGTGCGCTTTGCGCGCGTGCGGATCGGCGATGCCAAATTCAACGCTCGCGTGCCGCCGGGCTTTTCGATTCCCGGCGAGACCGCCGGGCTCATTTTCAATCCGTCGCATGTGCACGTCTATGCCGACAGTCGTCTGGTCGAGGGGACGGCCTGATGGACAAGACGGTCAACCAAAAAGCCTGGTTCCTGGTGCTGCCGGTGTTTCTGGTGGTCGCGTTCTCCGCGATTCTGCCGCTGATGACGGTCGTGAACTATTCGATGCAGGATACTTTCGGCAACAACCAGTTCTTCTGGAACGGCGTCGGCTGGTTCAAGGAATTGCTCGATCCGTCGACCGATCTCGGTGGGCGCTTCCTGGCGTCGCTCGGGCGCAATCTGCTGTTCTCGGCCATTATCCTTGCAATCGAGGTTCCGCTCGGGATCGTGGTCGCACTGTCGATGCCGCGCGACGGCTGGAGCGTCGCCGCCTGCCTCGTGATCCTGGCGTTGCCGCTTTTGATTCCGTGGAACGTGGTCGGCACCATCTGGCAGATTTTCGGCCGGCCCGATATCGGCCTGCTCGGCTACACGCTGAACAGCCTGGGAATCAACTACAACTACGTCTCCAACGAGTTCGACGCCTGGGCCACCGTCATCGTGATGGACGTCTGGCACTGGACCAGCCTGGTCGCGCTGCTCTGCTACGCCGGACTGAAGTCGATCCCCGACGCCTATTACCAGGCGGCGCAAATCGACGGTGCATCGCGCTGGGCGGTATTCAAGGCGATCCAGTTGCCGAAGATGAACCGGGTGCTGCTGATCGCGGTGCTGTTGCGCTTCATGGACAGTTTCATGATCTACACCGAACCCTTCGTGGTGACCGGTGGCGGCCCCGGCAACTCGACCACCTTCGTCTCGATCGAATTGGTCAAGATCGCGCTCGGACAGTTCGATCTCGGCAAGGCCGCGGCACTCTCGCTGGTCTACAATCTGATCATCCTGATCGTGTGCTGGGTGTTCTACACCGTGATGACCAATGCCGGGAACGAGCGCCCGGCCAGACAGGGAGCTGAATGATGCATTCGATTCCCGGGCGCCGCGTCATCTTGTTGACCTTCCTGATCTTCCTGCTGTTGCCGATCTACTGGCTCGTCAACATGAGCTTCAAGACCAATGCCGAGATCGTCTCCACGATGACGCTGTGGCCGCATCAGCCGACGCTGGAGAACTACAAGCGTATCTTCACCGATGAGAGCTGGTATTCGGGCTATATCAACTCGCTGACCTATGTCCTGATCAACACCGTGATCTCGATTGCGGTGGCGTTGCCGGCGGCCTACGGCTTCTCGCGCTACCGCTTCCTCGGCGACAAGCATCTGTTCTTCTGGCTGCTGTCGAACCGCATGGCGCCGGCGGCGGTCTATGCGCTGCCGTTCTTCAACCTCTATTCGGCGATCAATCTGTTCGATACGCCGTGGGCGGTGGCCCTGGCGCATTGCATCTTCAATGTTCCGCTGGCGGTGTGGATCCTCGAAGGTTTCGTCTCAGGCGTGCCGCGCGAGATCGACGAGACCGCGTTCCTCGACGGTTATTCGTTCCCGCGGTTCTTCGTCAAGATTCTGGTGCCGCTGATCGCGAGCGGTATCGGCGTCGCCGCCTTCTTCTGCTTCATGTTCTCCTGGGTCGAATTGCTGCTGGCGCGCACGCTGACGTCGGTGAATGCAAAACCGATCTCGGCGATCATGACCCGCACGGTGTCGGCCGCGGGCATGGATTGGGGCCTCTTAGCCGCAGCCGGTGTGCTCACCATCATCCCCGGCGCGCTGGTGATCTGGTTCGTCCGCAACTACATCGCGCGCGGTTTTGCGCTCGGCCGGGTGTAGGAGGCATTCATGGAACACATTGCATGGATGGCATGGACGCTCCCGACCGCGATCTTCTTCGTGATGCTGTCGCTGACGCTCGGCGTGATGACCTGGCTTGCGGCTGCCTATCCCGAAGCCGAACGCATCGGGATCCTGCGAATTCCCACCACGCGTGGCGACCGGCTGTTCATCTCGCTGGTACTCGCCGCGGTCATCCATCTGTTGTGGATCGCCTTTGTCGGCATCGATCCGCTTCTGACGCTGCCGATCGGAGAGGGCGTTGAAATATCGAGCCTGTGGCTCGCAACCGTGATTTCGCTTGCTTCGGCCGTGGTGGTTTTCCGCACCGTCTGATGAAGCGAAAAAAGACAGATCCGGGATCAACCCGGACCTGAAGATTGTTTGTCGCTGCAACCGGAGGACTCAAACATGCGACGTTATAGAGGAAGGAATGGTTCCTTGACCAAGGAGAACTTTCTGACGATGACCAGCGCGGCAGCGCTGATCGCGGCATCGGTCACGATGGCCGCGCCCGCCCGTGCGGACGACGCCGTCAATCAAAGGTGGATCGACAGCGAATTCCAGCCCTCGACCTTGTCGAAAGCCGATCAGCTGAAGGAGCTGCAGTGGTTCGAAAAGGCCGCCCAGCCCTTCAAGGGGATGGAAATCAATGTCGTGTCCGAAACGATCACGACGCATGAATATGAATCCAAGACCCTCGCGAAGGCCTTCACCGAAATCACCGGCATCAAGCTCAAGCATGACTTGATCCAGGAAGGTGACGTGGTCGAAAAGCTGCAAACCCAGATGCAGTCCGGCAAGAACGTCTATGACGGCTGGATCAACGACTCTGACCTGATCGGCACCCACTTCCGTTACAACCAGACGGTCGTGCTGTCGGATTACATGACCGGCGAGGGCAAGGACGTCACCAACCCCGGTCTCGACGTCAACGACTTCATCGGCAAATCCTTCACCACGGCACCGGACGGCAAGCTCTATCAGCTGCCCGTCCAGCAGTTCGCGAACCTTTATTGGTTCCGTTACGACTGGTTCTCCAATCCGGACTACAAGGCCAAGTTCAAGGCCAAGTACGGCTATGATCTCGGTGTACCCGTGAACTGGTCGGCCTATGAAGACATCGCCGAGTTCTTCACCAACGACATCAAGGAGATCAACGGCACCAAGATCTATGGTCACATGGATTACGGCAAGAAGGATCCCTCGCTCGGCTGGCGTTTCACCGACGCGTGGCTGTCGATGGCCGGCAATGGCGACAGGGGCATTCCGAACGGCAAGCCGGTCGATGAATGGGGCATCCGCATGGAAGGTTGCCGTCCGGTGGGTTCATCCGTCGAGCGCGGCGGTGATACCAACGGCCCGGCGGCGGTCTATTCGATCGTCAAATATCTCGACTGGATGAAGAAGTATGCCCCGCCGCAGGCGCAAGGCATGACCTTCGGCGAAGCTGGACCGGTGCCGGCCCAAGGCAACATCGCTCAGCAGATCTTCTGGTACACCGCCTTCACCGCCGACATGGTGAAGCCCGGTATTTCCGTCGTGAACGCCGACGGTTCGCCGAAGTGGCGGATGGCGCCGTCGCCGCACGGCTCGTACTGGAAGGAAGGCATGAAGCTCGGCTATCAGGATGCCGGCTCGGCGACGCTCTTGAAGTCGACACCGGCGGACCGCCGCAAGGCGGCCTGGCTCTATCTGCAGTTCATCACCTCCAAGACGGTGAGCCTGAAGAAGAGCCATGTCGGTCTCACGTTCATTCGTGAATCCGATATCTGGGACAAGTCGTTCACCGAGCGTGCACCGAAGCTCGGCGGCCTGATCGAGTTCTACCGCTCGCCCGCGCGCGTGCAGTGGACCCCGACCGGCAACAACGTGCCTGATTATCCGAAGCTCGCGCAATTGTGGTGGCAGAACATCGGCGACGCCTCGTCCGGTGCGAAGACGCCGCAGGCGGCGATGGATGCGCTGGCAGCAGCGCAGGACTCCGTGTTGGAACGTCTTGAGAAGTCCGGCGTGCAGAAGGAGTGCGGGCCGAAACTGAACAAGAAGGAAACCGCCGAGTTCTGGTTCGCCAAGTCCGCCAAGGACGGCAACATCGCTCCCCAGCGCAAGCTGGCGAACGAAAAGCCGAAGGGCGAAACCGTCGACTACGACACGCTGGTGAAGTCGTGGCCGGCAACGCCCCCGAAGCGGGCGGAAGCGAAGTAAGCTTCGTCAACGAAGAGTGATGCAAAAAAACTGAAGGCCGGGAGCGATCCCGGCCTTTTTTTGCTTCGTCATTCCGGGGCGCGCGAAGCGCGAGCCCGGAATCCATGGCACGACAAGTTATGCCGCCTGATGGATTCCGGGTCTGGCCCTGCGGGCCATCCCGGAATGACGATGGAGCTACTCCGCCGCCTGCTTCGCCCCGAGCGTCGGATAATCCGTGTACCCCTTGGCCCCGCCGCCGTAGAACGTCGCCTTGTCGAACGCGTTCAGCGGTGCGCCCTTTTGCAGGCGTTCCACCAGATCGGGATTGGAGATGAACGGCTTTCCGAACGCGATTAAATCGGCCGCATCCGCTGCGAGCACTTTGGTGGCGAGATCGAAGTCGTAGCCGTTGTTGGCCATATAGGCCTGCTTGAAGCGCTTGCGCAGTGAGCCGTAGTCGAACGGCGCGTTGTCGCGCGGGCCGCCCGTCGCGCCTTCGACGACGTGGATGTAGGTCAGCTTCAGCGCATTGAGCCCATCCACGATGTGGTCGAACAGCGGCTGCGGATTAGAGTCGGAAACGTCGTTGGCCGGCGTCACCGGTGAAATGCGGATGCCGGTGCGCTCGGGGCCCGCGATCGCGGCCACCACCTTGGACACTTCCAGCATCAGCCTGGCGCGGTTCTCGATGGAGCCGCCATAGGCGTCCGTGCGCTTGTTGGCGCCGTCTTTCGCGAATTGATCCAGCAGATAGCCGTTGGCGCCATGGATTTCGACGCCGTCGAAACCAGCGGCCAGCGCATTCTCGGTGGCGCGCTTGAAGTCTTCGATGATCCCGGGGATTTCAGAAAGCTCCAGCGCGCGCGGCTCGGAGATGTCGGCGAAGGTGCCGTTGACAAAGGTCTTGCCCTTGGCGCGGATCGCGGAGGGCGCCACTGGCTTGCCTCCGCCCGGTTGCAATGAGTCGTGCGAGACGCGGCCGACATGCCAGATCTGGATGAAGATGCGCCCGCCCTGCTCATGCACGCGGTCGGTGACCTTGCGCCAGCCCGCGACCTGCTCCTTGGAATAGATGCCGGGCGTGTCCTGATAGCCCTGACCCTGCTGCGAGATCTGACTTGCCTCGGTGATCAGCAATCCGGCCGAGGCGCGCTGGCCGTAATAATCGATGGCAAGCTCACTCGGCACCATGCCGGGCGGCACCGCGCGGTTGCGGGTCAAGGGCGCCATCACCAGGCGGTTCGGCAGCGTGATCGGGCCAAGCTTGTAGGGCTCGAAGAGTTTGGTCTGGCTCATGAAGGGGTTTCCGAGGAGATGAATGGTAGGGGAACAGTTGGGCATTGCGGCGGATTGCGCAATGCCCCAGCCATTCGGCCTGTGCAGGTTAGGTGCGCACAATACCCGTCATACGGCCGGCGTCGACGAATAGGTTGAGCGTAGGATGATTCATTCGAAATCAGGAACAGCGCAGCATAAGCGACCTGCCGGCCGTGGAGTCAGTCAATTGATTCCATCATTCCGGGCGCTCGCTTCGCGAGCCCCGGAATGACGGCAACTAATTACACCCCGAGGAAATCGCGCTTGCCGATTTCGACGCCGTTGTGGCGCAGGATGCCGTGGGTGGTAGCGGCGTGGAAATAGAAGTTCGGGAAGGCAAAACCGTTGAGGAATTGTTGGCCCTTCAGCGTCATGGAATTGCTGGGGCCGACCGGGAAGGTGACGTCCTTGGTGTCGCCGCCTTCGAACTGCTCCGGCTTGAACGCCTTGACATATTCGATGGTCTTGGCGAGCCGCGCCTTCAATTCCGCAAAGGTCTTTTCGGTGTCTGGTGTCGTCGGCACCTCGCTATGCGTCAGCCGCGCGCAGCCCTTGGCGGCAAAGTCGCACACCAGCTGAACCTGCTTGCTCAGCGGCAGCATGTCCGGGAACAGCCGGGCATTGAACAGCACGTCGGGCTGGATCTTCTTGGCCTCGCAATGCGCCTCCGCCTTGGTGAGCAGGCCGGATAAGCTGTTGAGGATCTGAAGGAAGGCCGGAACGGTGGCGTCGTAAAAGGACATGTAATGCTCTTTTCGTGGTGTGGAATTTTATGGCGGTGCAGAGACTATGTTGCTGCAAGTGGGGCGGCGAAGAGGGAATTACAACGCTTGAGGTGCGGGAGATGTAGTCAAATATTTCCGGCGCGCTCCCTCACCGCGTCTGCGGCAATGCCATCGCAGCAGGTTCCGCCCGCGGCCCGCGCATCCGCGCCAGCAATTCGGCGGTCGGCCAGGAATCCGCGGGCAGGCCGTATTTGACCTGCATCGCCTTCACGGCGGTACGGCTTTGCTGCCCCATGATGCCGTCGACCTTGCCGACATTGAAGCCGGCGCGCACCAGCAGTTGCTGCAATTCCTTGAGCTCGTTGAATTGCAGTTGTGCCACCGGCGTGCTCGGCTGGCGCATCGGCGCTGCGCCCGCAATACGGCTTGCGAGATAGCCGGCGGTGGTCGAATAGATCAGCGAGTTGTTCCACTCGGTGTAGGCGGCGAAATTGGCGTAGGCCAGAAACGCCGGGCCGGTGCGGCCCATCGGCAGCAGCATAGATGCCGGCAGATCGTCGTTCGGCAATGGCTTGCCGTCGGGATACGTCACACCCAGCTGCGCCCATTTCGACCGCGGCAGCTTGATGGTGAGGTCGGCCTGATCCCAAGGTAGATTTTGCGGCGCGCGCACTTCCTGCAGCCATGGCTCGCCGCGCCGCCACTTCAATCCGTTGGCGATGTAGTTCGCGGTCGAGCCAATCACGTCAGGTACGCTGCTCAGGAGATTGCGATGGCCGTCACCGTCATAGTCGACCGCGTAGTTGAAATAATGCGTCGGCAGAAATTGCGTCTGCCCGAGTTCGCCGGCCCACGATCCGATCATCTCGCTTGCCGTGAGATCGCCGCGATCGATGATCTTCAACGCGGCGATGGTCTCCTTCTGGAACATCTCCGCGCGGCGGCAGTCGTAGGCCAACGACACCAGCGACGGCAACGTATGCAGCTTGCCAAGCTCCGCGCCAAAACTGCTCTCCAGCCCCCAGAACGCGGCGATCACCGCCGGCGGTACGCCATATTCCTTCTCGGCGCGGTTGAACGCAGCCTGGTGCTGCCGGACGCGCGCCTGCGCATTTTTTGCAGCACCTTCAGACGCTCTGTTCCGGGCGAATTCGTTGAACACCTGGCCGAACACGCGCTGGCCGCGGTCGCGGTTGACGATACTCTGGTCGTAGACGAGGTAGGGGGCGGCTTCGGCCAACGCGCGCTGCGAGACGCCTTCCGCTACCGCCTGCTGTTTCAGATCGGCGAGGAAACGATCGAAGCTCATGCCGTTGTGGCAGGCCGCGCCGCCGCGCGGGGCCACGGCGGCGGGCCGCGCGGCTGGCTGCTGGCCCGGCGTCGCAACCGGTTTGGGCTGGGGCGCGGCAGCGGGCCTGGCGGGCGCGGCCCGCACCGGAGCCGGTTGGGATAATGCGGCGCTTGAAACGACGAGGGCTGCAAAAATCGTGACCGCAGCATGAATTCTGATCGAAAGGGTCGGCATCATCGTCACCGGCTCGCGTGGGGGAGGGACCGCAATTTCTACAGCCTGTGAGGAGGATCAGTGCAAGCCCAATCCGCCGCTATGCCCACGTATAAGGCAAAAACTGCGCAAGCCCGCTTCCTGCATAGGAGCCTGCCGCCAGAACCGCAGCCCGGAGGCTGTTCCAACTCGCATTGCCCGTGTAGGCTGGCGCAACTGCCGGCCACATAAGGCCGACGTCCATATGGGGCGGGCAGAAAACGGGAGATGACGGACAACCATGACGGAACTCCGATATTTGGCGCCCAATTCGCTTGATGAAGCGATCAAGGCGTTCGCCGCGGCCGGAAGTGCAGGGCGCATCCTGGCCGGCGGAACCGATCTTCTGGTGCAGATGCGCGCCGGGGTCGTGAAGCCGGGCCTGATCGTCGACATCAAGAAAATCGCCGAGATGATGCAAATCGAGCAAACCGCCGATGGCGGGTTTCGCGTCGGCGCCGCCGTTTCCGGCATGGCGCTGCATGACCACGTCAGCTTCGGCAAGGTCTGGCCCGGCGTGCTGGAGGCCGTCAATCTGATCGGCTCCAAGCAAGTGCAGGGGCGGGCCTCCGCGGGCGGCAATCTCTGCAACGGCTCACCGGCCGGCGACAGCGTGCCCGCGATGGTCGCGGCCGGCGCCGTCGTCACGGTACAGGGGCCGGAGGGGCGCCGCGAGATGCCGGTCGAGCAAGTGCCGGCAGGACCAGGCCGCACCAATTTCAAGCCCGGCGAAATTCTCGTCAGCTTTACGCTGCCGCCGCGGCCGAAGGGATCGAGCGACGCCTATCTGCGCATGATCCCGCGGACCGAAATGGATATCGCCGTGGTCGGCCTTGGCGTCAGCCTGACGCTGAAGGACGGCGTCTGCACCGCCGCGCGCGTTGGTCTCGGCGCGGTGGCGCCGACCGTGCTGCTGGTTGAAGCGGCGGCAAAAGCCCTGATCGGCAGCAAGCTCGATGAGGCCGCGCTCAATGCCGCAGCCGCTGCCTGCTCTGCCGCCTGCCGTCCGATCGACGACAAGCGCGGCACCATCATCTACCGCACCAAAGTGGCCGGTGTGCTGCTGAAACGCACCACTGCGATTGCCGCTCAACGCGCCAAAGGGAATTAAGCTTCATGGCCAAGGTTCACGTCACCACCACCATCAACGGCGAGCCGTCGGAGTTTCTCTGCGAGCCCAACGACACCATGCTCGATGCGCTGCGCGGGCCGCTTGGGCTCACCGGCTCCAAGGAAGGCTGCGCCTCCGGCGATTGCGGCGCCTGCAGCATCACGGTCGATGACAACCTCGTTTGTTCCTGCCTGATGCTCGCGGTCGAATCCGAAGGGCATGAGCTGCGTACCATCGAGGGCATGGCCAGGGGCGACAGACTGCACCCGCTGCAGCAGAAATTCCTGGAAATGGCGGCGCTTCAGTGCGGCATCTGCACGTCCGGCATGCTGGTGGCCTCGGATGCGCTGTTGAAGCGGAATCAGAATCCCAGCGAGGAAGAGGTTCGTTTTTGGCTGGCCGGCAATCTGTGCCGCTGCACCGGCTATGACAAGATCGTACGCGCGGTGATGGAAACCGCCGCCGACATGCGCGCAACGAATTAAGGAATCCTGGCAATGAACATCGTCACCGACAACAAGTGGATCGGCCAGCGTACCATTCGTCCTGACGGCGTCGACAAGGTCACGGGCCGCGCGGCCTTTGCCGCCGACACCAACATGCCCGGCATGATCTGGGGCAAGGTGCTGCGCAGTCCGCATCCGCATGCGCGCATCAAAGGGATCGATACTTCGAAAGCCGAGGCGCTGCCCGGCGTCAAGGCTGTCGTCACCGCGCGTGACATCGTCGATTTTCCGCTCGACAAGTCCGTGATGCTCGGCATCCAGGACATGCGCTGGATGTGCCGTAACGTCATGGCGCGCGAAAAGGCGCTGTTCCCTGGCCACCCCGTTGCCGCCGTCGCTGCAACCACCGAAGCGATCGCGGCGCAGGCTTGCGAACTGATCGAGGTGGATTACGAAGTGCTGCCGTGGTCGATCGAGATCGACGACGCGCTTAAATCAGATGCGCCGATCCTGCACGACTTCATGAAGTTCGAGGGCAAGCCGTCCAACATCGCCGGCCGGCTCGAGGTCAAGAAGGGCGACATCGCGGCAGGTTTTGAGGCCGCCGAAATCGTGATCGAGCGCAGCTTCACCACCCGTCCGGTGCATCAGGGCTATATCGAGCCGCACGCCTGCCTGATCAGCGTCGCCGCCGACAACAAGACCACGATCTGGAGTTCGAGCCAGGGCCAGTTCATGGTCCGCGCCATGACGGCGTACCTGACCGGCATCGCGCAAAGCGATATCCGTGCGATACCCGCCGAAATCGGCGGCGGCTTCGGCGGCAAGACCATCGTCTATCTCGAACCGCTCGCCACATTGCTCGCCAAGAAATCCGGCCGTCCCGTGAAGATGGTGATGACCCGAGAGGAAGTGATGCGGGCGACGGGGCCGACGTCGGGCTCCAAGAGCACGGTCAAGATCGGCGCCAAGAAGGACGGCACCATCGTTGCCGCGCACGGCATTTACTATCTGCAGGCAGGCGCCTTCCCGGGCTCGCCGATCCGCGGTGCGGTCGGTTGCAGCTTTGCGCCTTATGATATTCCGCACGTGCTGTCGGAAGGGTTCGACGTCTGCTCCAACCGCTCCAAGGTGGCGGCCTATCGCGCGCCGGGTGCGCCGATCGGGGCCTATGCGGTCGAGTGCGTGCTCGATGAGCTCGCCGAAGCGCTGAAGATGGATCCGCTGGAGTTGCGGCTGAAGAACGCCGCCAAGGAAGGCACCAAGGCCGCGCACGGGCCGGTGTATCCGCGCATCGGTTATATCGAGACGCTGGAGGCCGCCAAGGCATCGCCGCACTACAAGGCGCCGCTCGGCAAGCTGCAGGGTCGCGGCGTGGCTTCCGGATTCTGGTTCAACGCCGGCGGCGAATCCTCGGCGCAGGTCAACATCACCGAGGATGGCAACGTCGTCGTCACGACAGGCCATCCGGATATCGGCGGCTCGCGCGCCGGCATTGCCAATATCTGCGCCGAATTGCTCGGCATCGACTATCGCCGCGTCTCGGTCCTGATCGGCGATACCGCCACCATCGGCTTCTCGAATCTCACCGGCGGCAGCCGCGTGCTGTTTGCCTCGTCGATTGTGGCGACGCAGTCCGTCGAGAAGGTGATTCAAACCTTGCGAGAACGCGCGGCGAAGATCTGGGAGATCGATCCCGAGGCGGTGAAATGGGACCAGGGCGCGGCGCACCCGGTCAGCCCCAACGCCGGCCAGTTCCCGCCGCTGACGCTGGCGGAACTTGCCGAAAAAGCGCCGTCGATGGGCGGCCCGATCGGCGCCGGTGTGCAGCTCAATACGCAAGGCGCCGACGGCGGTTTCGGCACCCACATCGCAGACGTGGAAGTCGATGTCGATCTCGGCATCGTGCGGGTGATCCGCTACACCGCGATCCAGGACGTCGGCCGCGCCATCCATCCCGCCTATGTCGAGGGCCAGTTGCAGGGCGGTGTCTCTCAGGGCATCGGTTGGGCGCTGAACGAAGAGTACATCTACAACAAGCAGGGCAAGGTCGATAATCCAGGCTTCCTCGATTACCGCATGCCTGTTTGTTCGGACCTGCCGATGATCGACTGCATCATGGTCGAGGTGCCGAATCCGAAGCATCCGCAAGGGGTCAAGGGCGTCGGCGAAGTGCCGCTGATCCCGGTGATGTCGGCGATATCAAACGCCATCTATAATGCACTCGGCAAGCGCTTCTACAGCCTGCCGATGTCGCCGCCGAAGGTGCTGGAGGTGATCGATGCGCCGGAGACCAGGCAGGCGGCAGAGTGAGGCGACACTATGTAGGGTGGGTGGAGCGAAGCGATACCCACCAATCGCCCGAAAGAAGATGGTGGGTTACGCTTCGCTAACCCACCCTACGAAGTAGGAGTAGCCCGGATGAGCGTAAGCGACATCCGGGTCTTCTTTCGAATCCCGCATGTCGCTTCGCTCATGCGGGCTACCGACTGCGAGAAGGGATAAGCCATGGACGATCTCGCGGCCCGGCGCGCGGCGCAATCGCTGCTTGCGGCACACAAGGCCAATGCTCAGTTCACGTCGCTGGGCCTGCCGGACAAGCCCGCCACGATCTCGGACGCCTATGACATTCAGGATCGGTATGTCGCGCTGCTCCGGAGCGAACATGGTGATGCCGTGGGCTACAAGGTCGGGCTGACGTCGGCCACGATGCAGACATTCTGCGGGATCGACCATCCGATTGCCGGTGTGGTGCTGGCAAGCCGCGTGCATCCATCCGGCGCAACCATGCGCCGCGCGGATTTCGGCCGGCTCGGTCTCGAATTTGAAATCGCCGTTCGCCTCAAATCCGATGTGCCGGTCACGGCTGCGCCGGTTACCGCCGAAATGATTGCCCCGCATGTCGGCGGCGTATGTGCGGCCATTGAATGCGTAGATGATCGCCACGCCGACTACGGCCATCTCGATGTGCTCTCGCTGGTATCGGATAATTCCTGGAACGCCGGCATCGTCCTGTCGGAATTCGTGGCGAAATGGCCTGACCTGGAACCCGTTGTCGGGCGGGCGACGATGAATGAGGTTCCGATCGGCGAGGGCCATGGCCGCGACATCCTCGGCCATCCACTCAACTCGGTCGCCTGGCTTGCCACGCAGCTCAATTCGCGGGGAACGGGGCTGAAGGCCGGCCAGGTGGTGATGACCGGAAGCGTCATGAAGACCGTTTTTCCGGATATCGATGCGAGCTATCGCTTCACCCTCGAGGGCATCGGCCGCGTCGACGTGCAGGTGCGTTAGCGCTGGGGCGCTATCGCCTGTGATCGACTTTGGTGGTACGGATGTCGTCACGCATGACGGTTCCCTCGTCCTGAAAAGGCTACTCGCTAAAATTTTCTGCACGCCTTTTGTTGGTCGTTAGCTACTCCGCGACGCGCTAGTGGTGGATAAGGGCGACAACCTTTAGTTGGTACCACTTGTTAGTTTTTTCCATGCGAGAAATTTTTCATGCACAGAGATGGTCGATATGCGGTTTGGTTCAGGACTTCACGCGGCGAGGGAACCGGCATCGTGCATCTCGCAGATGGTATAATATCAGGCGGTGACAGCTTCTTCACCTATAGCGGTTCATACGAAACCGACGACGATCGCTTCACTGCGGCGTTGACCATTACGAAGCATGCCGCCGGCCCACCTACGTTGTTTGGCCTCGACGAGGTCGAGTTAAAGCTTGCCGGAAAATTCAACGGCAGGCTGGCGTCGTGTTCCGGCGCGGCGAGGCAGGCGCCGGGGCTGCCTTTCGAGGCCACGCTGATCCCCAGCGAGGACGTGTCGCCTGCGCCGGAAAGAAACCGCGCCGGCAAATTGCCTGTTGGCGCGAGCAGCCGACACCGCCATGCCCTGGTGCGCGGACTGTCCCGGATCTGATTTCAATGAAGCGGAATTGGAATTATTTAAGGCGCATTCCCGGCGCGCGCGGAAAATCTGCGCCGCAGAAACGCGGCAATTGCGCAAGAGAAGGGGACACCGCGCGGATTTAAACCCAAGGGAGGTTCTGCCCATGTCTGAAGTGATGTCCTTCCCACCCAAGCCGCCGCCCAAATCGATCGCGGAGGAAACTGCTGAATTCCTGCGATTGCTGGAGCGGATCAGGTCTTCGTCGCAGAGGATCCAGCGGGAGGAATTCCAGGCAAGAGAGAAATAGGCGAACAGGCCCTCGTGATGTGCGAGGGCCTTTTCGTATTGTGGAAGGGCTGCACCTCGCCGGTATCATCGGCTTCGGCTAACCGCTAATATCGCTGAAAAGGGGTTTCGCATCTGGGGGACAAATGAATTTTTCGAAAGCGCATTTCATCGGTATCGCCGGAAAGGGCATGAGCGCCACCGCGCTGCTGCTCCGGCAGATGGGTGTGCAGATTACCGGGTCCGACGAAGGCTTTTACCCGCCGGTCAGCGACTATCTCAGGAATGAGAAGATCCCGTTTGCCGCGGGCTACAGGAAAGAGAATATTCCTGACGATGCCGACGTCATCGTGATCGGCAAGAACGCAAAGCTTGTGCCTGAAAGCAATGAAGAAGTTCGCGCCGCAATGGATAGCGGAAAGCTGGTGCGATCGTTCGCGGATTTGCTGCACGACATGACCGCCAATTCCGAGACGATCGTGGCGGCGGGAAGCTACGGCAAATCGACCTGCACCGCGCTGCTGGCGTGGTGCCTGCGTGTCGCGAACAAGGATCCGAGTTATTTCATCGGCGAGATCACCAACGGGTTCGAACGCCACGCGCACCGCGGACAGGGCCCGACTTTCGTGCTCGAAGGCGACGAATACCCGGCGTCGAACTGGGACAACAGATCGAAATTCCTGCTCTACAACGCGAGGAATGTCCTGCTGACTTCGGCGACCCACGACCACATCAACGTCTTTCCGACCCACGCGGACTATCTCGCCCCGTATCAAAGCCTGCTTGGTTCACTGCCATCAGACGGGCTTCTGGTCGTCTGTAGCGGCGAGCCTCACGCGCGCGCCCTGGCCGGAGGTCTCGCCTGCGCCACGGTCTTTTATGCATTGGACGACAAGGCGCACTGGCATGCCGCCAACATCGCGCGCGGCGCGGAAACCGGTTTCGACCTGATGTACGGCAGCGAAAAGATCGTGCGT
>Ga0307515_10007489_pt1 | contig 21571 bp, 17 predicted proteins | sample 17_EM_MG_FD_194513 | JGI IMG/M metagenome (GOLD analysis project Ga0307515, IMG submission 194513) | Populus trichocarpa ectomycorrhiza microbial communities from riparian zone in the Pacific Northwest, United States - 17_EM | ecosystem: Host-associated > Plants > Roots > Unclassified | place...
CGCCAACTCCTACCCGGACGACGGTCTCGGTGAGGTCTTCCTGAAGATGTCGAAGCAGGGCTCGACCCTCGCGGGCATGATGGACGCCTTCTCGATCGCCGTCTCCGTAGGCCTGCAGTACGGCGTACCCCTGGAGACGTACGTCTCCAAGTTCACGAACATGCGCTTCGAGCCGGCCGGCATGACGGACGACCCGGACGTGCGGATGGCGCAGTCGATCGTCGACTACATCTTCCGCCGCCTGGCGCTCGACTTCCTGCCCTTCGAGACACGCTCCGCACTCGGCATCCACTCCGCCGAGGAGCGCCAGCGTCACCTGGAGACCGGTTCGTACGAGCCATCCATCGACGATGTCGAGGTCGACGTAGAGGGCCTGGCCCAGTCGGCGCCGCGCGCCCAGGAGTTGAAGGCCGTGGCCGCGCCGAAGGCCGTGGTCGAGGCGGCCAAGCCCGCTCCGCAGCAGGCGCACACCAGCGCCGAGCTGGTGGAGATGCAGCTGGGCATCCAGGCCGACGCCCCACTCTGCTTCTCCTGCGGTACGAAGATGCAGCGGGCCGGTTCCTGCTACATCTGCGAGGGGTGCGGCTCGACCAGCGGCTGCAGCTGATCAACTGCATCTGCTTGAAGTGAACTAGCTGGTCAGGGCGGCGGAGTCGGTATCAGGACTCCGCCGCCCTCAGCATGTCCCGGCCCATGGCGATTCCGGTTTCCCAGCGGAACGATCAGCGGTTAATCTCCCTCGACGCGCATAGCGTGCGCACAGGGGAGGGTGGGGGCATGGTCGACGATTCCGTCGAACCCGAAAGAGGTATGAGGGCGGGGGCCCAGGCAGTCGCGGCAGTGGTGGTGGTCGGTGGTGTCGTGGGCGGTATGTGGGGACTTGGGGGAGTCCTGCCGAAGACGACGTCACGAGACAGCGCACCCGCGACCTGCTCGGCGAGCACGGACAACACCCTGCCGGCGAAGTACGTCTCGCCGACGGCGCTCTGTACGGCGCTGAACCGCACGGACCTTCCGGCGCTGCTGGGGACTCCGGACGAACACGCGGAGACCGCGTCGGGCAGCGCGGGCTGGATGACGCTCGCCGGCGGCACCAAGATCGCCAGCCCCGAGGCCGACGTAGACCTGAGGACCTACTCCGTGCGGCTGTCGGCGTCCTACGACGACGTTCCCGTCGCCCAGGCGGCCCGGTTCGTGGACTCCAGCTCGCAGGTGAAGATGGTCCTGGGGCACCCGGCCGTTCTCTACTCGGACCAGACCATCGCGATCAGCTTCAACCTCGGCGGCGGGAAGGCCAGTACGGGCCCTGGGGGCATCGCCCGCAGCTTGCTGGTCTCCACGACCGCGAAGGACGGCGGCGACTCCTTCGAGATATCCATCTGGCGTCAGGACGACGTGCCGCCCGATGACGAGGCGCTGTTCCGCATCGCCGAGGAGGTGCTGCCGACGGTCCCGGGCTGGACCGCCGGCTGACGCGCCGTCCCGATGGGCTCAGGGCTGCTGTGCCCTGCCCATCGTCCTGGTGAAGGTCGCGGGGTCGTCCTCGAAGCCCCGGATGCCGGGATGGAAGTCCCAGCTTCCGGAGTCGTCCCGGACGAACTCCCCGACCGTCGCCGCCGTAGCGCCGAGGACGTCACCGAAGTCGTCCTCGGTGAGGATGGTGTACCCCTCGCGGATGCGCAGCTTCGGGTTGAGGACATTGACGAACGTGCGGTGGGTGACCCGCTGTTGGATGACGACACCGACCACCACGCGCGCGTACCGGTCGGCGAGCCGGTCGAGCTCCAGCGTCATGACCTCGTCCCAGCCGAAGCCCTTGCCGTCCTTGCTGTCCCGGTTGAGATAGATGGTGCCGTCGGGCGAGCGGCTGTCGAAGTGCACCGCGTACGCGGGAGCGCCGTACAGATCGCCCGCCACATACGTGGTGGCGACGATGTCCAGATCGACGGGCGGCTGCCCGGTGGGACTCGGATCCCACTGGAGCCCGACTTCGGCCTTGCGGATCCCCTTGTTGAGGCCGTTCACCACGGTTCCCCTTCCCCGTTCGCCTCGATCGCGCGCCCCAACTACTGGGCGATCAGCGTGCGTTGTCCATCGTGCCACGCGCGCGGGGGCGCATGCGCCGACGATCTCAGCCGGAGCGTGACCGGCGCCACGCTCCAGGGCCTTACGATGGCGCGGTGCTGGTCAAGTGGATTCGCTGCACCGTGATGGACCGCCGCGGCTTCGAGCGCGGGCAGCGAAAGTGGGCGGGGCTTCTGGGGGAGCCGGGATTTCGGGGACAGGGGGGAGGCTGGAGCAGAGCGCGGCCAGGGGTGGCACACATTTTCGCGTTCTGGGAAAGCCGTGCCTTCTACGACTCCTTCATGGCCCGATCCCACGACCGGCTGGCGTCGGCCCAGGCGGGCACCTTCAAGGATGCGCAGGTCAAGCTGTTCGATCACCGCTTCGACGTGAAGACCGGCTTCGAACCGCGCTTCACCGACGCCGACCTGGTGCGGGTGGCCCTGTGCCGTGTCCACGAGGAGCGCGCCGAGCACTTCACGCTGATGCAGGAGAAGGTCTGGAACCCCGCGATGGCCGGTTCCCCCGGCATGCTCCGCGGGCTGTTCGGCGAGGCCCCGGAACACGAGTTCATGGTGCTGTCGATGTGGCACTCGGCCGCCGAGCACGGCAAGTACCGCACCGAGCGGGTGGAGCGGCTCGCACTGCGGGCCCAGATCGAGGCGGACGTCGTGTCCCTCACGGGGGACATCGTGCAACTGGAACCGTCTTGGACGGTTTGAAATCCGAACTGACGTCGTCGGCGTCCCGATGTGTGAATCGTGCGTCCCTATGTGGCTCATCGGGCACAATTCGTGTGACCTACGCCGTATGGAGCCCGTACGAGTGCTCGATATCCCGTCACTCGATCTAGGGTTTTGGCATGGCACGACCACGGCGCATCGTCCTTGTCCGGCACGGCGAGTCAACGGGCAATGTTGATGACACCGTCTACGAGCGTGAACCCGACCATTCCCTGGCGCTGACCGACCAGGGCTGGCGGCAGGCGGAGGAGACCGGAAAGCGGTTGCGGGAGGTGTTCGGCCGCGAGCGCATCAGCGTGTACGTCTCCCCGTACCGCCGCACGCACGAGACCTTCCGCGCCTTCCATCTCGATCCCGACCTCGTCCGCGTACGCGAGGAACCCCGGCTGCGCGAACAGGACTGGGGGAACTGGCAGGACCGCGACGACGTACGCCTCCAGAAGGCGTACCGGGACGCGTACGGGCACTTCTTCTACCGCTTCGCGCAGGGCGAGTCCGGCGCCGACGTCTACGACCGGGTGGGCGGCTTCCTGGAGAGCCTGTACCGCAGTTTCGAGGCCCCCGACCACCCGCCGAACGTGCTCCTGGTGACGCACGGCCTGGCGATGCGGTTGTTCTGCATGCGCTGGTTCCACTGGACGGTCGCCGAGTTCGAGTCGCTGTCGAATCCGGGGAACGCCGAGATGCGGATGCTCGTTCTGGGAGAAGACGGCAGGTACGCGCTGGACCGGCCGTTCGACAGCTGGCGAGACCCGGAACCGTACGGGATCACCGGATAGAGTTGCCGACCGATGATCCCTGACTCCTCTTCCGACACTCCCGACCCTTCTGTTTCTCTTGCCTCTGCCAGCTCGCCCGATGTGCGCCTGGACCGCGCCCTGGCGAGCTTGCGTGGACTCGCCGTGGGCGACGCGCTGGGCTCACAGTTCTTCGTCCCCGTTAACTACCCGCTGCTCAAGCGCCGCGAACTACCCCCAGGGCCTTGGCAGTGGACGGACGACACAGAGATGGCCTGCTCCGTAGTAGCCGTCCTGGCAGCTCACCACCGCATCGACCAGGACGCCCTGGCGCACTCCTTCGCGGAACACCACGGCTTCGACCGCGGCTACGGCCCCGCCGTCAACCGGCTGTTGCGCCTCGTCCGCGAGGGCGGCGACTGGCGTGAACTGTCCGCCGCGCTCTTCAACGGACAGGGGTCATGGGGCAACGGCGCGGCGATGCGCATCGCACCCCTGGGCGCCTGGTACGCGGACGACCCCGAACAGGCGACCCACCAGGCGGAGATCTCCGCCTACCCGACGCACCAGCACCGTGAGGCCGTGGTCGGCGCCATGGCCGTCGCCGCGGCCGCCGCGCTGGCCGCGGCCCCCGGTGGTCCGCCCGGCCCCGGAGAACTCCTCGACGGCGTCATCGCACTCGTACCGAAGAGCGCCGTCGGCGCGGGCCTGCGGCGCGCCAGGGACATGCTCGACTACGCCGATCCGGGCACCGTCGCGGCCGTACTGGGCTGTGGACGCCGTACGTCCGCTCACGACACGGTCCCCTTCGCGCTCTGGTCGGCGGCGCGCGGCCTCGGCGACTACGAGGGGGCGTTCTGGGCCACCTCCCAGGTCGGCGGGGATGTGGACACCAACTGCGCCATCGTGGGCGGTGTGATCGCCGGTGGGAAGGCGGGGACGCCGCCCGCCGGGTGGGTGGAGCAGACGGAGGCGCTGCCGGGCTGGGTTCCGACGTCCGTCTGACGCCTTCGACTGCTCACCCGGGCGGTACCGCCCCCACGCGCTGAAACTCTCTGTGCTTGCCGGGAACTCTCCGTGACCGACCGGCCGTTGTCCTGGTAGCTGTTGTGTGGCACATGAGTCCGCACGGGCAGACAGGACACGACAGTTGCAGGGGGGCGAGGTATGAGGATTTCGTCGGCGACTCTCGGCCGGGCCCTGATCGGGCCCGGCCGGTCAGCCGATCCCCGGACCCGCCGTGCCCGCGAGGGCCTCGAGGTCGCTCTTGCGGACCCGGATCACCAACCAGGCGGTGACCAGGGCGAGTACGGCCATCGCGGCGGCCGGGATGAAGGCCGTCGAGATTCCGTGCGCGAGCACCTCGTGCCCCCACGGCGCCGGCAGTTGGTGCGTCTTGGAGAAGGTCTCCTTCTGCTCCGCCGATCCGTCGGCCAGGAACTTCGGCAGCTGCTTCTTCGCCTCGTCCTTGCCGGCCGAGCCGAACACCGTCGTGAGGATGGACAGACCGAGCGAACCGCCCACCTGCTGCATGGTGTTGAGCAGCGCGGACGCCGCGCCCGCCTCGTGCTGGGCGACACCGGAGACGGCGGTCACCGTCAGCGTGACGAAGTTCAGACCCATCCCGAAGCCGAACACCAGCATCGGGCCGAGCACCCCACCGGCGTACGAACTGTCCGAGCTGATCAGGGTCTGCCAGGTCAGCCCGATGACCGCGAGAGCCGAGCCGACGAGCATGAACGGCCGTGGCCCGAACGTCGGCAGGAACCGTTGGGACAGTCCCGCGCCGGCCGCGATCACGACGGTCACCGGCAGGAAGGCGAGACCGGCCTGGATCGGGGTGTACCCCAGCACGTTCTGCACGAAGAGCACGATGTAGAAGAACATGCCGAACATCGCGGCGGCCAGGCTCAGCATGATCACGTAGGTGCCCGAGCGATTGCGGTCGGCGAACATCCTGAGCGGGGTGATCGGTTCCTTCGCCCGGTTCTCGGTGATCACGAAGGCCAGCAGCAGGACGGCGGCCGCGGCGAAGGATCCGATGGTCAGGCTGTCGCGCCAACCCTGGTCCGCCGCGCGGATGAAGCCGTACACGAGCGACGCCATGCCCGCCGTCGAGGTCAGCGCGCCCGTGATGTCGAAGCGGCCGGTGTGCCGTTCGGACTCGCTGATGTACAGCGGCGTGAGGACGGCGATCAGCAGGCCGATCGGCAGGTTGACGAAGAACACCCAGCGCCAGTCGAGCCACTCGGTGAGCATGCCGCCCGCGAGCAGGCCGATCGCGCCACCGCCCGCCGAGACCGCGGCGAAGACTCCGAACGCCCTGTTCCGCTCCGGGCCTTCGGGGAACGTGGTGGTGATGAGCGCCAGCGAGGTGGGCGACGCGATCGCGCCACCCACGCCCTGCAGGACGCGTGCGGCCAGCAACTGCCAGGGCTCCTGGGCGAGGCCGCCGAGCAGCGACGCGAAGGTGAAGAGCAGGATGCCGGTCATGAACACCCGGCGTCGGCCGAGGATGTCGCCGGCCCGGCCGCCGAGAAGCAGCAGGCCGCCAAAGGTCAGCGTGTAGGCGCTGACGACCCATGTGAGGTCGGTGGTGCTGAAGCTGAGCGCGGCTTGAATGTGCGGAAGGGCGATGTTCACAATCGTCGCGTCGAGTACGACCATGAGTTGGCAGGCCGCGATGACCGCGAGTGCGATGCCGGGATGTCCCTCCCGGCGGGCCGCTCCTGGTTTTGGGTCCTTCATCAACTGAGAGGTTGTCACTATGGGTCCCCCACAAGTGTGTTAGTGAACGATCGCGTTCACTGTCGCGTCAACGGTAGTGAGTCCCCGCTAGTGAACGCAAGCGTTCACTTAAGCCGCTTTCGCGCGGCGCCTCCCCCGTCGCTGCCGCGTGATGTGTCCCCGTTCCCCGGAAGCCCCACTTCCACTGCTCGCTGGAGATATCTAGATGGTTACCTCGGGCTGGACGGCCGCCCCCGCTCAGACGGCCTCCCTCCGCCGCCGCGGCGCCGTGCTCGAACGCGCGATCCTGGACGCCGCGTTGGAGCAACTCAGTACGGTCGGATGGAACGCCCTCACGATGGAGGGCGTCGCCGCCGGTGCTCAGACGGGCAAGGCCGCGGTCTACCGGCGCTGGTCCTCCAAGGAAGACCTGGTCGCGGACGCGCTGCAGGCTGGACTGCCACGTCTGGAGGAGGCGCCCGATCTCGGGAACGTGCGTGAGGATCTGCTGGCGTTGTGCGTGCAGGCGCGCGACGCGATGTACTCGCGCCCCGGATACGCCTTGCGCTCGGTGATTCACGAATGCGACACGGCGCAGGCGGAGCGCTTCCACGGCGTGATCTTCGAAGGGGTCGTGGAACCGGTGATCCGCCTGCTCGGCGAGGTGGTCAACCGCGGAATAGGGCGAGGCGAGGTCCGCTCCGACGCCTCCAACGGCTATGTGCTGGACGCCATTCCGGCGATGATGATGTACCGCTCGAAGATGTGCGGCAGCGAATGGACCGACGGCGACATCGAGGAAATGCTCGACCAGTTGATGCTTCCGCTGCTTCGGCCCGGCGGTGCGTGAAGCCGGCTCGGCACGGACTCGCGGGGGCCTCGGGGAACCCGGGTGTCGCAGGGGGTTCCGGGCGGCGTAGGCTGAGCGCGCCATGCCGTACGAACCACCTACTCATGCCGTCGAGCGCTCACTCCGCGCCACGACCGGGGCCAAGGTCATTGCCGGCGTCGACGAGGTGGGGCGCGGCGCGTGGGCCGGCCCCGTCACCGTCTGCGCGGCGGTCACCGGACTGCGCCGACCCCCCGAAGGCCTCACCGACTCCAAGCTCATCGCGGTCAGACGACGCACCGAACTCGCCGAAGAACTCCGCAAGTGGGTCACGGCGTACGCCTTGGGGCACGCCTCCCACGAAGAGATCGACGACCTGGGGATGACGGCCGCGCTGCGGCTCGCCGCGGTGCGTGCTCTGGAGGCCTTGCCCGTTCGCCCCGACGCGGTCATCCTCGACGGGAAGCACGATTACCTCGGGGACCCCTGGCGGGTTCGTACGGTGATCAAGGGCGACCAGTCGTGCGTGGCGGTCGCGGCCGCTTCGGTGATCGCCAAGGTTCAGCGCGACAAAATGATGGCCGAACTGGGCATCGACCATGCAGACTTCGCTTTCGCGGCCAACGCCGGGTATCCCTCGCCCGTGCACAAGGCCGCACTGGAGGAGCGGGGCCCCACCCCGTACCACCGGTTGTCGTGGGCGTATCTTGATGCGCTGCCCCAGTGGCGGCACCTCAAGAAGGCCCGCAGCTGGGCGGAGGGAAGCGTTCCGAAGATCGAGGGCCAGCTCGGTTTCGACTTCTGACCGTTCCGCTCGCACTCATGTGCCACCCGCTGCCGCAAGCCGCACCAGCGTTTGATAAAAATCAGCCCATGCCTCTCATTCCCGAGGAGCCTCAGATTCACGAGAGCGCCCAGGGTCCCAGCGCCACTCCGGCCAGCAGCCGCGTCGCGCCGACCCCCCGCCCTGTACCCGGTCCCCGCCCCGCGGCTCCGTCGCGTCCCGGTCGTCCCGGCCCCCTGCGGCCCACGGCACCGGCGCAACGTACGCCGCGCGACGTGGCCGTGGCCAAGCCCGGACCCTCGGGTCCGGCTGTTCCCGCCTCTTCCGACACCGCTGTGGCGACCCCGCAGATCCAGCTGCTCCCGGCCTCGGCCGAGGGCGCGCTGGACGCTGCCGAGGAAGCCGTGGACCTGCTCCTGGAGTCGGGCCGTGCCCCCGGTGACGTGCTGGTGATCACCACCGGCGAGCCGCACCCGTGGGCCGCCCACGAACTGTCCTTCGGAGAAGCCTCCTACTGGGCGCAGCACGACGCGCGCGACGACGTCTTCTACGCGGACGCCGCCGTCGCGGGCCGGGCGGCGTCCCGTCCCGTCGTCGTGGTCGCCGTCAACGGAGGCACAGCCGCCGTTGCCACCACCGCCCTGCCCCTGGCCCTCGGCCGGGCCGGCACCCTGCTGATCGTCTGCGGCGACCCGCAGCAGATCAACTCGGTGCTGGGCGCGGGCGTCTGAGCCGTTCCGGGAACTCCCGGAAGGCTTTCGGAGCGCGACGGCGGTCAGGTGAACGCCGTCGCGGCGGTCTGTGCACGGTGACGCGTTCGGCGTGCGCGGATTTGTGGCGGGGTCGGTCAAGTGGGCCTACTGCGGCCGTACTTCATGGCCCGTGCGCAGGCACCCGAGTGTGCCCGACTCGGCGTCGTCAGGACTCCGTGGTGGTGGGGCCGTACGGTCCGGGCACGGAGCCCGGACCGGCTTCAGCGGGCCCCGACTTTCAGCGGGCCGCGACGCGGCGCAGGACCTCCGAGGCGGCGCCGCCGGTGCGCGGCAGCAGGGGCGGCACCTCGGACATGGCGAAAGGTTCCGGCGTGGAGTCCGCGCTGGGCCGACGGCCGCCGCGCCCCTCACCGAGCACCTGCCAGCCGTCCCGGGTCAGCGTGATGTAGGCCCCGCAGCGCAGCCCGTGCAGGGTGCAGGCGTCACGCAGCCCCCACATCCACGCGCCGTCCTCCTCCGTCCAACGCGCGTCGCCCTCACGGCAGTAGAGCAGCACGGCCGTGCGCACCGGCGTACGGCGGCGCAGATCGTGCGGGATGACCCGGCGCAGCTGCGCGAGCAGCGCGTTGCGGAACATCCAGCCGTCGGCCGGGGCGGGCCGTCGGACGAACGAGGCGCTCGCGAGCAGTCGCTCGTCCGGGTCGAGGACGGCCACGATCGCGGTCGCCGGTCTCGGACCGTGCCGGGAGTGCAGCCCGCTGACGACCTCACGGGGATTGCGCAGCAACGGGATTCCGGCGGCGGCCCATTCGGAGGGTTCGAGCAGACGGGCGAGAGGGTTGGCGGAAGCGGCGGACAGGTCGGCAGACGTCGACGTGGATGCCGCGGAGGACGGAGCGAATCCGAAGGTCACGGTCCTCCCTTCGGCTACGCGCCCACACTACGGGCGGGGTCGGATTCGGGGGAGCGCGCACCGCAGCAGAGCCCTACCGGGTCAGGGGCGAGCCGTGCGGGGAGCGGACTTCAATTCTTCCTGTCGAACTGGGATGCGGCAACGAGCAAATGGGGCCACGGCCCCTTATCTGATGTTCTGTGGCTTATATCCCTACCCAATGCGTCGCCCGGTGACGCCTGGGACGTTCGGGCACGACACTTTCGTACGCCATTGATGTGCGGGAGGTCCATAGGGAGCCGGTCGGCCCTGGTGCGGGACCAGAGTCTCCGCGCGCTTCGCCACGGCGGGGGATTGGGCCGTTGTCAGTGGCGTGCGGTTGCATGGGGGGTATGAGTAACCAGGAGCTGCGTGCCGAAGCCGACGCCATCCTCGCCGAGCTGGTCGGTGATCCGAGCGGTACGGCGCGGCTGCGCGAGGACCAGTGGCAGGCGGTGGAGGCCCTGGTGGAGGAGCGCCGGCGCGCGCTGGTGGTGCAGCGCACCGGCTGGGGCAAGTCGGCGGTGTACTTCGTCGCCACCGCCCTGCTGCGCCGGCGCGGCTCCGGTCCCACGGTGATCATCTCGCCGTTGCTCGCGCTGATGCGCAACCAGGTCGAGTCCGCGGCGCGGGCCGGCATCAGGGCGCACACCATCAACTCGGCCAACCCGGAGGAGTGGGACAGCATCTACGGAGAGGTCGAACGGGGCGAGACCGACGTGCTTCTCGTGAGCCCGGAGCGGCTGAATTCTGTGGACTTCCGTGACCAGGTGTTGCCCAAGCTCGCCGCTACGACCGGCCTCCTGGTGGTCGACGAGGCGCACTGCATCTCCGACTGGGGACACGACTTCCGCCCCGACTACCGCAGGCTGCGGGCGATGCTGACCGAACTGCCCGCCGGCGTACCGGTGCTGGCCACCACCGCGACCGCCAACGCGCGCGTGACCGCCGATGTGGCCGAGCAGTTGGGCACGGGCGCGGGCGAGGCCCTGGTGCTGCGCGGCCCGCTGGAGCGGGAGAGCCTGCGGCTGGGAGTGGTCCAACTGCCGGACGCCGCGCACCGTTTGGCCTGGCTCGCCGAGCACCTGGACGAGCTGACCGGCTCCGGGATCATCTACACCCTCACCGTGGCCGCCGCCGAGGAAGCCACCGCCTTCCTGCGCCAACGCGGCTTCAAGGTGGCCTCGTACACCGGGAAGACGGAGAACGCCGACCGCCTGCAGGCTGAAATCGACCTCCAGGAGAACCGGGTCAAGGCCCTGGTCGCCACGTCCGCGCTGGGCATGGGCTACGACAAGCCGGACCTGGGCTTCGTGGTCCACCTCGGCTCGCCCTCCTCGCCGATCGCCTACTACCAGCAGGTGGGCCGTGCGGGGCGCGGTGTGGCCCACGCCGATGTGCTGCTCCTGCCGGGCCGCGAGGACGAGGCCATCTGGCGCTACTTCGCCGATACAGCCTTCCCGCCCGAGACGCAGGTCCGGCAGACCCTCTCGGCCCTCGCCGACGCGGGACGGCCGCTGTCCGTGCCTGCCCTGGAGACGGCGGTCGACCTACGACGCGGCCGCCTGGAGACGATGTTGAAGGTCCTGGATGTCGACGGGGCGGTCAAGCGAGTGAAGGGCGGCTGGGCGGCCACGGGCGCCGAGTGGGTGTACGACGCCGAGCGGTACACCTGGGTGGCCAAGCAGCGCGCGGCCGAGCAACAGGCCATGCGCGACTACGTGAGTACGTCACAGTGCCGGATGGAGTTCCTGCGCCAACAGCTGGACGACGAAGGGGCGGTGCCGTGCGGCCGCTGCGACAACTGCGCGGGCGCCTGGATCGATGCCTCGGTCTCGGCGGAGACGTTGACAGGGGCGACGAAGGAACTGGACCGCCCGGGCGTGGAGGTCGAGCCGCGCCGGATGTGGCCGACCGGGATGGCCGCGCTGGGCGTCGACCTCAAGGGCCGTATCCCCGCGAAGGACCAGTGCTCCACGGGGCGTGCCCTGGGACGGCTCTCCGACATCGGCTGGGGCAACCGGCTGCGCCCGCTGCTGGCCGACAACGCGCCCGACGGTCCGGTCCCCGACGACGTCCTGAAGGCCGCGGTGGCGGTACTCGCCGACTGGGCGCGCTCTACGGGCGGTTGGGCGCCGAATGTCGAGGACGCCTCCGCCCGCCCGGTGGGGGTCGTGGCGGTACCGTCCTTGGCCCGCCCGCAACTGGTCGGTTCCCTCGCCCAGGGCATCGCGAGCATCGGCCGCCTTCCCCTCCTGGGCACCCTGACGTACACCGGACTGGACGGCACGCACGCGGCACGGCGCAGCAACTCCGCCCAACGCCTCAGGGCACTGTCCGACGCCTTCGCCGTCTCGGGGGAGCTGGCCGAGGCACTGGCCGCCTCGCCCGGCCCCGTCCTGCTCGTGGACGACTACACCGACTCCGGCTGGACACTCGCGGTCGCTGCCCGACTGCTCCGCCGGTCAGGCAGTGAACAGGTTCTTCCGCTGGTTCTCGCGGCGGCGGGCTGAGGTTTCGTTACGGGGACTCTTGCCCGAGGCGTGCGGTCCGGGCAAGGGAGTGATCGCGTGATCGCCGAGGTGGTCCAGGTGTCCGGGGCGCGTGGGCCGAGTTGGTTCCGTGCCGAACCCCATGTGGCGTGTCCCTGACCGGACTTATCCACAGGCTCAAGCGGAACATCGCGATTCGCGAGATCGTCAAGGCATGACGAACCACAGCGAAACGACCGGATCATCCGGAAACCGTGAAAACGGCGACATCGACCCCACCGCGTACGACCGACACGGCGCCGAGCACCAGGTCACCCTGCGCACCCCCGCCGAACTCGCCGACGCGCTGCCCTATTTGCTCGGGTACCGTCCCGAGGACAGCATCGTCCTCGTCGCCCTGCACGACAAAGACGGCCGGGGCCGGTTCGGCGGCAGGGCCCGGCTCGGCATTCCCGCCGGCGCGGACGACTGGGCCTCCGTGGCACGGCAGTTGGCCCACGGCCTCGTGACCGGCAGCGAGCGCAGGGGAACCAAGCCCGAGCAGATGATCGCCTACGTCTGTCAGGAACCGGCGCCGGGAGAGTCGGGTCGCCAGGTCATGGAACGGCTGGGCCCGCTCGTGCAGAAGCTGCGCACCGAGTGCGGCCGACTCGACGTGACCGTGATCGAGGCGCTCTGCATCTCGGACGGCCGCTTCTGGTCGTACTGCTGCGCGACCGAGGGGTGTTGTCCGGTCGACGGCTCCCCGATGGGCCTGCCCGGCACCTCCGTGCTGGCCGCGGCGGCGACCTACGCGGGGCTCCAAGTGCGCGGCACGCTACGGGAGTTGCGGACCCGGCTGCTGCCCTGGGAGACGGCCGCCGCGCTCCAGCAGGAAGTCGCCCTGGACGCCGCCGGTATGGATCTGGTCCCGAGGATCCTCGACGACGTCAGCCGCGCGGACGTGGCGCAGGAGACCCTGGACCTCGCCCAGCGGATCCTGAGGCGCTTCGCCGCGGCACCGCACGTGTCCGGCGCACTCCACTCGGACTTCCGCGACGACGCACTGCTCGCCCACGATGAAGCCGCCAGGCTGATCCTCGGCCTCCAGGACCGTACGACCCGCGACCGCGCCGCCGAATGGATGGAGGGCGACGACGCGGTACCGGCCCTGCGCCTCTGGCGTGCACTGGCCCGCCGCTGCGTCGGACCGTACGGCGAGCACGCCGCGGCTCCGCTCACACTCGCCGGCTGGGTCGCCTGGTCGACCGGCGACGACCTGGAGGCGCGGGAGGCCCTGGCCATGGCCCTGGGCGCGGACCCCGACTACCTGTTCGCCCGTCTCCTGCACCAGGCGTGCAACGAGGGCCTGGACCCGGAGTCGATTCGGCGGTGTTTGCGCGCGGAGCGGGTGGGGCGGGCAGGGGCGGCGGGCGTTGGAAAGGTGGCAGGCGCTGGAGGGGTGACGGAAGCCGGAGAGGTGGAGGGAGTTGGAGGAGCGGCAGGCGTTGGAGGAGCGACGGGAGTCGCAGGGCCAGCTGGCGTTGGAGAGGCGACGGGCACTGGAAGGGTGACGGAAGCCGGAGAGATGGCGGGAGTTGGAGGAGCGGCGGGAGTTGGCAAGGCGACGGGCACTGGAGGGCCGACGGGTGCTGGAGAGGTGACGCGCGCTGGAAGGCAGGCCGCCGCCGCTGAGGCCGCCGATGGTTCCCTCAGGCAGGGTGCGGGCGATCCCGGCGACGGTCCGGCACCGGCGGAAGCCTCACCCGCAGCCTCCCGCCGTCGGCGACGTGCGCGTACCGCCGACGGAGCCGAGGGCCGTCCCCGTCCCGCGAGCGCGGACGGCCGCCGATCCGGGACGGACGGAACCCATCCGCGCACACCGGCGCAGCGCACCGCACGCCCCGGCACTACACGTGCGCGCGCTCCTAGGAAGGGTGTTTCGCAGCGTTACGACACCTGCTCGGAGGCGCCGCAGCCGGGGAGCAACGGCGTTGAGGGGGACGGGTGATCAAGGGCTTGGGGAGCAGAGAACGGCCCCGCCGGTCCAGTGGTCGACTCGGTGTGTTCGGAGCTTGGTTCCACCGGGCCGTACGGTTGCGGGCGGCGACTTCACACACGGTCAGTGTTCCCAACATGCGGGGCGGCGCTGGACTCACCGAGGGGCACGCGGCGCGAGAAACGGGCGCGTCTGGAGGACGGACCGTGCGCCGGGTCGGCGGCCACCGGGACGGAGTGACTGGCGCCAGCTGTCCGTCCCCGCCACCGAGCCGCCATTCGGTCGGCTTCCCAGGCCGTGGGCGTGACCAGGACGAGCCCGGCTCCGTTCACCTGAGTGGCGGAACGCCTGAACGGGTCGTGTCGCCGGACAGCCCTTGTCCTTCCGGAACCGTCCAACCGGCGCCGAACACGTCTGCGGCGCACAGAGCGCAGAAGAAGCCGCCCATGCACCAGCCGACTCCGCCCTCCGCTGCCGACGACCGCCCTGACTCCGGTGACCCCGAGCCGCGCCCGAGCCGGGGCGCCGGCTCATCGCCGCCGTACACGGGCACAGCCGATCCCGAACATCCACCGCAACCGTCCCATCGGCTGAACGCGCCGGTGAACTTGCCGCCGACGGCCACCAGCAGGCCAGAAGGGCGGACACCCGGCCAGATCCGCCGCCCGCCCCAGCCCGCATCCCCACGCCAGTCGCCATCCATCTCCCCGCCGAAAAACTCTCCGCCGCACCTGCCGCACCCGTCCCGCCCGGCACCCCGCCGCTCCCTCGAACTGCCTCCCACCCACACCACCCTGATCTGCGTGGCCCTCCCGGGCCTCGCCGTCTCCACGGAGCAAGGGCAGCTGAACGGCCGGGGGTTGGAGGGGTTCTACCGCGCGGGTCGGCGCGTGCTCTCCCGCTGTCAGGTACGGGTGGCCGGACGCGAACCACTGGCAGTGCAGGCCAGGATGACGGCGGCCGACCGCGCCCGTTTCGTGGGGACCGTACGGGTGTCCCCGGACTGCGGCCCGGACCCGGACCTCGTCGTCGAGCGGACCCGGCACGCCGACGGCACCGAGCGCATCACCCTGCGCAGCGTCTCCCGGCGCCCGCTGCGCCTGCCGGTCGAGGTGGCGCTCGGCACCGACATGGCCGATCTGGGCGCGATCGCCGCAGGCAACATGGGACCCGAACTGCCTGCGAGCGTGCACGACTCCGGCCTGCGCTGGTCCGGAGCCGCCGGCACCTCGGCGGTCACGGCCGACCCACCGCCCGCCGACGCACTGGCCTCCGCAGGACTCCTGCGCTGGGAGTTCAAACTGCCACCGGGTGGCACGGTGAGCGTGGAACTCCGGGTACGGCCGGACGGCGCGGGACCGGTACGGGCCGTGGGTCACGGGGCGACCAGTCCCTTGGCCTCCGCACAGGCGACCGGCGACGACCCACGGGTCCACGTGCTCCTGCGGACCAGCGTCGAGGACCTCCAGGCACTGCTGCTGCGTGACCCAGCGCACCCGTCCGACACCCACCTCGCGGCAGGGGCACCCTGGCGCTGCGGTCTGGCGCCGGTGGAGTCGCTCACGGCGGCGCGGATGACGCTGCCTCTCGGCACGCGGCTCGCCGCAGGCACGCTGCGGACTCTCGCCCGCACCCAACTCCAGCGCGCTGGAGCGCAGTTGGGCATGATTCCCGGGCCGCGCCGTGATGCCGGCGCCCATTTGCCGCCGAGTTGCACGGGGACAGAGGCGACCCTGCTCTTCCCGGTGCTGCTCGCGGAGGCCCGCCGCTGGGGGCTCCCGGAGCAGGAGACACGGGAGTTGCTCCCGGCCGCCGAGCGCTGTCTGACCTGGCTGCGGACCACCGTGGGCGACGGCACGTACCTGCGCGATCCGCACCCGAGCGGCCCCGTCCGCTGCGAGACGCAGGCTCACGCCCACCGGGCGGCACTGCTCGGCGCCGATCTGCTCGACGCGTTCGGCAGACCCGGTGGCGCGGAACTGCGGCAGTGGGCCCAGGAGTTACGCACCGCCTTCCGCGCGGACTTCTGGATCGGAGACCTGGGCGGCGGCCGCCCGGCAGCGGCCCGGGCCCCTGATGGACGCCTCGTACCGCACCTCGGCGCGACCGCGGCCCACCTCCTCGACACCGGGCTCCTGGGCGGCGGCGAGTACGCGCCCGGACTGCTCGACAAGGTGCGGGCCGAACAACTCGCCCGGCTGCTCGGCGGTCCGGCCATGGACTCGGGCTGGGGACTGCGCGGCCTGGGCGTGAAGGAGCCGGGATACAGCCCGTTCAGTCACCGGGGCGGAGCCGTGCGGGTGGCGGAGACGGCGATCGCCGTCGCGGGCCTGGCCGCAGCCTCGTACGAGAAGGAGGCGAGCTCACTGCTGCGGGGCGTCCTCGCCGCGGCCGAGGCGTTCGGGCACCGGCTCCCCGAGATGTACGCGGGGGAGCAGCGCACGGACGGCAGCGCTCCCCTTCCGCACCCGGCGGCCTGCCGCCCGGCGGCCACGGCGGCGGCTGCCGGAGTGCTGCTGCTGACCACCCTCGCGGGCATCCGCCCCGACGCTCCCGCCCGCACGGTCACCCTCCGCCCGGTGCGCAGTGCGCCCCTGGGCGAGATCGGCCTGACCGGGCTGCGGATCGCGGGCGCCCCCTTCTCCGTACGGGTCGGCCGACTCGGTGTCGCCATGGTCGAGGAGGCGGCCGACGGCCTGCAATTGGGAGCGTGACCTCGTGCGAAGCCGCATCGGCCGGCGCTCGGAGCGCAGGACCGGCCACGCATCGCACCGAAGTGGATCAATCATGGCGGTACCGGCGAAGGGAGTGTTTATCGTCAGGCAGACGACTATGATCGCCGCATGTCCTACGACCCGTCAGCGTATCCGCCCTTCGCCGTCACCGTGGACCTGGTCGTGCTGACCGTGCGCCGCCATGCTCTGTGCGGGCTGGCGGTACGCAGGGGCGAGCCGCCGTTCCAGGGGCGGTGGGCGCTGCCCGGTGGCTTCGTGCGGGCCGACGAGGATCTGTCGCAGGCCGCCGCGCGCGAGTTGGCCGAGGAGACGGGACTGCGCGCCCACGACCCGGCCGTCCCGGTCCAGGACAACGGAGCGCATCTGGAGCAGCTCGCGACCTACGGCGACCCCAAGCGCGACCCGCGGATGCGTGTCGTCAGCGTCGCCCATCTCGCGCTCGCTCCCGACCTGCCCGCACCCCGCGCCGGCGGCGACGCCAGCAACGCGCGCTGGGCGCCTGTCGAGGAGCTGTTGCAGCAAGCGGGGTTCGCACGCGACGGCGACCCTGTGGCACCCCTCGCCTTCGACCACACGCAGATCCTGTCCGACGGGGTGGAGCGTGCCCGTTCGAAGATCGAATACTCGTCCCTGGCCACGGCGTTCTGCCCCACCGAGTTCACCGTCGGCGAGCTGCGCCGCGTCTACGAGGCGGTGTGGGGCGTGGCGCTCGACCCGCGCAACTTCCACCGCAAGGTGACCGGCACGCCCGGGTTTCTCGTCCCGACGGGCGGTACGACGACCCGTCAGGGCGGGCGCCCGGCACAGTTGTTCCGGGCCGGCGGGGCCACGTTGCTCAACCCGCCGATGCTGCGCCCCGAGGTATGACGCCGCAACACCTCGACCGAGGCGGTCGACCGAGGCGATCAACCGTTGTGGAGCGGGCCGTTCGGTGCCCGGAAAAACGGACATAGCGCGCTATCTTGCTGTGGGTGATCCAGGCCTTCGGACTGACCAGCAACGCCCGCAAGGAGCATCCGCCCGCCGTCGACGACGTCTCCTTCGAGGCCCGTGCGGGCCGTGTCACCGCACTCCTCGGAGCCCCGGGCGCGGGCAAGACGGCCGCGCTCAGGCTCATGCTCGAACTCCAACAGGGACGTGGAATCACCTACTTCAGGGGCCGTCCCCTGCACCGCATCGCCCACCCGTCGCGCGAGGTCGGCGTCCTCCTGGGCGATGTGCCGGGTCATCCGGCGCGATCGGTCCGCGGCCACCTCCGCATGCTGTGCGCCGCGGCGGGTGTTCCGGCCCGGCGCGCCGACGAAGTCCTCGAAGTGGTCGGCATCGTCAGCCTGCGCGACGAGCGCCTCGGCAGTCTCGCGCGCGGCATGGACCGCCGCCTCGGCCTCGCCTGCGCTCTGCTGTCCGACCCGCACACACTCGTGCTGGACGAACCCGCGGACGCCCTCTCCGCCCGCGAAAGCCGTTGGCTGTACGGCATGCTGCGCGCACACGCCGCCCAGGGTGGCACGGTCCTGTTCACCACCGCCGACCCCAAGGAGGCCGCCCGCAGCGCCGACCGGGTCGTCACCCTGGAGCAGGGCAGACTCGTCGCCGACCAGGATGCCGGAGACTTCGCCCGCACCCGGCTGCGCCCCCGCGTCGCCGTCCGCAGCCCGCACGCCAACCGCCTTGCCGCCCTCCTCACCAAGGAGGCCCGCACCGCACACCGCTCCGTCGAAGTCGTACGGGAGGACGGCAACCGCCTTTCCGTGTACGGCAGTACATGCGCCGACGTCGGCGAGACGGCGTTCCGGCACGACATCCTCGTACACCAACTCGCGGACGAGATCGGGGACATGGGGCCGGGCGCCGGAACGACCCTGCGGAGCGAGGCGGAAGTCGTCGACGAGCCGCGAGTGCCGGACACCTCGTCGACGGCCGAGCTTCCATCGGCCCGCGCTGACGCATCACTTGCCGAGCTGCCGACGCGACTCGCGGATGCGCCGCTCGCGGAGATGCCGCCGCCCTGCACAGTCCCGCTGCCTGCCGAGGCTCCGCCGCACTCCACCGACCCGCTGCCTGGCGAGACGCCGACGCCGTCCACTGGCACGCTTCCGGCCGAGACCGCACAGCCCCACATCGCCGCGCCCCTCGCCCACAGTCCGCAGCCGCTCACCGCCCCGCTGCCCGTCGCCGAGGAACCGGCACCCGCCGCCGCACCCCACCCGCCGTACGAGACCCACACAGCCACTGCAAGCCCCGCCACCACAACCTCCCGGCTGGTTCCCCTCATCGACCCCGAGGAGTCGGCCGGTACTCATCCCCGCGCGCGTGCCTCACGCCCCTCGCAAGCCCTCACCCTCGACACCCTGCCCCCGCTCCCGCCCCCCATCTCCGTCCGCTCCGCCCCCAGCCCGCTGCGCCCGCTCCGCTACGAGTTGCGTCGTGCCGCCGGTATCGGCACCGGGTTTCTGACCGGGGCCGCCGTGCTCGTCGTGTCCGCTCTCACCGCGCTGCTGTTGGCCCGCATCGGTCACACCCCGCAGCCGCGTCTGCTGGCCGCGTGGCCGCGGGAGTTGCCCCTGCCGCCCGCGGCGCTCGGTGCGGGACTGCTCGGGGCGTTCGCGTTCGGTGACGAGTTCCGCCACCCCGCCCTGGCGGCGGACCGCGGCACCGTGCCCCGCCGGATGGGGCTGCTCGTCGCGAAGCTCCTCGTCTCCGCGGCCACCGCGCTGCTGCTGGCCTTCCTCACGGTGGGCTGCGACGCCGAGGTGCTCTACCTCGTCTACGGACGGGAGCTCGCGCAAGTTCCCGCCGACTGGCTTTCGACGAGCGCGAGTTGGCTCGGCCTGGTCGTCGGCTGCGCCTGGGCCGGCGTTCTGGCCGCGGGCATCTTCCGGTCCACCACGGCCGGGCTCGCCGCGGTGGTCGCCGTACCGATTCTCGTCGTACCCCTCGTGCACAAGGCGTTGAACGGGCCCGCCGTGCGAACCGCGGAAGGCTTTCCGCTGCGGTTGCGGAAGGTGTTGCTGCTGCAGTGGCCCTTCGGGGGAGAGCGTTACCTCTCCGCGGCGGCGCGGGTGATCGCCCAACCCGTGGGCGGGGCACTGACGTTGTCGCTGACCGCCCTGCTCTGCGCGTATCTGCTCACGACCCTGCGGAGCAGGGTCCGATGACGACCGTCCGCACCCTTCGGATGCCGCTCTGCGCACAACTCCCCGCAGAAAGCCCATTTCTTTCCGATAAGGCGTCAATTGCGACGGTGTGAGCGATCACCCTTTCGTGTGCTTTTCACCAAAGACCTCAAGGGAGTTGGAGACAGCGCCGACAAAGGATCCGTGAGTACCCTTGCGCACACCATGATGACCGCCGCCCGCTCCGCAGACTCCGGTCTGGCCGGCCCGGGCGGACTCGACCGCTACCCCTATGCCGAGGCGCCCGTCACCGAGCGCCTCGGAGCCCCTTCCTGGGACGGTTCCGACCCCGAGCTGGGCCGCGTGGGCCGGCGTGCCGCGGGCAGCCGCGGACGCGGGCTGCACGGCCAACTCGTCCAGCAGCTGGGCCAGATGATCGTCTCCGGGGACCTGGGTGCCGACCGCCCTCTGGTGCCCGAGGAGATCGGCCAGCGTTTCGAGGTCTCCCGCACCGTCGTCCGTGAATCGCTCCGCGTCCTGGAGGCCAAGGGCCTGGTCAGCGCCCGGCCGAACGTCGGCACGCGCGTGCGTCCCGTCAGCGACTGGAACCTCCTGGACCCGGACATCATCGAGTGGCGCGCCTTCGGCCCGCAGCGCGACAATCAGCGCCGTGAGCTGAGTGAGCTGCGCTGGACGATCGAGCCGCTCGCCGCGCGCCTCGCCGCCGGGCACGGGCGCGAGGATGTCCAGCAGCGCCTCTCCGACATGGTCGAGATCATGAGCCACGCCATGGGGCAAGGGGACGCGCTGACCTTCTCCCGCGCGGACGCCGAGTTCCACTCGCTGCTCATCCAGGTCGCGGGCAACCGGATGCTGGAGCACCTTTCGGGGATCGTCTCCTCGGCCCTTCAGGTCTCCGGCGGCCCGGTCACGGGCTGTGACCGCCCGACCGACGCCTCCGTGGGGCACCACGCCCGGATCGCCGACGCCCTCGCGGCCGGCGACGGTGCGACGGCCGAGGCGGCCATGCGGCAGCTGCTCATCGTGCACCCCGAGCCGGAGCGTGTGGTGCCCGCCCCGCGCGAACACTGACGCGCGCGGGATGGCCGGCGCGGTCGAGGTGTGCCGCGTTCTCCTGGCGGCGCCCGGCCGGGGCGCCCGTCTTCCGCCGGACCCCGCAGGATCCTTCAGGGAATCCGGCGGGGTCCGGCGGTGCGACGGGGTGTCGGATCTCCTGGAGGAGCGCTTGTCGCGGCCGTGGGTGACCTCCTCTGTCCGTGTCTGACCGTTTTTGAACGCTTACGGGGTGTGACTCGGGCCACGCAGATTGGGCGTAACGCTCGCGGGCACTGCGCGATGACCTAAGAGGTGACAGCCGCGGAAGGGAATACGGACGCCGTTCAAGGCGCTGTGTTTCTTCCCGGCCCCAGCCCGCGCCGTCGGCCCATCCCCAGTCGGCGGTCGTCGGTTCCTGTCCGTACCGGACGGGGCCGGAAGCCGTTTTCCATCGTTCCGAGAGGTTGTTCGTGTCGGCCAGCACATCCCGTACGCTCCCGCCGGAGATCGCCGAGTCCGTCTCTGTCATGGCGCTCATCGAGCGGGGAAAGGCTGAGGGGCAGATCGCCGGCGATGACGTGCGTCGGGCCTTCGAAGCTGACCAGATTCCGGCCACTCAGTGGAAGAACGTACTGCGCAGCCTCAACCAGATCCTCGAGGAAGAGG
>Ga0307515_10007490_pt1 | contig 21571 bp, 30 predicted proteins | sample 17_EM_MG_FD_194513 | JGI IMG/M metagenome (GOLD analysis project Ga0307515, IMG submission 194513) | Populus trichocarpa ectomycorrhiza microbial communities from riparian zone in the Pacific Northwest, United States - 17_EM | ecosystem: Host-associated > Plants > Roots > Unclassified | place...
ACCGTTTGGTACAAACCCGGACCGAACCGGCCAGGTCCGGGTTTTCATGGAACCGCTATAATAGAAACGGTCCGAAAATGGAACCGTTGCTAACACTAGCTGTATGAGACTCACACAGATCTCGCATCTCTTGAATGAGCTCGGCATCCCGACTATCCCTCACGTGTTCTCCGATTCACAGTCACTGATCGCGAGCATCAAGAACAGAATCTACTGCAGAACTGCAGTTGCACACATTGCAACCAAGTACTATCTTGCTGCAGATATGGCTAGAGATGGAGAGATCGACTTGAGCTACGTACCGACTGCTGAGATGCTCGCCGACTGCTTCACAAAGCCAATGCTGAAGCCTGCCTTCTTGAAGCAGTGTGCTGCAATGGGAATGATCGGAATTGGACTCGGAAATGGCCTAAGGAATGGCCTCGGGATTGGAATTAGAAATGGCCTCGGTAATGGCCTCGGTACGCTCGGAAATCGTCGCGGGAATTGAATCGGTATTGTATTTGGAAATGGCATCGGGAATGCCGTGGGAAAGCAAATTGATTGATTGGGCACGTTTGTTTCGAGGAGATCCACAATGTTTGATTGGCTCTTCTTCTCCGTTGTTTACTGTTTTGTTTGAAACGGACGTGATAGCCGTCCTGGAGGAGTGTTGAGCTGATTGGAAGTACGGATATCACTATGCCAAGGAATATGATGTAACTTGCCACTTTTGTAGTTAGCACCATTAGTCATTGATCGACCTTATATCGATGCGACATGTCTCGTTACACGATTCAATAGACACACCATCGCATACACCCGCGCACACTCGACTACTCGAGCACACGCCACTGTAAAACATATCAGTCAGGTGCCACTGCTGTCGTGCAACCCAAGAATCGCCTGTGGGGTCAACTTTTCGTCTCCTGACAATAACTCTGTAGTCGATTGTCATGTGGTTACCCAGGTCTAGTTAGACTGTGTTCCCACATATTTGAAGAATCTTGTTGGGGCTACAGAAACAATGTACCAGTGTGAGTTGCATAGCATTGTCGTGTGCATAAGTGAATGGCGGATCCTTCTTATGGAGAAATACCTTCACACTGGCAGTGATGGCAGGGTCCATTGGATGTTATGACTTATTAGCCTCTGCTGTCTGTTTATTCTAAGCATCATACAGATGGTCATCAGATACTCCCAAAATGCATTGCAATCGTTTGACAAATTTGTGGCGTCGAGAGGGTTTTGAGATTTAATTGGCCTGCAGCTGCTGCAGGACTACGAGTAGCAGGAGCGGAGCTCCACCATCTAGCCGGTAAGCCCGGAGGCGGAGGGGAGTAAGGGGCTGTCATACTCTAAATAGAGTGAATACAGTATGATTAAAACAAAAAAAGCTGCTGCAGGACTGCAATAATTCCAGCGGAAATGGCAGCTAACAACCATGGATAAGTTCAAAATCCATCTTTTTTGTCATCAGTATACTGCGGATTTGTAAGTACGCTCTACAAATCAGAGGTAGTCATCCCAAGTGGCTTGATCGTTAGTTGCAAAGCCACACAAATTGCATACAATCAGCTTGTTTGATTTCTCAGAGAGACCATCCATGTCTGGATGAAACGCTGTAGACACAAGCAGCTTTGTCTGCAGAATCCTCACAACGTCTCTCCAATATTCTGCCAGGAGGCATGCATCGCTGGGTGTTGGGCCATAATTGGTTCCAGAAATACTGTTCGTGTTGGCGTGAGTACATTTAATCCCTATCAGAATGTCGCCCCTCTGGAGTGTTGTGGGCCTCATAGAGGATTCATCGCTGCCTCGTCTGTGCAAGACACAACCATCAGCACTTTTCTGTCTTTCCTTCTCACTCCATCTCGTTTACCCATACGGTAATATCCACCCCGTGTTCTTCATCCTTCTTCGTTGGCATTTCACTTGTCTTTACCTGTTTTTTTTCCCAATCTCTACATGACCACAGTAGGCCATTCTCTTCGAAATAGAACCATTGCACTGACACCAATAATTGGGGTTCTTTGGTAGATGCAGTGGATGTCAGGGGGCACAGACTTCAATTAGCCAAAGAATGTGCAATAGACCCAAACCTTTCATCATCAATTATGCCTGCCTTGTCGACCTCAATCCATTTTCCGGCCACAGCAGCATCTGCCGCCATTAAATTGAATCGCTGCTGTCGGAAATCGAGGTAGCCAGACAATGCCTGAACGACCTGAATCTTGACACCTGCTATGTCCTTGACCTCCCAGTTATAATATTGCATAACTGTGAGGATATGCATCTGACTTATGGTGAGGTGTGGTTGTATGAGGATCCAATGGAAGGTCGCGCAGCCCAAGTGTACCAAAAATGGTCACTGAGTGAGATGTAGGTTGAATTTCCAGGATAATGTTGCATGTCAGATGCCCAATAGTTCTCTGTCGGATGAAGGGTATCGCATCTCCACAAGATGTAATGTACCGCTGAAATAACCCAGTACCTTCTCTGCCTTCTCTTGCACCTGGGCGAGCACTGCGCCCAATGGATGTTGGCTACCATCTATGCATAGGCTATATTTGGCTTTTGGGTCTAGTGGAGCCACGACAGCAGCATTGCTGAGTGCCCTTTTGACAGTGTCCAAAGCATGCTGGCATTCTCTGTCCCTGGTGAATGGAGTGTGCCAGACCATCCTTGGCTCTTTACATCACCGCCCAACATCCCCTTTTCCATGCACAGTGGTGCCAATGGTGTTGAACTGCATTGCAATGTGAGTATAGTGTGCAATGAATGTTCTATAGTAACTGGTGACCACCGGGAAGCCTCTGATGTCATTGCTATTTTCAGGTTCAGGCCAATCCATTACGATATGGGTTCTACGTTTCTGGGGGTGAATGCTGTCCATGTTAATATCAAAGCCACCAAGGTCAACTTTCTAACATCCCCAGGCACATTTTGCACATTTTGCCCTGGGAGAACGTTTCATCATTGAGGTTAGCACTTCTTCGACACGTAGGACGTGTTCTACCAGGGTAATGCTGCAAATCATAATGTCGTCAAGGTATCAGATGATGAATTTGCATTTCATTGGCTCCAAGATGCCATTCATCATGCACATGAACTGGCTGGGTGCACTAGCCAGGCCACACGGCTGGACTCGCCGCTTGTACAAACCAAATTTAGCAGTGGAGGTTGTCTTTTGCCTGTCAGCTGTTGCAATGCAAATTTGATGGTAACAAGACACCAAGTCCAATGTTCTGAACCCACAGGAGCGGTAAGTCCTGGATGTGTGAGAGAGAATTACAATCCTTGACAGCTATGGCGTGGACTGTGTGATAATCTATTCACATACACATCATACTGGCAGGCTTTGCCAGGAATATTTCTGGTGAGCCAAAATTGCTTTGAGAGGGCTGAATCCAACTGCAGCCCATTGCATTGTCTCACTGCCTCTGAAACTCTTCATCTTGGTTCAAACAAATGTGCTACAGTATGAGGAAATGTATTTTGCCATTGGGGTGTGTTATAATTTCGAAATTGGCTGGCCTTCCTTTCTATAAATTTCGATAAGCTGGCTTGCCAAAGATGCCCTGGAATTCAGTCAACTTCACTTGGAACTCACCCAGCAGTTCATGTGTTGGAAATGTGTTGCCATCACTGCGGTGGTGTACTTGTATCATGCACACCCACTCCAACAGGTCGGTAGATTCATGTTTAACTTCTGCCTTCTGTATGATCTGAATGCTCATGAATTTGGCCTGCTCCGGTATTCCTTCATTGACGTTCCCTGGGCATAGGCCAGGCAAGTGGTGTACTCTGCATTCCTCTCTTTCCTCACAGCGGTAATTGCCAATGCATATCTCAGTGTTGACATAGTGCATTGAATATTGGCAGTTCATATCGCACATCCATCTTTTGCCTAGTACAATGTCAAAGCCCTTGATGTCATAAACTGTTAATTCTGCTTTATACACATATGATGCACCAAGGTGTGGTTTTGATTTACTTTGTTGGTGCGTCTCTATGCCCTCCTCTGAATTGACATTGGCTGTCTCCACATTCATCCATCCCACATCCATTGTATTCATGGCTGCCCCATCGTGGTGTAGTTCATCATGACACTTCTGACCTGCATAGCTCTCTGACGCATCATCATTCTTTACTATTCTTGCGTTTGCTGCTCCACCATTCTCATCTAGTTTGCTATTATATTTTTCTTTTGAACCTTAGTAGATCACCCACTAAGTCATCTAGTCTACTAACTTTTGAGTGGTGGTAATGGGTGAAAAACTTGTACCGGCTATCTAGCACCAATTTGCCACCCTTTTTTGACAATACCATACCTGATCATACTTTTCTGGGAGGTTCAGCGGCAGCTACTGACATACCGTGCCTTCTCCCACCTTGGAGTCAGAATCTGAGAAACTCTCCGGCTCGCTCTCCTCATCAGTGTCCATCTCCTGATCAGTCTGTTTCTCCTCGGCAAGCTGTTCACTCTGGTTTCCACTTCTTAGTACTTCTCCAATTTCGTTGCCCTTGTGTGGGCATTCAGACTTGGCACTTAGGGCATCTTTGCAGATCAAAGCTTGATCAAGTATCTGTAACAGTGACACATGACCCAGGGCTGGGTACTGGTCATTCTACTAAGTCAGCTCGCCGCGCAACTTAGATATTTAGCAATAGTCTTCCCTATACATGAATATTCACTCTCACTCAAGTCAACAGTTGCAACCAAATACCTATCACTACCATACATGTGCGTATAAGGCCGACCGCTGGCATATGTCCCCTTACACAATTGTCGCTTTCTCAGGAAATGGATATGTTTTGCAGACATAATTTCACAAGTTTACCCCTTCACTGACACACCACATCATCAAGTCTGAATTGAGATTAGAGCATTAACAATGACATATCAAAGCAGGATTACAGCAAGCACATATATTGATCCTTGCATCATTCAATTGCACACCCTGATGGCTACGGAGAAGTATTCAGAGGCCAATTCGCGCATCAGAGGCATTGCAACAGTGAGGAATATTATCCCGAGTACCATATTCGACATTATCAACGAGAGAAATGGAATACCATTTCTTCCAGTCCGTTCAGTGCAATCATGAGTCGGAGCACCCTAAAACCAATGACCCGATTTTACACTTCAATCGGCAAAACCAAGAAGCGAATGTGAAGTCAAGAGAAAATTCCAAGTCCGGAAATTGTGTACTCATATGACTCTTGCAACCTCGAAGAAGCCTGGAGGATAGCAAACACAACAAAGGCAATTTGGAGAGTCACAGAAAGACCGCAAAAAGAAACACAACTTCTGACTATCCATCTCCTAACCTGTGGAAAACACTGCCAGTATTTCTAATAATTCCAAAGTTTTCAGTACCCGGAATTCAAAATCGGTCAAGTCCAATAAGCCCAGAGGAAGCAGGCATGGCAATTTATCACCAGTGCCCTGGCTTTCAAAGGAAGTCCACGAGAGCCAAGGCAAACCGGCAGTGCACTTGCTCCTGCTGTTGAGACCACCAAACCTATCTTGGGGCATATATACATGGCAACATGCAGCAAGTCAATGCACTAATCAACTGCGGTGCAATGAGAATCTTTATTTTGTTGAGCCTACTCAGGAAACTCGACCTGCTACACGAACCAGCTTTCACCACCACCCTGGCCATGTGATAATGCCTACAAAGGAGAGCCGAAAGGCAAGGCTCATGGTTCAGTATTCTGAACACTGTAAGCTGGTTGACGAATCGGAAGTTGTGGTAGCCGCTATGAACGCATATGACCTAGTCTTGGCCTTGCCATGGTTAAAGGCAAGACACCGAGAAATTGAATGGAGCAAAAGTCAATTGACAGCCCTATGAGTGCTGAATGGACCGCAATGGGCGGAGATTCCAGAAGCAGATCACATAAGTCCTCTGCTGGCATGCGGTGAGGTAACCAAAAATGGTGAGCCTGCTCTGTGTACACAACTACTCGGGGCTACCACATTCGATCATCTCTGATCTAGTCCGGAAGTGGTCAAGGCATTCATCATATGACTTGGACAATGTCAAGGGTTGCTGGGAGAGTCACTGGAAGGCATCACTGACAGTGATAGCAACCCCAGGATACTGAATGCATGAGCAGGAGCAGTGGTGGTGGTTGCGGCAGAAGAGTAACACAGTGGCAGTGCTTGAATGACTGTTACCGGCTCGCCGAGTCATGACAGGAGAAACTGGTCATTGGGGGTGGTCTATGGTGACAAACTGTCCCATTCTGCTATCCCAGGACCCTTACCCATCTCCACTCCACCAAAGCATGCTACAATGCAGAGTGCATATAAGGCTAACAAGAATTGGAACAGATATAGTTAACGTGGAGATGATAACAGATGATGGGGGTCGCATCCCAGCACAATATCAAGATTTCACCATATCAAGATTTCATTGAAGTTGTATCTCTATCAGATACAAGGACTATGTGAACGTATTCAGCAAAGATTTGGCAGAGACTTGCAACTGCACCATATCAGCAAAATGTATTTTAGTCACTGGGAGCCTCCAGGAGTGTTGGAGAAGATGTGGAGTGTGGACTTGGATGCGTCAATGGCAGGAGAGTATCAGATGCTAGGATGGCATTCTGGCCGACCTTCGGAGTCACTGGCATCTCTGATGACAGGTACAGGAGTACCATAGGAGTTGTTGTGATAAGTTTGGGAACACCTTGAAGCGCTGGAGAGAACGTTTGGAGCGCCGGCAACAAGCCTAGGAGCGCCGAGGACAAGCCTGGAAGCACCTGGGACCGCCAACGACAAGCCTGGGAGTACCTGGAACCACGAATGACAAGCATGGGAGCCCCGGTGACAAGTTTGGGAGCACCTCGAATCACAGTAGAACAGACTGGGAACAACAACTTCTTCTTCTTGGGGAACGCTGCTGGTGCGCCTGGAAATCCTAGCTACCATTCATCGGTCAACGATGTTTAACACTCATGTATTCAGTTTGTATTGTGATCTATGTATCTATATAGCTACCCATCTACACACGGTATATCTGGAGTGGCTGCAGGCGGCGCCTGAGAGCAATTCGAGGCGCGCGTGAAAATGATGATCAACTGAACTGCGAGATACACTCCACCGCGGTGATCGAGCGAGTTTCCAGATGAACTTGGCAGCCATTATCGTGCGCACTTGGAGGCCGCCATTCAGTGAGTTTGGAGTATCACTTGGAGGCTGTGAGCGAGCGAGTTTGGAGATGCACTTCGAGGCCATGGTCAGGCGATCTTGCAGGCTGTGATTGAGAGTGTCTAGAGATACACCTGGAGGCCATAACCAACCGGGTTTGGAGATACAGTCGGAGGCCCTGATCCCGCGAACTTTGTGGCAGTGATCGTGCAAGTTTGGAGGAACACTTCGAGGCCATAATCGTGCGAGTTTGGTGATGCACTTGGCGGCCATGATTGAGCGACTTTGGAGATACACTCTGAGGCCATGATCGAGCGACCTTGGATGGGTACTTGGCGGCGGTCAATGGACCGCTCAGAGGGTGGTGAGACCCGATTCGTCAGTTCGTCGACTCGCAACCATGGGAATGTGCCATGGTGACTTTACGTTTGAGCTCTCATGGGGAGCTTGCTGATGGCGGTCGATCATGTAGGGAGGCAGGCGGGAAGCTGAAGGGTAACACAGGGGTCAACTCGTAATTTTGAGAATGATGGGAAGACAAACAATCTTGGGTGGATGCTGTACTCGGTGTATGCTTTACTCAGTGTCAATGCATTATCATTGCATTGAGAGATGGAGGGGGATGACTTAACTTTATGTTCTACGATGATGGTAGAGTTGTGGATGCCAACAAGCGACATGGGGGATAAAGATGAGAATGAGGTGGAGAATCCGAGCGGATAGGGGGAATCAGCGGTACAACGTTCCTCATTGGGTTGCGGAGACCTCGTATCGGTGTGATTACACGTCGAATCATGACTCGGACATGTTGCATCAGGAATGGTAAATTGACACGCATATGAAATTCTCTTAAGACCCAGATTCTCATGATGATATGTCCCATCTCGTCTCATCTCTTTGTCTCTCGTCCTCCTCTCTACCATCACCTAAGAACACAAAGTGAAGTCATCCCTCTCTATCTCTCCATGCCATGATCAGGAGTTAACACCGAGTACAGCATACACCAAGTATATCATACACTGAGTACAGCATACACTGAGTACAGTATACACCGAGTACAGCATACACCGAGTACAGCATACACTGGGTACTGCATACACTGGGTACTGAATCATCCCATAATTGACTGTCTTCCCACTCCCAGCCAGTCTCTCATCTCTCGGCAGGCCATGATGTACTCAATTCTCTACATTCCCACATGTACGAGTCAACCAATGAATAGAGTCTGAGCTCCCGTCGCGCCTCCCCCCCGAACTACCGCCACCAGATTGACCGGCTCCAAGTGCTACTCCAAACTTCCTCGAACATGGCCTCCCAGTGCATCTCCAAACTCGCTCGATCACAGTCTCCAAGTGTAAGTTCAAATTCTCCCCATCACAGCCTCCCAGTGAATCTCCAAACTCGCACAATCACGGCCTCCAAGTGTATCTCCAAACTCGCTCAATTACGCCCTCCATGTGCATCTCCAAACTCGCTCGATCTCAGCCTCCAAGTGTATCTCCAAGCTCGCCCATTTATGGCCTCCAACTGAGTCTCCGAGCTCGCACAATTATCGCCTCCAAGTTGACACGATCACGGCCTCCAAGTGCATCTCAAAACTGGCTCAATAACGGTGTCGGAGTGCATTTCCAAACATGCTGAATGACAGTCTCCACATGTATCTCCAGACCTGCACGATTACGGCCTCCAAGTGCATCTCCCAACATGGTCGATCACGGCCTCGAAGTGCATCTGTAAGTTCACTCGATCACGATGTGGTGAAATGGTGGAGCTAGCAGGCAGACAGCCTATCATCAACATTCCACCGCACCTCGCAACGCATCCGAAGGGCATTCTTGAGAAACAGCAGTTCTGGCTAGAGCAGTGTAAGTAGAGGGTGAGAGGATAAGAATGGATACCTGGCCATGATGAACCACACAAATTGCGTAGATCTATGAACGCTGGGCAAGAGTCCGTGAAGAACCAGACAAAGTGCGTGGATCTATGAATGCTCAACAAGAGTGTGTGGGACCAGGAGCTGTGAAATATAGAGTGTGAATTTCGTTAAATACGATGATGTCTATCTACCCCGGAGTGTCCCAATTATCTACTCCCTCTCGCTCAGTCCATCTCCATTATCCCTCTAACTCCATACGAAAACATAAAGAGAGACCTAGATAATACATGCCATATTATGATGTAGGGAATCTTGTGACTGTAACTGACAAATATGATAAACGCAATGCTTTGTGCTTGTGGAACTCTAAGAACCACTGCTGTGAGAATATAGCACCAAGTCTCCCGCAGAGCTTGCGGAGAGGTCTCAGCTGCTGTCAAAGTCTCCCGCAGACGTGCGCTGAGGTCTCAGTAGCTCCATAAGTTGATCCTCCTAATAATCAATCTCGTAGCATCCTGAATGCACCTCCATAACTGCAGGCGCTTTCAGGAGCACCTGAGAATGCTCTTACAGAGTCTGAGAGCATAATGCAAAGCTCTAGGGGGGCCGGGGAGCATCGGGAAGTACTTAGATGCACTGGTGACCGAAACCATAGTATCTGAGAGGTTAGTGTGTGACTTCCGGACCCATTTATGTTTTGCGGATGCAGCCAATTGACCACGCGATGGATCGGAAACCCAACTACAAACGACCATACGGGCAGATCTACACCATGTCAGAAGTCAAGTTGAAAACTCTCAAAACCTACATCGAAACCAATGTAACCAATGGAGTCATCCAGCAATCATTGCCTGTGGCAGCACTGACGCTAGTTGCAACGAAGCATGACTGTGGACTGTGGCTGTGTGTGGACTACTCAGCTCGCAATTAATCTCTGGTGAAGAACCGATATCCTTTCCCACTGATCTCGGAGAGGCTCGAAAGGACCTCAGGAATGCCCATCTCACAATCAGAATTGAGAAGGCTGATGTGTACAAAATCGACTTTTGCACCCGGTACGGCCTTGTCAAGTACTGAGTCATGCCATTTGGGTTGACAAACGCACCAGCTATCATACTACCAAGCTAACATACATATTAGGGGAGATAGGTCATCGGTAGAGCTATGACCATCAAAGTGAGGGCTGACCATACCAGAACCGAAATTCTCACATATGATGACCCTACCGGAGGAGCCGGATTGATCAACCAGATTGCACCCAACGACAGAACAGTCCAGCCGGATCCAGAGAGTAGGGATATGCTCACCTAGAGAGGAATTGACATACGCACCAAGCATCCAGATGATAATAAGCCACCCTAAAGAATTCATGACCGCAGCCAGAAGTCAGAGATGACTAGAACAACCCAAGCGAAGTCAAATAGGACAAAAAGATATTGACAGGTCAAAGCGAAGCAGGTCAAAACACAAAGCAAGTGAAAACACAAAGCAAGTCGAAACACAAAGCAAGTCAACACATGAAGCTATTCCAAACACAAATCAAGTCCACAAATGAAGCAATTCGAAACACAAACCAAGTCGAAACACAAACCAAGTCAAAACACAAACCAAGTCAAAACACAAACCAAGTCAAAACACAAACCAAGTCAAAATCCAAACTAAGTAGAAACATACACCATGTTGAAACCCAAACTATGTCGAAACACAAACCATGTCAAAACAGAAACCATATCGAAACACAAACCATGTTGAAACACAAACCATGTCGAAACACAAACCATGTCGAAACACAAACCATGTCGAAACACAAACCATGTCGAAACACAAACCATGTCGAAACACAAACCATGTCGAAACACAACCCAACTCAGAACCCAAACAAAGCCGAAACACATACCAAGTCGAAACACATCCAAAGCCGAAACACATACCAAGTCGAAACACAAACCAGGTCGAAACACAATCCACGTCGGAACACAATCCAAGTTGTGACACAAACCATGTAGTAACACAAACCAGGTCAAAACACAATCCAAGTCGTGATACAAACCATGTAGTAACACAAGCCAAGTCGAAACACAAACCACGTCGAAACATGAAGCAGGTTATCAAGGATGGGCTAAAGCCAGTGGAAAAATGAAATGAAAGAATGTGCAAAAATGAGATAAAAGCAAGTGGAAAAATCAGATGAAGCAGGAAAAGTTGACCAAGACCAGCCAAATGACCAGTGAAGTTGAAGACATCCAAAGTTCAGAGATGGAGGATGCCGAAAGACACTTCGGTCAACAATCATACGTACCAATGGTGATCACCAAATCTCTACTGACATTCAGAAGTCTACCAACCCACAACGGCAATCAACAACAGATTTCAGTCTAAGTCGTCGGCATAGCAATGAGCTTCAAAAAATGGGGGAGATAGCAGTGTCCATATCCTCCCCAGGAATACATCTACCGAAACACACAGTGAGAAGTTGAATGAGAAGTCTACCGAGAAGTCTACCAGTCGAGTCCTACTGACAAGTCAAAGACCCACCAGGAGGCATTCAACCGAGACACAGCCGGTGATGTCGACCGAGAAGTCCACTGAGAAGTCGACCGGCCAAGACCAACAAGTCGAACAAGTTTCAGCTGAAGCCACCTATCAAGAGCGCAACCAGATGTCCACTGTGTAGTCTACTGAGACGTCAACAACGATTCTTCAGAAGCCGCCTATTAACAGCAACTATATCGTCCACCTGATGGTCACCGGAGCAGCCTTCGAAAGACCATTACCGAGTAAATGTCAACTACCACTCGCTGTAGCCTGCAATTGACACTCTGCAGAGCATGTGGAAGCACTGCACGAAGGCTCAAGAGAGCGCAGGCACGGTTGAACTTGGAAAGTATAACCATTTTAAGAAACTTAGGTATTACATATCAACAAATAAGACACAATTGATGTATACGATTGACAGCTACGACTGATGCCAGCAGTGGAAGCTCCCATCAATGTCCAGTCATGAGTGGAGGCTCCACCACCCTGCAGATTCTGACAATGACCTATGCCAAGATACAAGTTACGGGAATGACTGTTGTTGGAGCATGGGCTCAGTTTGGATGTTGAGATATGGAGGACGGGATCACTTTCCGATGCTTTCTTGTTTCTCTCCTCCATTCTTCTCTTCTCTTTGGATCTCGGCCTGGTATATACAGTGTGGGCATGGATTTTTACAACCTACCAATGGAGGTGGAGTATCCCCATGCGCCAGATCCACCGAAAGGTCGCCATTGGGCTGTACCAATCGGTAGCCCAACGTATGATTTTGTATGAGTACATATGCGGCAGGAATGTATTATGCTTCCTTGCTTTGGCATTCTTTTCCCCGTGTATGGTTTCTGCAGCCCAGGAGGTCTGTGCCTAAAGTGAGGGATAATGTAACAGCGACACATGACCCAGGGGCAGGTAAAGACCATTCTCTATCATTGGCTCGCTGTGAGGCTTAGATCTTTCGCGATAATGGTACATATACATCTGTATTAACTATCACTCAAGCCCACGTTTGCAACCATATACCTATAATTACCATACAGATGCCTATGAGGCCAAACGCTGGCATCTGTGCCCTCACAGTAGCTTCTTCATCTAGTCACAGTTTGGGCAATTGCGAGAGATATCACTAACCTGGCTACAGTGCTAGAATTTTAAACTATCATCTTTGGTCATGCCAGCTGTGCCAATTGCACCACCTTCCTTGGAGTCCATTTTCCTAGCTGAAGCTTTTGTTGTTGTGCGAGTTTTCTCACTAGAGCCACTTCCTAGGCGACACTGGTTGAGGGATGTGGCAAATGTGCCTAGGTGCTCCATTTGCTGCTGGAGGGTTGGAGTCCTATGGTACATGCCAATATACCAGACCAATTATCTACAACCTCGCTGGTTACCATTTTTGACCTCATTCCCATAAGGGTCAACTAACATTTCAGCTGGCATCGGGTGATGTGGGTCCAACTCCACACTGAGGCAATGGAAACACTCATCAAACTCTGTGAAATGTTCTCCCATCTTTAGGCTTCGTTCCTCCCATTCAGATTTGACCAGGTCCAAGGTGCTGGACAGAATATGCTTACCTTTCAACTGCATACAAAAGGTAGACCATTCCACAGGTGTACCCATTGGGAAACTGTGCATGTCCCAGACTGCTGATTCATTATTCGGCAGTGGCACTGCTTGCTCACCCCAAAATGTTGTACCGACCCATCAAATGGCCTGGGCTGCATTCTTGAAGTGACGTTGCATGGATAATAGGAAGGCGGTGACATGGTCTGAAGTTCATTTGCCCCTATACATCAGCAACAAACATTTCCGTCCGGGCGGAATGGCTATGTCAGAGTGGACCCGCTCCGTCAGAGCAGTCACAGACATGCAGGTGGCGGATCGCTCCGCACCTGGCATCAATAACACGCGTCACATTGCATATTGCGCTCCGATCGCAGTTTCACCATTTTTTCTCCCTGTGTCAGTCTCCTGTTTTAAACGAACAATCTGGCATTGTGGCCAGCAGTGACCATACATCAGAATGGGTTCATTGGGTACGCGCTTGCATTGGGATTACAATGTGATGGGTGATGCTGCAAAAATCTCTCCACATGTTCCTTCTACCTGTGCCCAAAATGCAATTCTCTCTTTACTAATTATACACCTCATTCCAAGTCACCAGATCGATGTGGCTATTGACAATCCATCGCTCGTTCCTTCCGTCTCCTGTCTTACTACCAGTATCAATCTCTGGAATTACATGCACACAGCCGACGTTGTTTCCCACGCTGGAAATTTGCAAAGCAAAGGCTGGTGGTGCTTGTCTCACTTGTACAAATTTCGAGACTGGATCCAAGTTACCTGAATTTTCAGGTATTTTGGTGACTGCCAGGGTGAATGAGTACTCAACGAAACATCCATCTTTGTGTAGGAGCTTGATTTTCAATAGTCGATGCAGTTGCCAAGGGAGATGCCCATTCAGTGCGCCATAACATCTCCCTGGGTGATGGTTTACCCACACCCAGTTGTTCTGTTGATCCCCTCTGCGCCAGCTCTGTCTTCCTGTGCATCGACACATCGGAGATATGCATTCACCTTCTAAACACTCAACTTGAAGCTTGATACCATGGTAAATACAGAGCTCCATTGCGTGGAGTTGTTCATCCGATATATATGTGTGGTTACGACTTTTATACTTGATCAACTCCTGCGTGCTGCTGTATATTGCCACGCAGTGCGTTGCGTCTTGCATATTGTCAAGTAATGCTCTGAAGTCTTTGATCATTGCATCAGGATGCTTGCCATCACAGCGGTTTTGGGGTCCCATGAATTCGGGCTTCGGATATGACTTGAAGCTCAGGGGTGCAGCTAGATCGGCACCTGAAGGGAGGACTGTGCAGGGGGCAGCGCTATTCTCCCGATGCTGAGCGAGGGCTTGGGGATTGAGCTCTCTGATCTCAAAGCAGAGAATGCGATGCTGAAAGGTGATTACATGTGGCAGGTAGTTGAGATTGTGATTGAAGGCGTTCCAACCATCCTTGAGGTTCGTTTCATGTGCTCGTTCCTGTCTCTCAGCATGATACAGTCGCAAGGCTCTGTATGGAAGAATCTGTTTGACCCAAGGAGACATCAAGTGGATCTTCGGAAAGTTCAAGTCAGCATCTAACTCCTTGGAAACATCTATCATGTGACTGATATAATCCTGCCAGGTGTTCATTTCGCACCTCTTCCTGGATGGAGTCCAACTTTCAGCATTTGTATCCTCGTCTACCTTTCGCTTCTTCACAAGTTCTGTTCTCAGGCGATTGGCTTTGGCCATTCAGTTTTCGCCGGTTCAGCCGAGTAAGGAAAAATTGTTTAATCTGTGAAAACTACGCAACGCAACCTCCATGTAGCCCAATGTTGCATTATCATGAGATGTATATCAAGCATATATATAGAATTCTAACAATGCCCGTGTGCACACAATTGCACGATTGAATATGGAATGTTGAGCGGGGCGTATGCCTTGTAGAGACTGGGTTACAACTCCAATCAGGTACTGGCTCATTTCCTTCATCTCATTCCCAGTCCATTGTGAATCTTTCTCATATGAGGTAGTTTTTGGTGTGAGGTCGTGATAAGCAGGCACGGAAAACCAGAGCGCATTGCACTTGTCGAGCCCTTCATGCGTCTTCAAGATGTGGAAACTTTTCCTCTCAAGGTGGTCAAGCATGCCGATCTGCATTGTATGGAGGGGGTCGGGCTTTGGAAGACCGCACAGAATCCAGGGAATCTGTCGAAACACATCCAATCCTCATGGAACATGGCGTGACTAGAGTTCGGCATCTACTGCCTTGGTGTTCCCATCGCTGAGCATTCTATATAGATCGTGATACTGCCGGTGGTGTTGCTTGTCAGGCAAGACATAATCCCCAAGTTCATTCTTTCGACACTCGCACCAAAGACAGACCTGCCGCTCAAGACGATGTAGATGGCTATAGTCTGGGCAATCTGCAAGCCCTGCTGCTAGAACCGGTTTGCAATGCCTGAAGTTGCCATCTGCACCGAGAATGTTGTAATACCGGCTCTCAGTGCTGGGATTGTGTTTAAAGGTGAGAGGGTGGAGTACCCGCCTGGGTACTTCATTCAGCACATCTCGATTTGAATGCCACTGCTCATCCTGCCGCTTCTCAGGACAATACGGGTTCTCGATTGCAATCTGCAGAAGAGCAACGATCATGACGATGTGCACTAAGAGCATCTAGCGGATCTTCGAAGATAGATTGCCAATTGTGATTTCTACAGGCCACTCTTCCTCGTCGCCAGCACAATTGGAGAGATGTGTTGCATCAGACATGAAGATCAACGGAACCAGTGTATCAACCACTTTGAGCGTTTACGTAACGTTGATTAGCATGGTATTAACTTCGAGAATCTCTCCATACATGTGTCTCCAACCACCAGTCCGCAACATGCATTTCGGTGTAGAGGCGATTCGGTGGTGTATCTCTGTTATAGCAACCCTGAGGGGCATAAATGAGATGCTTGGCTTAGGCTCGCTGCCAAATTGATCATCTCATGCTTTTGATGATGTCTCGACTCCTGTATTTGATATGGGGTTGGTGATTGTCATTCCTTCTCATATTCTCGGGAGTGTGTAGTTCCCACTCCCTGGGAGCCTAACCATCTGGCATGTTAGCCATGAGCTTCTAGATGCTAGCCGCGTTTTTCAAACTTGGGAAACAAAGAGCGGTGTTTTCTTCCTTCAGCACAATATCATAGTATGTCTTCATGCCTGTCTTCTTGATCCCATGCTGGATATATTTGTATTCTTCACGCGTTGCTTGCGGGTGGTAGGGATTATTTTGTAGGTTTGTCTCAAGTCAACCCTGAGTGTTGCATTCCCATGGCTCACCAAGGTAATGGCTCAGCGGGCGCAGGTGCCTGGGTATGTTTCCGCCCGTGGCAGAGGAGCTGGCCGTGGTTGAGACTCCATGACTGGGATGTTTCCAATGTGTTTGGGGTAGGGCAATGCGTCCAAGTCTTCAACTGAATCATTATTAGGGTTGAAATCATGACGCTGGACTAGTTAAACGGGTCGGGCCACGCTGCAAATAGACAGATTCTTCTAGCATGCAACTTGAAGGTATTCTGGGTGGTGTAATTTGATATGTTTAAGTCGTCAGCTGTCTGAGGTGAACGTCTTTGGGAATGAAAATCCTGGGCAACGGAAATGGGTCTTCACTGGCATTGTCGACGACATGAGAGGAGTGGAGTATACACTGTAGAAAGTGATGAATGTTGGTGCTGGGCCTGAGCAGCCTGGTGTGGGTGTAAGCTCACGATACTTTCAGCTAACCTGAGAGATTTATTGAGGCTCAACACCATCCCAAGGAGGTTCCTTACACGCCAGGAGTTGTAAAAACACTGCATGCACGATGTCCCATAATACTATGAACAAAATGAAGCGAATACTAATCCAATAAACAAAATAAACCGTGAGCGATCCAAAAACCTCGCGATGCGTGTAATAATCAATGCCTGAGATATTTAGATTTGGGCAAAGGAAACAAACAAGACAACAACCTGACCCTAACCCAAACGCAACAACCATCGCCCCCTCTGCAATGCAATGCCTTGTTCACTCCTCATGTACCAAGCGATCAGGGCACGCCTCAGGGTGAAGAACATCGGGGAGAGAGATATCAGGGAGACTGTCACCACCTGCCAATCCGCCGAGGAGCTGCTGAGCCACATCCACATCCCAGGTGTTTCCGGATGCCTCAGTTTCTTGCAGAGTTGGCACCGCCAGGCGAGGTGTTTGCAGCGTCATGAGCCCTAAAACTGTAGCCCACTGAGGGGATTGGTCTCCGGAGATCATGTTCCTGGGCAAGGCTCTGGGGTATGCGGCAGTGGGGCAGGCGCCATAGGTTGTGGCCTTGGGGTATGCTCGCGCATCTCCAGGCCGTGCTCAGGTAGCACGATTGGCTGATCCACTCCCATGGTATCTACATCGTCAGCCTATCCATTTAGCATCTCTACCTGGCCAATCATCCGATGTTCTCTGCCATCATCGTCATCCTCATCCTCCTCCTCATCCTCATCATCCTCCTCATCCTCATCATCCTCCTCATCCTCATCCTCCTCCTCATCCTCATCCTCCTTCTCATCCTCCTCCACCTCCTCCTCGTCATCCTGCTCTTCATCATCCTCCTCGTCATCTTCCTCCTCATCGTCAGCATCCCATTCCATATCCATATCGCCATCTAACTCAATGCCGAACAATGAGTCCACATCATCCTGCATGCCCATATCCACATCAGAAGTATGTTCTGAGCGACATTCGCCTTCCGACTCTTCGGTAGAGTCAGTATCACCATCTGAGCAAATTTACATGGCAGGCGATGCTTCCGGCTCTGAATATACGCACTCTATTTATCCCTCTGTGTCCGAGTCTGCTTCATACATTTCCCTCTGCCACTGCAAAGCAATGGCATAAGGGATATCATATCCCCCAGAGGTTTGTTCAACAATACTTTTCCCTAGACCATTTCCGTTCCCCTTCCCCTTCGCTTTCTCCGTTGCCTTCCCCATCCCCTTCTGTTTCCCATTCCTGTTCCCCTTCCCATCATTTGTTCCCTTCCATTTCCGGGTCCCTTTCTCACTGCCTTGTGTCTCCTCCTCACCCTCACCGTCATCATTGTCATTGCCAGGATTGCTCCTTCAACCACTCCGCATTCCAGGATCTGCCCAGTTCTCATCACCATCATCCTCGTCAATTATCTCATCACAATCAAGTTGTCTAATGGTGAGGAAGTCGCCTGCCTTGTACTGCCAGCAGCTTGGCGGCTCAATCTTTGCCCTGGGATCATCGGTACCGTAACAAGGGAAACAGTTGTGGGTGCGTTTAACCTTCCCCAAGTTGGTTGTATGCAGATTGGAGCGATCGACTTGATCCCCGAAGGCTTGGGGGTTGTCCCACCTCCAATTGTTCATTTGGTCACGGGTTCTGTCAAACATTTGCCCCATATATGAGTTGAAGGCTGCCCACCACTCCTTAAAATGCGAACTCCTGCTCCTGCGGTGTGGCCTCATTAGCTGGAATTGTCAAAAGTGACGAGTCGTGACTGGATCAAGAAACATTATATCATATCAAAGTCCCATGCCCTCTCATCCTTGACGCTGCAAACATTGTATATCTGTATGAGTCCACAGATATGTTCCAAGATGAATCCCGTTTTATGGTCCCAATCCAATAACAGGCGTCGATTTATAACCGATGTCAGCATTTTTGCCCTAGCAGTTGCCTTCCCCTTTCCTTTGCGGCTGCCCTTTGGTGCCATCACTGTGAGTTGGAAATGAATCTACATCCGAGGTATTAGCATTCTGATACAGTTGCATGTAGCGGAAGTTAGTCGTGAGGGAACGTACAAGGTTGTGTAGATTATCAGGTGTGTTTTCAAATGAGAGGCGTTGCTTGTGCAAGTTACGTGATGTTGAGATAGTTCAGGATGCTGGAGGTGTGTTTAATATGGGAAGAAAAGATAATGGATGTGTAGGCGGAAAGAAGGGATATATATACTCACGTTCCTGCGATTTCTTTGTCAAACTTGTTTTGTTCGTTAATGAACACAAAACGGCCCAGCCTTCATCTTGCGCAACCACCAGGCACCTCATGAATGAGAAGCCTCGAGACCAGATTTAGTACTCACGGCATGCACAGCTCACGACGCTGGGCAGTGCTTTTGCATCACACGCCACTTGTACCACTCAGACCTCGTGCATCTCGGAGCAAACTGAGTAGTTCTCCGGTTGTCTCAACTGTGCAACCATCCAACATGGCTACTAACACACCTAGTGGTGCAATAAGCACACGCAGCTGGTGTCATAGGATACAAATTATGTCATTATTCACTTTGTGATGCTGTTAACACTGCCAAAGGAGGATTTCCACCAGGAAGCTGAAGATATACACGATCGATGGTTCCAAGTATTGTGTCAAGACCATGTGTAATACTATGATGCCCATGCCAACAAGGCATAAACACCCTTCAAGCGGTGCAAATAGACCTTCAGATATTGCTGTGACAGTGAATATCAATGCTGAGTTTAATCTGATGGCAGTTAAACTCATATTTGAATGCATTTGAAGGGATCTTGTCCCCGAGTATTGTCACGGTTTAGAGTCTAGCACAGTCTACATTGCGCCTCCCGTTGTTGTCAACTCCCTCCCTGGTCGCTCAAATAGGAGTCGACCTCGCCTGCTGTTGCCTACGCATGGAGAGGAAATGATTCCTACATTCTTAACATCAAACATCTATACTGGACTATGCCTTCCAAACGCCCTGACCCTGACATGACTCAGGTCATACGAAATGGTTGAACACTTGCGAATCGTCAGAATTCACACACACGTGAGCTTCGGGGAATTCTCAACTTCCCCCTGCCAAGAGACGCATATCCATACTCGCGGGCAAATGGGATTTCTGTCAAGTAGGCAGTTCCGTAGCATTTACAATTCAACGTCAGAACTCCACCCCTTCATCTTCGCTTAACAGTTCTCGCATTCAAGATATCTCTCAATGTGTGACTTCGACCCAGTCCGCTACACAGCGACGGTCAATAAATACTCCAACCGCCACTCTGCACCCAAGCAGTCGTAGCACACCAGCACCCGGAGGAACCTCACAGACAGACTCAACGCGTCACTTTGTATCCAGCCCCGCGTCTGGCATTGCGTGCACTCCCACTCCTCTCTGCGGTCTTGAAAACCTGCCTACCCCCATCTCTGATCTAGAAGCCCCTGTGATCATTACAAATCCACTGCAAATGGGAGCTACAGAAAAGCATGAGAGACAGAGGCAGTGACGATTGCAACCGCATGCGGTCTCTACAGCTCGATCAATGGTCTCCGGATGTTGCAAGATCCATCAATAGGGTCACTCAGACATGACGCGTCTTGTATTTGCAACGGGCAGACTCCTGGAGCTCTACATATGCAACAGGTGGCCGTTTATCAGTGTAAGCGACTTGGAGACAGTAGGTTATGCAACGCGACATGTTGCGAAAGCATTAGCTGAAGCGCCACACTGGTAGATAATAGAGACGTACTGGAACACCGCTATGCAGCAAACCAACATTTGGTCCATAGCATTTGAGGCACGCACAAAGGAGATCTTGAAAGAGGAATGCTGAAGCAATGGCTCACATTGCATATTACACGCTCAAACAAGTTCCAGGTTCCAGCACAAGTTGATAAGGTTAAATCCCATTTGATTCAATCAGCCAGGGATAACATAGTAGAGCTGTATGATCTCCACCGCTTTGAATCTGATGCAAAGCATTTGGAATTCATTGATTCCCTGCTGGCAGGGAATAAGTGTCTTGTTCCTGTAGCAGAGCGTGTGGAAGGTGGTTTACGCGGTTCAAATCCAACGCAGAGAGAGTCGAAAGCTGCGACCAGATGGCCAGTGTGCACTTTACTTCCTGTCAGTCACAATCCTGTGGATTATCTACATCAAATATTATCATCGGGCGAATAACCAGGGTAAGTATGCTGATGGATTTGATAAATCCATGATTGACAACCTGGCCAGTCATATACCCTCGCCACTGATTATGTTCACCTGCACCGCGTTGTGCCATCCTCCCAAGGAGTGGCAAAAGAACAAAGATGTTCATCGGAAAACTTCCAAGTCAAAGCTGAAAGCGGACAGACCTGATTGCTCGAACTAGTTTAACTACAAGAATGACGGTGGTAAGATCGCATCCTGCTGCACTGCAACGGGTCACAAGTTGTTACCCTCGGCTGGCATTGCAGACACGTATACATTCTTGTTGAATACTTGGAACACACTACCGGAGAGCTACCAACAGAGGGTGTATAAACAAACTCTTGCTACGGTCAAGCATCAGATCCAACAGGCGGAGAACACAACGACAGCTGTGGTCATCAGTGTCACGGCGCAGGCAGGTACGGTGATACCTGGGAATAATAGAAGAAAGATACGGGTGGTGCGGAAGGAATTGTGTTACGGAAAGGCGGAGACGTTGGA
>Ga0307515_10007491_pt1 | contig 21568 bp, 9 predicted proteins | sample 17_EM_MG_FD_194513 | JGI IMG/M metagenome (GOLD analysis project Ga0307515, IMG submission 194513) | Populus trichocarpa ectomycorrhiza microbial communities from riparian zone in the Pacific Northwest, United States - 17_EM | ecosystem: Host-associated > Plants > Roots > Unclassified | place...
TATTTAGGCTTTTATAGCTAAGGCAGGCGTTCTATACTTTAAAAGGGTCTTTATAAATAGAAGATAAGTATTTAATTATTTCTTCTTTAGAGATAAAGGGGTCTGCTAAGTCTTTAATATATTTAAGCGTCTCCACCGGTACAGCTAAAGATATAGGCCATCTTGGCTCGGGGGGTAGGAAAGTAGTTAGCATTAACTTTAAGCTTATCCCGTAATTAAAGCTTCTAGTTATTAAATATCGGGTTTATTTTATCTATAAATAGCGGGGGATCCATAACCTTTATTAACCGCTTTAATACTATATAGGTCTTGGTAGATCTACTAAGGCGTTAAGATAGGGCCTAAAGGACTATAGCGAGTCTTTAGTTATTTAATAATGACTTATTATTAGATATAGGGGTATCTCTAGCTTTAAGCAGCTCTTATAGTCATTTAATTTCGGCATTAGCTGCTATAAGCTCCGCCTAGGGGGTTAAAACGTTAATTATTTCTTTGTCTGAAGTATTTAAGGGTTATATAGCTGCTTTACCTGCTACTATATTTCGTAGCATAGTAGTAGGGGTGTTAGGTAATTCCGGGTAATTCCTTTAGGGGTTCTAGTCTATACGTGTTTTATAGGTCTTTTCCTTAGGGTTTTATTCTGTTCCTTATAGTCCTAGTAATATCCTTAGGGTCCTATTCTATGTCCTATCCTATTTATAGTCTTGTAAATATATTTAAGTTCCTTTTTAGGAAGAAAGGGTAGTTTAAGCTTTAGATAATGTTAGTAACTTAGTTAATTAAGGCACGAGCACGGTAAGAGGGACGCGCAAGCCTATACGATTAGATTGTCTATAAACGAGAATCTAAAGCTAGAGAAAGGAAAGGAGAAGAAGAGCAGCGCTGGTCGAAGTAGGGTTCTTTTATAGGGTTCTCTAGTCACGTGACCGCGAAGTTTTACCAAGTTCTACTAAGTTCTGCCAAGTTCTGCTAGTGCCGTAACAGTTATCTATACCACTTTTAGTATAGTCCCTTAAGTATATATAGCTTGTCCGTAAAGAAGTATCTCTTTATTACTATATTGTAATAGCCCTTTATATATCGTTCTTTAAATCTAGTTAAAATCTCTAAATCCTCTTCTTCTTCTAGTTTAGTAAGCCACTTAGCTCTTAGTGTGCCTACTCTAAGCCTATTAGTAACTCTTTATATAGGTGCTTTATCCCTTATATAACCTAGTATACTAAATCTCTTATCTAGTTTCTGCTCTTACTATAAGGTAATTCTTACTCTAAATTCCTCTATAGTTTTTTTATTTTTATATCTTATAAGTAGATCTCTAAAGTTCTCTTACTTCTTAATCTTATTATTAACTTTTTAATCTTTAGGCTAAACACTATATTCCCCTAGTAAGTCTTTTAGGTCTATATACTTATCTCCTAGTCTAACTACTATTTATATTATAGATTCTCTAATCTATAAAGAAGCCTCTTACCTCTTACTTATAGGTACTCTTATTTATACTCTAAATTCTTAGTCCCTTAGATTCTTTAATCCTAAGCTTACTTCTAACTTAAGCTTAGCTCCTGCCTTAGTTTAACTAAGCGTTTATAGTGTTTTTATCTCATCTTAAGAGTCTTAAATCTTACTTATTTTGTCTTAAAAATCTTATATTATAGGAAACTTTTATTCTAAGCTTATTTGTATATCTTTAAACTAAGCTACTACTCTACTCCATCGGTTTTTATCTGTTGTGGGTCCTTAAGCTATCCTTATCCTATCTTCGGAATCTTAGATCTCTCTTATCTTGTCTTAAGAATCTTAAGCCTTTAGCCTTTTACCTTTATTAAGTAGTAAGCTAGCACTAGCAGTTATCTGCTTGCTTAATCCCCTTTAAATATTACTCCTTCCGTCTTATAAAGCGATAAATACCGTATCTAATGGTGTTATAATACCTGTTATTAAACCTTGCTCTATAGCGGTCCCAGTTTCTACTTTTATTATTACGTTATTAAGGTTTAAATACCCCTAGTTAGTTCCTTTATCTTCCTCGTCGCTATTAATTAATAAATACTCTAATTCTATTATTATTATTACTAATTATTGTCCGTATATTACTATAATATCTTAATCTAGCTTATAGAGTTAATTTTATTCTTTATCTAACTCTTTAGTTCCTTTAAGTCCTCTTAACTCTAGCTCTTATAGCTAATAGCTTGCGCTATACTTAGCGTCTTTATAAATTTAGTATGCATTATTATAACAAAATATAAAACTTCTAATTAAACACTCTTTTATTCCTTGCAGTATACTATTATCCCTTTATACGTATATATCTTCTACTAGTCTAGTTCCCTTTATTATATAGTAACTCTAACTATCTTTATAATCCCTTATAAAGTAACTTTATTTTCTATAATTTATATAAGCTCTATTTTTAAACCACTAACTTTACTATAGAGTCCGCCTAAACATCTTCTACTACTAAGATCCCTAGTTTAGCCTTTACTCCTTAGTCCTGTAATTACTAGATCCTTAACCTTTAAGTTTTTATAGTTTCTTACTCTATCTCTTATAGGTTTCTTTAGTACTACTTAGGTCTATTAGCTTTACGCTATACTATAGTTTTTAACTTAGCTTTAGTCGTTACGTACTTTATATCTTATATAACTATAGAACTCTATTCTAACCTCTCTTAGCCTGTTCCCTTTAGTAGATCCTATTATTAATTTTTATTACTTAATTTATTAAATCCCTTAGGGTATCCATATCTTCTATTAGAATAATTATATCCTAGACTTTAGCCTTAAGTCCCTATTTATACTATACCATAAGCGCCTTATTATTTTACTTAACTTATATAGCTAGCGTTTAGAACTATATTATATACTTAATTACTAAAGTTTATTACGTAATATCTTAGAGTTTTCTTTCCGCTATAGTGACTGCCTCTAGGTCTCTAAATATTTATATAAGTCGCTCTATAAACCCTTCCTAACTTAAGAATATAAATTATACGTCCTAATTGGTAGTTATTATTTTATTTGCCTATATTTCTATAAGGTAAGGCTTAAACTACTTAAGTGCCCTCCCTAATAGGAATAGTTTTATATACGCTATTCAATCTATAGATATTAGTAGCTTTACTCCTTCTTATATAACCTTAAAGTGCATTTGCATAAGGAATCCTTTAAGTTTTAACCTCTCTCCTAAGAATCTCTTAATTAAAGGTAACTTAATCTTTACTACCCCTATCCTATTAATCCGTTATTTAAGTATTATATTATTCTCTATTAACTAGTTAACTATCTCTTATAGTTATTTAACCGTTATAGGTTATTATAAGTTAGTATCTGCTATACTAGTATCACCTCCTAACCTTAAAGTAGTTGCCGCCGTTAATGGCGTTATAGTAGCTGCTTTTAGTAGCATATTATTTAACTTATTAAAACCGTAACTAGGTAGTAATTATATAACAGAACCTTATAGCAAGTACTATAATAGGCTTATTAATAGGTTAGGTATATAGGTATTACAAGTAAGTTAATAACGTAATAATAACTGGTAGAGTGGTTGCCTAATAGATTAACTTTAATTATATTCTAAGAATCACTACAAGGAAGGAACTATCTAGGTAGGGACTAAGGGTCCTTAAATACACAACCGTACTCTTATAAAATCCTCCTTATATATAATATACGTGTGCTCTATCTACTCTATTATAGATTTTGCAGATCACACAGATCATATAGATCACATCATGTGACTCGTACTACCATTCCTCGTCACATGGTTCTACCGGTTCCACCCTAGACCGTACTCTTATTAACCAACTAGCTTCTTTCGACTCCTCTCCAAGTAGTCGTAATATTGTACTTAAAGCGTCCGTAACAGAAAGGTTATTAAGTTATAGGCAGTATAAAAAGGTATATTTTAGTGAGGAAAAGCGTATACGAGCTGTCTGTGTATACGAGCCGGCTTAAACGTCTAATAGACTTAGGGCACTGCTAATCGCACACCCCCCTAATTACTATGCGTACACCCCTAATTACTGTGTATACACCCCCTACTTAAACAAACTTAAATCCTTCCACTTCAGGTTAGAATATCACGTGAATTTGACTTGTTTACACCTAAATCTGTTTTAGCAGGCTTGGATTTGCTCTACTTCCTACTTAAAAAGGGGAGTAGTAAGTAGCAATTGCAGGCTATTTGCATCGACACGATTGGAGAGCGGTACAACTAACTGCAGTAAGGCAAATTCAACCCGTTAAAATCTCATTCTAATATCTTCCAGTTTTACAATCATACTATCAAAAGAGCGTCATGTACATCGTATTATTATCACTCCTCCTTTAGCATTCGTCCGATCAGATTACGTAAAGTCCATTACACTTACACATCAAACATTACCATCAAAACACCATTCTCGCATGCTTCTGAACCCAAAAGTATTATCAAAAAATTCACAACCATCCGAGTCCAATCCCAGCCGCTCCGATGAGCCAATGTTCCAGGCCGACGTATTGCATATTCGCACGTTGGTGTGCAGCAGCAACCGTGGCCTGCGACGGTAAAGCTGAACTAGATGCTGGCGTCGGTGGCGGCGAGGACGTTCCTGTTCCAACAGTAGTTGAGCTCTGTGCCGGCCCAAGAGACGGACTCTGAAGATTTGAAGCAGCAGCACTGCTTGCGGGAGCTATGCTTGGTGCAATACTGCTACCTGGAGCAGATGAAGCAGGCGGAGGATTATTGCTCACAGGCGGGACGGAGCTTGGCCGTGGCGCAGCAGAGCTGCTAGCAGGCGCAACTCCAGTATTACTAGGGAGGGGTGGGCTGGGCGTCTGTTGTACCGGCGGCGCACCTGAGGACGGCGGGGGGGCTGTATCAATGGCTGCTACGCTGAAACGCGTTGAGGTCGTAGCCGAGTTTCCGTCTAGCAGTGGGACCGTTGTGGGCTGGTTATCATTTTGGTTTACAGTCTTTGGTGTCACAGTACCTCCGATAATTGGGTCACAGGAAGCTGCAATCGTTCCGGACAACTGTTCGGTCACAGTGGGGAGTGTATCCAAGTAGCTTATCAGAGCGACAGGTGGGAGTCCTTGTATGGTGATGCTGGCTTGAGGGAAGATTAATGGAGAATGATTCGTTGGTGAAGGTAAGCGGACCTCCTCAGTGGTGGCAACGCATTCACTACTGGATAGCACGGCGAAAATGTGGTTGAAACCTTCGTAGGCTACGTAGGTAGTTGGATATGTCCTAGTACTATTAGCTAAACTTGAGCAATAGGAAGGTATGAACGTACAGAGTTACTCCCTCGTATACCCATGTAACCGGTGCCGCGGGCGGTACTGTGGTAAGAATGGTAGTGGAAGTACTTGTACTATTTCCATCACCTGGATGACTAATGACGTAGACATCGACGCTAGTGGCAGGAATGTGCTGTGTAACAGTTGTAATCTGGCCTGGGAATGTAACAATGGTAGCTGTTACGTCAAGCTGGCAAGCACTACCACACAAAAGCGAGGGTGGCAATGTCTCAGTTGACACAACAGTAACAGGAGTCGTTTCGATGGACACAACTGTAACCTGGGTAGGCCGGATCGATAGGACTGTTATAGTTGACGTGATGGTTGACAAGAAAGTACTAGTGCTAGGTGGTACAACCGAAGTGCTTATGATAGTTTGAGTTGTTCCAGACTGTGTAACTGTCGTCGTAAAGGATAAAGTTGACGCAGGCAGAGTTTGAGTTACTGTGATCGTAACAAGGCTGATCTGAGTGATAAAGGAGGTAGGTCCTGGAGTCGTTATAACGCTCGTTACCGGAGTTGTAATTGTGACCGGCTCGGTAACTGGAGATGGAATCAGGCGAGTTTGAGTTGGTCCAGGAGTAGTGACCAGGCTAGTCACGGTCGACACTATAGTCGTGGGGACAGAAGTAGTCGTGGTGACCGTGATCACTGACCCCGAAACCGTTGTTGTGAAGGTAACATCTCGCGTGGTTGTGGTCGTCAAGGTTACAAGGCTAACGAAAGTCTGGGTGATAAAGGAGGTAGGTCCTGGAGTTGTTATAACGCTCGTTACCGGAGTTGCAATTGTGACTAGCTCGGTAACTGGAGATGGAATCACACGAGTTTGAGTTGGTCCAGGAGTAGTGACCAGGCTAGTTACGGTCGACACTATAGTCGTGGGGACAGAAGTAGTCGTGGTGACCGTGATCACTGACCCCGAAACCGTTGTTGTGAAGGTAACATCTCGTGTGGTTGTAGTCGTTAGGGTTACAAGGTTAACGAAAGTCTGAGTGATAAAAGAGGTTGGTCCGGGAGTTGTGATGACCTTGGTCGTAGGTACAGTAACGAGGCTTGTCAAAGTGGATGTAGTTGTAGTAGTGATTAATGAGGGTGAAATAACAGTGATAACTGACCCTGACGCCGTGGTTGTGAATGTAAAGTTCTGCGTAAATGTTGTGGTAAGAGTTATCAAGCTGAGAAAGGCTCGAGTGACGAAATCCGTCTCTATCGATGTGTGAGTGATGTCGACGGTCGTAGGGACTGGTACCTCGGTAATGCGGGTGATATTCCGTTCTGTAGTGTACCATGCCGTATCAATCTCGGTCGAAACGGTGGTTTTCCAGTAGATGTCAGTTTCGATAGATACTGTAGTATACCAGCTAGTTCTGTAGTCTGTAGTCGTATTCCACTCAGTGATAGTCTCGAAGCACGTAGTCGTCGTGGTATTCCACAGGTAATCGGTTGTGGTGGAAGTGACTGTTTCGAAACAGGTCTCAGTGGACGTTGTTGTCTCATAGCACGTGACAGTATCATAAATTGTTTGGGCCGCGCAGCTATAGGATTCTTCGGGAGGCGAGGTTGATGAAGGACCCCACGTCGAAGGGCTTGCTTTCTTGTCGACAAGACTTTGCAAGGTTCCGTTCTGACAAGCAACCCCACCAACGAATGCAACTACAGAGAGGATGTAACGCATTTTGAACGGGCGAATGCCTATGTAGGCTGAACGAGCGGCCGAACGGGCTTAGATCTGCGTGTCATGCTCGTCAGCGATGGGCTCTCGAACGCAGCAAAAAAGTCCTGAGACGATTGTGCACGACGTTCAGACAAGTTCTCGAGGAAAGTTGAAGGCATTATTCAAGCAACACCAATAGACCATTTCCTAGCAGACAGCATGAGACGAATGCGAAATGTACGCCGAGGGGCACAACGTCAAGCATTCTAGAGAAGGATGAATCGCACAAGAAGGGATGCACGAGAGCGTTACACGTGACACAAGATCAAGACCAAGAATGGATCTAAGCGGGCCAGCCGCCAATGCTGAGCAGGCGTTTATCCTTGCCGTTACACCGCGTGAAAAGCATAAAATGAACGGTAGAGACTCGGGGATTTTAGCAGTGCCTAGAAAGCGCAAGGCTGAAGAGCGGACAACATGATGCAAGAGATGACTTACTAAACGATGGGAATCTGTGGGGCTTCTGGCACGCATGTTGGGGCAGCAGGGCCAGAGTATTTGAACAGGTGCACCGCAGCAAGAGCCTGCGAAGGCTGAAGGCAAGTGCCTGCGCCAGTAAAGCCCCAGTGTGCTTTCAATCAATGTCGTATTGGGGCAGGCTATAACTTGTGCAAAAGACAGGCGAGAGGCTAGCTAGCAGGCGACTAGCGGCGCCCGATGTAGAAAACGACCCCGCTTGCTTGGCGTTGGGAGCGGTCGGTGGGCTGCACGGCCTGCGCTGGGGTGTTGAGGGTTAAGCTTTCAGCTGGTCAATCGCCGGAAGCCGACTAGCAGCGCGGAATCGCAGATTAAAATAGATTGGGGCCAAGGCTCTGGACCCTGCGACGGGCCCAGTCAGGTTGGGCAGGTTGGGTAACCAGCAATTCGCACGAATAGCAGAACCGGCCGCGGGAAGAATCCTTCAGCCTTGCAGATAGGAAGGCGGCCCGTTCGCTTGATCGTACAAGGGGGCAACCTGAGCGGGCCACTCGCCCTCCCTGCAAGTTCTGGTGGCATTATAGCCGTGCACTTACTATTTTCCCAGGATATTACTATAATGTCATCAAAACTTGCAGGGAGGGCGAGTGACCTGCTCAGGTTGCCCCCTTGTAATAGGACGAGCCTGTCGTTGGCCAACGCCGTTGCCATTGGCCCCATCTGCAGTCCCCCACACCCCACCTGCAGCCATCTCAGGCCCTGCCACCACCATCACGCTGCTAGTACTCAGCGATGCATCTAATGTAATTTTGTTAGCCAATAATTCCTATCGGCTTCGGCATTTAGCCCATGCGATCGCTGGTTCTGGACTATGCATGGCACCACATCGTCCAAGCTGCTCTCATCTCTTCCTCGTCTCTTGTGCTCTGCCTCGTTATAATCTACGATCGTCATTTATGCATGTATCCTTTCACCTCTGTCGCATGTTCAACTTTCCTCTTCTGAAATCAATCTTCAGCCTAACTCCACCTTATACCGCTGTTCCGCACATGTCATCTTCTGTTGCAGGCTTCGTAGCTTCCAGTGCCGAGCTTCCTACCGACTAGTCATTGAAAGGTCTCGCAAGTCTTCCGTCAAGCCCGGACACAGCTGTAACCTCAGGCTGCCGCACAGCTCTTCGAAAAGTACGTTTCCTCCATTCGCCATGTTCTTGACAGCTAGCCTGAGACGTTCCATCTCTCCCAAAGCAATGACTAATTACATCAGGCTGCGCACCTCACTTTCCTTGAGCGCCCGCGATGACAATCTGCCCACCATGGCGCTGAACAGGCGGGCCGAAAACACGACTATCCCAGCGCCCTACCTCTTTCCGCCCAGCGGAACGTTCGATGGAAACGATGGGTCGTGGTCTACTTTCGTAATCAACATCGGCGACAATGGGTCAAACGGTAGTGATGCTGGGACAACCGGCCAAAACTTCAAGGTTCACATCTCCACTAGTGGCCAGATGGTCTGGATACCGCTGGAAGCTTCCTGGTGCACTGAGCCTGACCAAAGCACTTGTGCGGAGCATCGTGGAGTCCAAATCTTCGACAGCAAACAGAGCCTAGGCTTTGATTCCCAGAAAACCCAGAATTGGACCCAACTTGGACTCTACAGTCTTCAACAGCCGCCCATTCTCCAAGATCTACAGTATACGCCTGAGAGTAACCCGAACGGCTCGTACGGTCTTACCACGGTAGGCCTAGGCATTGATTCGAAATTTAGCCCACAGTTTGGGTCAATATTAGTGGCTGGCATAAACACGGAAGATTTCTTCATGGGCAGCTTCGGCCTCTCAGATACTGCCTTCACTCTCGCAAATAAACCATACTCCACATTTTTGGCTGATTACAGCGGCAACAGTTTGATCCCGAGTTTGTCCTATGGATATACAGCCGGCGCTCAATATCGAAACAGTGGTGTTCCAGGGAATCTCGTCTTTGGTGGCTACGATCAGTCACGATGTAGGACTGGCATAACTATACCAATGCCTGGCAATAGCAATAGCTCCCTTATTGCTGGCGTGCAATCAATTCTGGTCATACCAGAGCCTAGCGTTGACTCGAATCAATACTCAATGACCTCGTCCGGATTTCTAGCACTGATTGACTCAACGCTTCCTTATCTATGGCTTCCGCAATCCGTATGCGATAAATTCGCGGACAGATTCCAGCTTACCTGGGATAACGACACCGAGTTATATCTGGTCAACGACACTTCGCACGCGCACAATCAGCAACAAAATGCCACTGTCTCTTTCACAATTGGAGCTACCGCTGCTTCCGGCTCAGACGCAACCTCCATCGTATTACCCTACGCCGCGTTCGATCTCCAGATGGGTTTTCCCATATTCACTAACAGCTCACGACGCTACTTTCCTATCAAGCGCTCACCGGGCCCTTACATCCTTGGTCGTGCTTTCCTCCAAGAGACTTACCTTATCGTTAACTACGAAAATTTCACTTTCACAGTGGCTCCTGCCACCTTTTCTAATCCGATGCCAAGTTCTCACCTCGTGCCAATATACTCCAATGCCTTTCCGTCGCCTCAGCCTTCCGGCTCATCTACGCCATTGCCCAAAAAATCTTCTAGCCTAGGCGCCGGCGTAATAGCGGGCATAGCGATCGGCGCTGCCGTAGCCATTCTTCTCATTATCGGCATTATCTGCTACTTCGTCTGGCGACACAAGCAAAAGCAAAATAAGCTCCTAAAGAAATACGCGATCGATACTCTAACCGCTGGTGAACAAGTCAAGGAACGGCGAATTAGTGAACTTGCCTCTAACCCGCCGGGCTCACCACCGCCACGCTTTTCGTCCAACGGAGGTTATTGGGACCCAGTCACTGGCACTGAGAAGTTCCCACCGGCCCCTATTCTAGAGATTCCGTTGCAAGAACTCGAAAGCCCGCCAGAGGTACCGGAACTGGAATCCCAGCCTCCATCAACGAGCCCGGGGCAGAGAAGCAGTGTGCATGAATATTTCGACGTGAATCTTAGCAGAAGGAGGAGAGAAGCTAGAGGAGAAGCCGAGCAAAGCCTAGGCGATCCACCCGTGCATGAATTACATGGCGATGACAGCGGCTTCATCGTTGAGGGGCAACATTTCGAGCCCGTGGTGCGGCGAGCACGTGCGAGCGGCAGCATGTCTCCTTCAGCCATGACACCTGGTGCCATGACGCCAGGAGCAGAAAGTCCCGGGCAAGTGACACCAGTGACGGAAGGCCAGGCGAGGCCACGTATAACACGAGCGAGGGGGAGCGGGAGCATGAGCCCAATGGCTATGAGCCCCAGGGTTCTGAGTCCAGGGGATGTAGATGAGAACATGGACATTACTACCGCTGCGAGGAGAGCGAGGGGTAGCGAGAGTTTGAGCCCGACGAGAACGACCCCTAGTACAACGACGCCGAGGGTAGAAGAGCAGGGCCAAGAGACAAATCGGCAAGAAAATACATAACGGCCGTAGTAATGCTTCGCTATTGCTTTTAGCTAATACTTCTAGTTTATAGTAATTAATTATTTTTATTTATACATAAGAGCATGTATGGATCTGCTTCGCAAATCATATACCTCTATCGCGCTGTAGGGCAGCTTTCTTAAATATTAAGTTTTGCACAGAGCCTCGTGCAGAGCTATGAGCAGAGCTTTAATAGAGCTTCGAGTGAAGCCTCGTACAGAGCTTCTCTATCCCTTGAACCGTCAATTATCGTCCTACATTATCGATAAGGATATTGCCCGTGCATACGGAGGATTGCGCGAAAAGAGATTTCTCCTTCCTTTTTGGGAAAAGCGTCGTTTTGGTGCCAAGACCCCACTAAAATATTCTAAAATTTTAACTACGAGCTTGTAAAAAGCAACTCTACACCTACCCTTTGATATAATCTATTTACTTAATCGCTTACAATATTATCTACACGTCTTCTACGCTTTTCTATGCCTAAAATGCCTTACTACGGCCTTGTAACGAGAGCGTAGGCCGTAGTAATAAGGGCTTTAGGTACTCCCTTAAAAGTGGTTACTTAGGTTACTAGAATTAGCACTAAGCACATTAGCAACCTGCTAAAAAGGGCAGCAGAGAATGGCTGGCGTGCAGATTGGGTCCTCCTTAATAACTACCTTAGGGATAAGCCCCACCCAGGGCGTAAGAAAAAGATTACTCCTAATTTTAAGCAAAAAGTTATTAACGCTGTTATATACGATTGTTATAGGCGTAAAAAAAGCACTAAAAGGATTGCTCGCGAAACAGGCCTCTCTATATTATCCGTTTAAACTATACTTAAAAAGTATAGTTACCGTAAAATAAAGCCAATAAGAAAGCCTGGATTAACTATAGCTATAAAGAGCGAACGATATAAGTTTATATTAGCCTACTGTTACTAAACTTTAGAAGATTAGAAGGCTGTAATTTGGTTAGATAAGACGAGTATTATTTTAGGCCACCGTCAGGGGGGCTTTTAGGTATGGCGACGTCCTTATAAGGCCTATGTACGCAGCTATATATAAGAGCGGTAAAAGGGGTACTCCGAGCTTATATTTTAGGGTTGCTTTATATATAACTTTAAAGGCCTTTATTACATTTAGAAGCCTTAAAAGAAGAAGGAATTAGACAAATTAAAATTAATTATTAAAATCTAGAATTAAGCTCTAGAGCTAGAGGCATATAAGGCTTAGAAGAAATAATAAAACGCTAAGGGGAGAGCATATATTAGCGACTTAGTCAATCGAGGCACGAGCACGGCAAAAGGGTCGCGCAAGCCTATATAATTGGATTGTCTATAAACAAGGATCTAAAGCTAAAGAAAGAAAAGGAGACGGAGGGCGGCGCCGCTTAACGTTATATACAATCCTTTAGTTATATAACGGCAACTGTCTAAAACTGTATAAAACTATCTACGACTATCTATAACTGTCCGCTATAATCCACCAATATCTATTAGCTGCAATCTACTAGTTTCCACCAGCGCTATAATATTACCCCCCCCCCTTTAAAAAAGCCTGCCCTTAGGCTATATACGTCTATATTATATCTATAGGGTATTCTTATCTTTATACTTAATAGGCAGCTTATTATCTTTACTATTCTAGCACTCTATTTACTTATTAAGGTACTTTAGGGGTCCGGGTTTATTAGGGTAACAACTATAGAATTCTTAAAGCTTATAGGGACTACCTATAAAGTTCTATATAGGGTACTAGGTTAAGTCCAGGTTATACCCTTTCCAATTAATATAATATTTTAACGTTCCCCTTATAAACTTATAGGCTGGTATTTCTTTAATTTCCTATTTATCGTCGCTATTAACTTAGATTAGTAGGGGAAGTTTATTCTTTTATCTAGGTAATAGGTTGTTTATAGCTTTCTATAGTTTATCCGGAGAGAAAATAGGGTAAACTTTAATTAAATTTAGGAGCTTTACTTTATACGCGTTGCCTATTTTCTTAAAAACCTTATACGGTCCTACTATCTAATAGTCTAGCTTACGGCTAGGTCGTTCCGTTTTTTAGTTCTTTGTTATAACCTAAACCATATCTCCTATAGTAAAGTTAGGCTCTCGCCTATACTTATTTACCTATTATTACATTAATTTCTAGGCCTTTTTTAAATTTGTATAGGCTACCGTCTAGGCCTCTTCTAAGCGCTTAGCGTACTACCGTGCTTCCTTATAAAATAGTTTTTCGCGTATAGTCTGGGGTCCTTCTAGTCTTTTTTAGTTAAAGCTTATATGGGGTAAGTAACCCATTTTTAGTTAAATAGGGGCAAATCCTATAGAGTTATGGGGTAGGGTCGCTTAAGTATAGTCTATTAAGGGTAGCAGTTTAGCCTAGTTATTTTAAAAGTAGTTAATAAAGGGCCGAAGTCTTTAATCTGAGTATTAATTTACAATTTCCGTCTAACCATCTATCTAGGGGTAGTATACGGTAAAAAGCTTTAGCTTAATACCTAAAATCTAGGTAAACTTATTCTAGAATGCCGATATAAATTACAGCCTATAATTAGATATAATAGTATTTAGTAGTCCGTAGATTTAGTAGAGGTAGTAGATATATAGTTAGGCCGCTTCTTTAGCATTAATATTCTTATAATATAAGATTAAGAATAGGCGCTTACTAAAGCAGTTAACTAGAATTATAACCATATTATATCCGTCACGGTCTATAGGTAGCTTATAGAAGTCTATAGAGATATATTACTAAGGGCGTTCTAGTATTAGGAGTAGTTTTAATAGTTCTAGGGTTTTATCTTATAGGATTATAGATCTATAGCAGCTATTATAGTTCCATATATAACGGTTAATATTTATAACTATTCCGGGCTAGTAGTAGCGGTTACCAATAATCTTACGAGTCTTATTTTTTCTAGGGTAGGCTGTAGAAACCTAGGTATAAGCTTTAGCAATAAGCCGGGTCCGTAAGTTCTATTCCTTAGCTACTACTAGCCGTTCTTAGTGCTTAAGTAGTCCGTTTTCGAGGGACTATAGGCTAGTAACGTTCTTTACCTTTTTACGGTACTTTTATAAAGAGGGGGTTGTTTAGTTAGCCTATAGTAGTTTATTAATAAGGTTAAGTTCGGAGGAGTTAATAGGATATATCTTAGCGCCTAAGGAGTCTATACTTAGTTCTGCCTATATCTAGGGGTTAAGGTATTCTAGTTATAGTAGCGTCTAGGTCTATAATAAGATCTTTACAGCCGTCTAGTTATCTAGGTCTTACTTACGCCTTATAAGAGCCTCTGCACAGTTTATAGCGCCTAGTCTATATATAATTAAGAAGTTAAACTAAGATAGGGTATCCGCCTAGCGTACCTGCTGGGCTGTAAGGGCCTTAGTTATTATAAAGTATTTTAAGGCCTTATAATCTAAAACTACCTTAATTGGCTTAGGGGTCCCCTCTAGCTATATATACTAGTGCTAAAAGCTAGAGATAATAGCTAGCATTTCTTTATTATAGATATGGTAGTTTAGCTTAGCATTTATTATAGTCTTCAAATAGTATATAATAGGGTACTACTCTCTATCCAGTTACTTCTGGGGAAAAACACTAGCTATTACGCCGTTTAAGGCATTAGTTTTTAGTATTAAGGGCTGTTTTAGGTTAAAATAGGCAAATAGGGGAGCCGATACTAGCCGTTTCTTAAGCTTATTAAAGGCCTGCCTATATATAGCGTCAAAGTAAAAGGGATAGTCTTTTCTAGTAAGACAGTTAAGAGACTAGGCGATTCTGCTGTAGTTCTTAATAAAGTATTAGTAGAAGTTATAAAAACCTAAAAATAATTATACCCCCTTTACAATCCGTAGGGGTGCCTACTAGTTAATTGCGGCCGTCTTTTCTAGGTCAGTTTTAATTCCGTTTATACTAATAATAAAACCTAGGTACTTTATATACTTAACACTAAACTTTAACTTCTTAATATTAACCTAGAGGCTAGCCTCGCGGAGCCGTTATAGGACTTTATAGATATACTCCTTATATTCTAGCTTATTCTTAGAGTAGATTATAATATTATCTAAATAGGCCGTATAGAAGTCGTTAAGGTAGTTAAAGAGTATATTATTTATATACTGCTAGTACGTAGCTACTCCGTTGGTTAGTCTAAAAGGGAGTACCTTATATTTATACGTTCTATAATAGGTCTAAAATATAATAAGATCTTTAGACCTAGGGTTTATTCTAATTTAGTAAAAGGCCTAGCGGATATTAAGCTTTATAAAGACCTTAGCTCTACTTATTTAGGCCAGAGTCTTATTAAGTAGGGGTAGTAGATAGCGGTCCTTACGGGTTATATTATTTAGCTTATAGTAGTTAATACGGAAGCGGAGTCCTCTATTTAGCTTTTTAATAAAAAGAATAGGTGAGGTAAAAGGGGCTTAGCTAGGCTTAATAAAGCCCTTATTTAGGTTATTAATAAGATACTGCTTTATAGCCTATAATTTGGTAATAGATTGCTTATAGAGGGGGCTAAAGCTAAGGGTGTTTTCCTTACCCTACTTAATCTTAATTTTATGGTTATATAGTTAGTAAGGTAAAAGTATATTAGACGCTGCTTTAGAGAATATATTTTAAATTTCTAATATTAATAGGGTAGCTTTTATTCTACTAGTTCCTTATCTATAAACTTACTTTCTTATCTACTAAGCTCGCTTCCCTTTTCCTTAATTATTTAATTAATTTTATATAAGCTTGTTATAAAGGCGACGGTATTAGGCTAAACTAAGTTTTAGTAAAATCCTACGGCACTAATATAGCAGACATTAACTGGTGGGAGGTCTACTAGTTTCCTTATAGCCGTTTTCTAAACCGTATTTTATGGTTTAGGGTTTATAATCTTTTTTAGCTCCTATTTTATCTTCCGTAGGTTATCCCTCTAATTTATTAGTTTAGTATAATATCTAACATCCCCTACTGTTCTTTATAGCTATATAGGGCCTAAGCTCTCTATAGGGGGCTTTTCTAGGTTACTATTAACTTCCTAGGTTTTTAATGCAGGTGGCGTAATATAGGTAGTTTAGGGGCGACGTAGTATACAGATTTGTTGCGAATTAAGCTATATATCTTTCTTAAAGGCCTAGTCCCTATATATAGCATCAGCCTAGTAAATAGTATTAATCTAGGGCCGTATAAGGTTTTCTATTATAATACTAATTTCTTTTATAAAGGAAGGGGTTAGGGGTAGGATTTTGGGCTAGATAAGCCGTCTACTTTATATGTTAAGCTGTAAGCCTAAATAGGCTAGCTATTTTCGCCCTAAGATTATATTATAGCTACCTAGGTCCGTAATAAGGAAGGGGATATTATATTACCTTTATCCGTTAATATAGAGGTAAATCCATAAGATAGTTATAATAGGTAGCCTTATCCGCCCATTATAGTTATAGATAGAAATTAGTTTAGTCAGTTCTTTAATAGGTATATTTAGAAAGTTAGCCAGCTTTATAGTATATTAGGTGTCTATTAAGGCAAAGGCATTTACTCTAGAGTTAGCTAAAGTAGAGGTTAAAACTTAGTATCTATTACGGAATAAAGTATAAAAAACAGTACAGCTTTTTTTACTAACTAGCCAACCTAGATTAACATCTAATATATTAATCCCTTTTAACCCTAGAGAGGAGTCTTCCTCTAGGGTTCCTCTTTTTCTAACTTTACGCTATCCTCCTAAATTAATAGAACCTTGTCCGCTTTTACATTTATTAAGTAATCCTTTATATAGTAGCCTTTCTAACCATAAAAAAAGCAAGCTCCTTAATCACTAAAGGCCTATATATAGGGGTTACTATATATAGGCCGAGCATTCACTAAACCTATAGTAGGACTAGCCATATAGCTAGCTACTAAATTAGTAGTAGGCTGTATGGGTGGTACTATAGGGGTTACTAATTATACTAGGGCGTCGCGGGCCGTTCTTATATTGCTTATAGTCTAATTTAAAGGGTTTCTAGCTTTATACTATTTGGCGTATACCTTAATTTAATAGAGGCCTTAATTAATAGCCAAGCACTAGTCCGTAAGTTCCTTTAGCGTCTATATAGTAGTAAAAACTAGCAGTATGGCTCGCTGTAGGTTTAGGGTAAGCTTGTTAAATAGGTCTAGCATTAAATCTTCCTAGGGAATTCGGGCCTAGCCTACTAGGTATAGAAAGCGGGTCTAAAAAGCTAAGAAGGTCTCTATCGTTTTTATATTTAGGCTTTTATAATTAAGTCAGGCGTTCTATACTTTAAAGGGGTCCTTATAAATAGAAGACAGGTAGATAATTATCTCTTTTTTAGAAAGAAAGGAATTTACTAAATCCTATGCGTATCGCAAACGTAGGTGCGTCTATATATCCCCACCGGTACGGCCAAAGACGTAGGCCATTTTAGCCTAAGCGGTAGGGAAGTAGTCCGCATTAACTTTAAGATTATTCTATAATTAAAGCTTCTAATTATTAAATATAGGGTTAGTTCTATCTATAAGTAATAGGGGGTCTACGACCTTTACGGACCGCGATAATGCTAATACTATATATTAGGCTAGAGCTTTAAGGACTATAGTAAGTCTCTAGGTGTTTAATAACTCTTCGCTAGGTATAAGGGGTTCTCTAGCTTTAAGTAGCTCTTAAAGTTATTTAATTTCGGCGTTAGCTGCTATAAGCTCCACCTAGGAGTTTAAGTTAGTTACTATTTTACCATTAGAGGTATTTAAGGGTCCTATAGCTGCTTTGCCGGCCTCTGTAGTTCTTAGCATAGTAATATGGTTATTAGGGTAACTTCTAGTAGGATTCTATAGGGGTTCTAGTCTATACATATTTTATAGGTCTTATTATTCTTTTCTATTCTTTTAGTTTTATTTTATTCTTTAAGTTCTAGTAATAGTCTTTAGGTCTATTTCTATGTTCTATTCTTATTTATAGTCCGTAAATATTTTTAAGTTCCTTTTTAGAAAGAAGAGTAAACGAGCTTTAGATAATGTTAGCGACTTAGTTAATTAAGGTATAAGTATAGCAAAAGGGTCGCGCAAGCCTATATAATTGGATTGTCTATAAATAAGGATCTAAAGCTAGAGAAAGGAAAGGAGACGAAGGGTAGCGCCGCTTGACGTTATATACACTCCTCTAGTCACATAATAGCAACTATCTAGAACTGTATAAAACTATCTATGACTATCTACAACTATCTGCTATAATCCACCAATATTTATTAGCTACAATCTACTAGTTTCTACTAGCGCCGTAATAGTATATAAACTATATTATAATAGGTATATAAGCGGAGCACCTGCTAAGTAAAAGTTTATAGCACTATATAGGGCCTTTACTTAATTAGATGGAGGTGGAATTAACTAGTAGTAATATTTAACGAATATCTTAATACTAAAACTTCTTCTATTTGCCTAAAGCCTTATATACTTAAATCCTAATACAATTATACAGGAATATAAGGCTACTTCTTATATAGTAAAGATTTACTAAACCTACTTTAACGCCTACAAGATTTAACATCTTCTTTAGCTAGGTAATTCGCCTAATCTAAATATAATTAAGCCCTACTAGGGCTACCTAAAACGGGTCACTATAAAAAGAGGCCTACTTACCTCTTGTGCAGCTATAGAGAAGGCTTGGCTTATAGCTTAGCAAGATCTTAAGTAGTAGCGAATTTAATAGTAGATTAAGAGGATCCCTTACTATATTTAAAAGATTATAGAACTTAAAAGAGGTAATAATTATAGAGAGGGAGCAGAGGAAAGGCAGCGAAGCCGGCAGCAGCTCCGTAAGGAAGCTAATTATAAGCTTCCTATAATCGTTAAGGTACTTCAAACGGGCTACGAGACGTTACGCAATCACTGCGGTATACCTAACGCCTACCTATAATTCTTCCTTCCTACGCAGAGCCATAAGGAAATTAAGGAAATCACTAAAGAAGAGTGGCAAAAATTAGCTAATATAATTGTTCCAAATCCATATCAAAATACTTAAGGCCCTGGCTTAATTGTAGATCGACAGCTCTATAATCAAAGACGCCAAAGAACAATCGCAATCAGGTAGTAGAGAGCTAGGTAAAAAGCTAAAAACAGCAGAGGCAATTAAGGTCTCAAAAACCTCAAAAGCCTATAGAATATAAGGTGCAATAGAACGAGGTAAATCACATAAATGTTAAACGGTAGAACACTACGATTTAGAAGCTATATAGGTAATATATTAGTATCAAAAGCTTCAATTGAGTTGATTGAGTTGATTTTTGGTGGGGTCTTGGCACCAAAACGACGCTTTTCCCAAAAAGGAAGGAGAAATATCTTTTCGCGCAATCCTCCGTACAACACTAAGAATCTCCTGATTGGCCAAATCCTTATCGATAACTTAGGACAATAAATAACGGTTCAAGGGATAGAGACGTTTGTATAGGCGATTATATAGGTGATAATAGAACTAATCTCAGAGACGATTGTACAGCCATGCACACGACCACAGCCTTCCCCCCTTTGGCGAAAACAGATTCGCTACGGGCATTCAATTTCGCTAGATTGCCACCAACTGTATATGGCAATCATAACGAACGCCTCTGTTCACGATCGACCTTCCTCCGCGGTTTCGCGGTGTCGCGATCTTTGTCAAATATCGTGAGGTTTTCACCCTGTACGATATTACCGAATTTCACCGAACTCTCTGCAGAATCAGCGTTGTATTCGAGTTTTGGGCCACAACGGAGGCATCCCTTCGGTGGCAAATGTGACTTTTCGTATTTGGCGCTTTGGGCGCTCCTGCCTGGGTTAGCATGCTGCAGGCACCCTAGCTAGCGTGATTTTATTAGCAAGCCTCACCAAAACGCGTTAATATTGCGATGCCGATAAGATACTGCAGAAGGCCACCACGGCTACCACTAAAAACACATATATAATTTTTTTTGAGGAAGTTGGGCAAAAAAGTCGTAATATATAACGTTATGCCTGTAGGTTTCTGCCTTCCTTTACTAACCAGCTACTAATTATATAGGAAAATTCTCCGTTAGAGTCCTCCCCTAAATAACTGCCACCTATCCGCTTTATACGCGTTCTTAATATTAATAAGGATAAGTTAATAAAGGACTAGCTTAAGGTTATAAGGGAGGATGTACTATATATATTAAATAAGGTATACTAAGTATTATAAGTAATTAAACGGTTTAATTAGCGGTTATTTAATATTAAGGATTAATTAAAGGCAGTAGAGGAGGGCTTAAAGGAGGCTAAGAAGGACACTATAGTAAAGGCTTAATTAGCTTTAGAGTCTTAATATTAAGGGTATAAGAAAGTAAAGGACCTAAAATACTTACCTAGTTGTCGCTTACTAAATAAAAATCGTTCAAGTATTAAACATATAGAGGAAGCCTATAGGCCTTATATTTATATACTATTTGCCTAATTTTAACTATAAGCCTCTTTACCTCTTTCTATCTATATATTTAGCACTTTAAAAGGGTCTTATGGCCTTATTTCCTTATAAAGCTTTTAATAGAATGGTAAGTTTGCGTCTTATACCGTTAAATTATAGGTAGTAGGGTTTTAGCGGTAACGTAGGTAGTTTTTTAATTTATTCTATTTTTATAACTAGGCCTAATACTAGATTAATATAGCTTAGATTTTGGTAAGCTTTAACGAAAAAGACGCTTAGTATTATGCTTATTTAGGCCTATCTATTAACTGCTTATAATGAGGTTCCATACCAATTATATATGGAAATAGCGGTAGGTTTAGAGGAAGGGCTTCTTTAATATTTAGAAGATCTTCTTACTAATAATATAGGTGTTAATTATAGCCGTATTAAGCGCTTAGAAGAATAAGGGTAGCTAAGTATATATGGTAGTAATCTAGGTGGTATAATAGCTTTAAAGTTAATTATAAATATTAACGCCGCCTATCTAGTTATTATAGTTAATAGAGAGCCTTAGGAGCGTTAACTTCTTAATTAGATTATTACCCTAAACATTAGCTACCAGCTTCTTAAGGAAGGAATTATATACTCGCAGCCGACGCTAATTAACTTTATTAACGTCCTTATTACTATATAAGTAAGCCATTATTAAAAACCGTACTAAATTCTTGTCCTACTATATAATTAAAAGTACCAAATTAACTACTCTAACGACTACTTCTGCAATAAAATTAAACGGTAGCCTTTTCTTCTTTTTATTAGCCCTTTTATACACCTCTAGATAGTTCTTTAAGTTTAATTAAGCTGTACCAGCTGTAGTAATTCTAAGTTATTAAAGCACCTAAAGTAACGGAATATTTATAAAATAGTTATCTAAGAATAGGCAAAATTAATAAGCCTAAAGAGGGAGCTATTGGGTAAGGTAGAGGATATACTTAGAGGTCTTTAAGAGGACAATATCTTAATAATCTATTTAAGAAGGAAGCCTAAAAAAGCAGCTAGGTAAGGTAAATATAAAGCTATAGTAATACCTATATTAATAAAGGCTTAATATCTTAAAGCCTTTAGGTACTAGCTTACTAGGTAATTTAATTATAGCTATAAATTGTCTAATAAACCTTACTATTATTTTATTAAAGCTAATTATAGATCTAGGTATAACGTACTTTCTAAACGCCTTGCTTAAAGAAGTTATTAACGGCTTAATTTTCTTAAAAATTTAATGTTTAACACCCT
>Ga0307515_10007492_pt1 | contig 21567 bp, 9 predicted proteins | sample 17_EM_MG_FD_194513 | JGI IMG/M metagenome (GOLD analysis project Ga0307515, IMG submission 194513) | Populus trichocarpa ectomycorrhiza microbial communities from riparian zone in the Pacific Northwest, United States - 17_EM | ecosystem: Host-associated > Plants > Roots > Unclassified | place...
TAAAAAATAATTAAAAAAAACAAAAAAAATTATCTTAATATATTTATAATAAAAAAATATTTTAAAAAACAACTATTAACACAATTTCTTACCCCTTATCCATCCCGGCAACTCTCTCTCCGAGTCCGAGATAGAACACCAAGAAAAAAAGGCAAACAAACATGTCGTTAGTGTTTTTCTATAGTCAACTTGCGATTAAGTAATAATAGTATTGCCCACTTAAGTCGTGTTTATACCATACGCATGCTCTGTGGATAGAAATTCACACAAGCTATGACGTTTCACCATGGCAGATGCCTCTCTGCTGCCGCACTTGTCACTTTCATAATTTCATTGCAGAATTATTTGAAGAGAGACTGGAGAAAAACGAAACCAGAGAAAGGAGACAGCAGCCGAATGAGCTTGCGACCTGGCACAGCTCTCCCCTGTGTCAACCATGCATGTTCTTTACGTTATACTTGTCTAATGGATAATACTTTGACATTGTAATTAATTAAAATTCTAGTGATGTATAATTTCAGTTAATTATGGTTAGCTAATCTTGATGATCTGGATAACGTCTTCTTACCCCTGTTTAGTGTGATTTTTGTGCTCTAATCCCCGATTTCAACAAAAAAAAAAAAATAGTTTTCTTTTTTTGATAGTGAAAATTAGTGTAAATTATATATATAAAATAGGATCAAATTTTAGAATATTTTATTAATCAAATTTTGAAAGTTAAGAAACGAAACAAAGAATGGATTCAAGAGTATAATTCAATTCGAAAAGTCTTGGGATAGAATGGATTCATGAGTAAAACGATGTGGAAATTCTCGAACACGTTACGTGCACTTTACGCCGGCCTCCAGGCACTGAGAATTCTAACAAGGCCACCTGCTCAGCTACCCTGCTAGGAGGGAGCTTCATTCTTTCAAAAGAAATGTACAAAACAAAGATTAAGTTAAATTTTATTTATTTATTTTTATATTATTTTGTTTTATTTGATGTGTTGATATTAAAAATAAATTTTAAAACATAAAAAATATATATTATTTTAATATATTTTAAAATAAAAAATACTTTAAAAAACAACTATTATCACGATACCAAACAAACTCTTGATAATTTAACTTTTTAAACGTGCTATTACTCGGGATCTCCATTCTTTCGAGAGAAATGGACAGAACAAGATTATAACTTAGTTTTTATAATTTAACAAAATTAATTAATTAATTGTATATTTATTTTAAATCTTGATTACAATTTAGTCGTTCCATTAAAATCCCCTTTTGAATTTGTTTTTTTCTCTTTCATCGGAGTTAGAATAAAGAAAAGAGAGATAGCTATAATGGGGAAATTATAATATGATTTTTGTTTTTAAACAGAAAAATTAGTAATTAAATCGATGATGATGATGATGATGATGAACATGAATTAAGTGAGTATTCAATTATTTTTAATATTAAAAGGACTAATTAATTATTATTTTTCACAGGGTATTCACCAAGGCAGGCTCAACGGGAACAGCTTCAGTTGACGTCGTCGTCCTCCTCATGGAAAGATGAAGGCAAGCAGGCGGCCTGTCGTATTGCAGCGAAACTAATCCAAATTTCTTAAGGAAAAAGAAAGGATAATGTTCTCTTTACAAAGCTTTAAAGTCAATGGCAGGCAATATTAACATCTTGAAGAACTCATGCCTTGAACACATCGGGGCCTGCTCATTGGATTGGCATCCCATCATTCTTTGAATTTCAACTTACTTCTTATTACTTTTGAACACATTTGAAGTGAAGAAAAAATAAAATAAAATAAATTTTTTTAAAATAATTTTAAAACATAAAAAAACAAGTTTTTAGATAAAAAAATTTCTCGAAGAGGTCGTTTATATGCTTGGGAGTGTTTTGTTTTTGTTTTAAGGATGTGTTTGGGAACGCGGTGCAAATCATGTTCCTTTAAATTTTGATTTTTTTTGTTTAAAATGAATTTTTTTTATATTTTCAGATCGTTTTGATGTGTTTATGTCAAAAATAATTTTTAAAAAATAAATATTTTTATTTTGATGCATTTCTAAACGAAAAACATTTTGAACCGCTAAAACAATCTCATACACACCTTAAAGGTATATTTAACATTGAATTGATATTTTTAAATATTTTTTAATAATTTTAATATATAATATTAAAAATAAAAGAAATTATTTAAAAAAAATCATGCACCGTCAGCATTAAACTCAATCTATTCCATGAAAAAAGTGGACCGTTCTCGAATGCCAAAAGTAGTTGTACCAAACAAACAAGAAGAAACTAGCAGGTGGAGTCCATGTTACTATTCATGGGCTGGGCTTCTGGGATCTCTAGATTTTACTGTTGGCCCAGAGCTTCCAAAGGAGTTCTGATCTATAAACTCTATGTACTAGCTAAAATGAGTTGATCGAAGTTCAGAACACAAAGGTCTATGAATTTTGATTTGATTATATTGGTGTATCTTTAAATTATGTAAATAAATAAATTATATTCGATCCCATTAAAAATTCTAAGCATTTTTTTTACTATCTTAGAATAAAAGGGACAAAAATGAGTACATGAGAGACATACACAGAGCAGAGACAAAATAATATTTAATCCCCTTGAAAAATTATAAAAATCCTCTCTTTTATTAATTTTCTGGGACGGTTCGATTGTTTTTTTTATAAAAAACACTCTTGCTTGCAGTTATCCAAAAGGAGCCCTAATCTTCCATCTGAATTTACCTTCAATTAGAACATTTTTTGCACCATAAGATGCCAGATTTTCATGTTTAAACTGAAGAACCTCACATGCAACAAAGACCACATCAAGCGACCACAATTTGTAATTTGAGCTCGAGCTTACATTGCACAAACCATCCAGTGTAAAGAAACCTTCATGACAATATTTAAACAAACAAAACACTCATACTGATTACTGAACTTTATATAATTCATCTCAAGTTTTAGCAGTTGTTGAGTGAAAAAAAGACAGACAAAATCTTAAACAAGGTAAGAAACAAAAAGCATGCTGGCGGTAGGGTACAACTTCATCAGTCAAAGCCTCCAAAGGAGCAACCACCAATGATCCAAGAGGCCCATCACGCCGAAATTGCATCCATACAAATCAGATCAGAAGTTTCTCAATGGCATCCTGAATTTCAAAAGGGGCAAAAAAGAATATTGAGCTGAATTTAACAAGCTTAACACTACATGAATTCCAGAAACATGACAGAAAGCAAATACCTTGAGTTGTTGAATCTGTGTTTTCAATTGACTCCCCTCATTTGTTGTCACTGAACAAGCAATGACAGGTCTTGTGACACCGCATGCTCGGCCAAGTGCTTGCTTTGAAGAGACAAATACATAGGGGACATTCTGCCAATTCAATAAAAAAAATTGATATTGATCCGTGCCTTCAGAAAGTCATTAAAGAAAAGAGGAGCACAAGCACAAAACATAATAAATCATCATTGCTCTGTAATTAAATTTGCTTCTCCTGGATTCAATCTCATGTCCTCTGCAAAAAGAGTGGTCCAGGGAACATTCTCAATTATTCTTTCAAGATTGAAAAAGAAAAACTAGTTGAATCCAACCTGTCCTGTCACAAGTCAATGGACCAAGTTCTGTGAAGTCAGCTTCTCCATCAATCTTATGACAAAGAACTAAGTTGTGTGCGTACTTCTTTCAGGGAAAATTGTGGGGTATTTAAGAAGGATTACAAGTAGCTTGGAACTTGGGTTCACAAAGAACTTAAGTTGTGTGCTACTCCTCACTTTACTTCCAATTATACTTAAAACTCAAGATGCAACTCCTCATGATGGTCTTAGCTTTCTGCAGGGGGGTATAAGGGGGTTTATCTATCCATCCTTTGTTACCAATGGCTGTGACAAACTCTAGATATACATGACCTAAATTTGTCAATCATCCCACAGAGACTCACCACTTCCAGAATGAATAAGAGGTAGCATTGCATGTCTGCAGTAGAATGGGAGAATCAAGTCTTCATAAATTTTCAAAAGCAAATAGCTTGGCCTAGAAAAAGGTCACAAAAGCATAATCTAATCCATTGAAATTTATTCATCTTTAGTCACATTTATTCAGATTATACAATTGAAGTCGTTATATCTAAAGACAAGCACATGTGTGAAAATGTAATACATAACCAAGAAAAGGCGTCCAAAACTAAATTAGTCACAAAGCTAGTTGCATAGTAATAACCAGGGGAAAAAAGAAGAAAACCAATTAAATAAGCTTAATGGCATAAAACCCTAAAGTCACATTCTTTTAATACTATTCCAAACACAACAAACCAATTTACCAGACAACAGAAATTGCATCCAAAACAACAAAAACTCAAACATAAAAAAGAAACAACCAAAACCCATCAACAAAAAGTAGAAGTAAATAAATAAATAACCTTGTCTTCAGCAAGCAAAGGAAGATGGAGAAGAATCTCAAGTGGTTCAGTATCAGCAGCCATCACAACAAACTCAGAGATACCTCTGTTAAGTGTCTTGGTAGCTGAAAAATCAAGACTTTATCAAAACCCCGGATTTTATATTAGCAAAAAACCATACAAATAACTACTAGTTTTGACAAAGCTAACCTTCATTGGCTCCTTTCTTGAGTTGCTTGTAATTAGCAGCTTGCTGAACAAGGTCAAGTATTGTTATGGCCAACTGGGCATCTGCAAGTGGGTATGCTTTTGGATTCACTGCTTCTACTGTCTGCAAAATCAAACAAAACTTAACAAGATGAGATATTTTCTAGTTATCAAAACGAATTCTTTCGCGAACAATGAGAGAGAGGGACTAAGTACCATTCTTGGTTTTAGGGTTTTTCAATCAAGGATGGAGACTGCCTCGGGTGAAGGTAGGAGGCTAGGGTTTTTGGCTTGAGGTTTTCGCAGCTCTATTTATGAGAAGTAGAGGCAGGTACAGAGTACTGTATTTACATGGAGAAACCACTTGTTTAGTCCTTAATGTATACACTTATTATCAATTAAGTCCTACAATAAAGATTTTATCAACTCAGCTCATTCTATTCAATCGATCTGGGATTTAATCGACTTAAAGTTTAGCTCAACTCGAATAAGTTGTATTATAAATAAAAGGGGAATTGACTTGGCATGCTCTGATCAAAAACTTATGTTAACTTACAAACCGATTGATTTAGTTAAAATATCATTGATTTTTTTTAAAAAAACAAAAACATATATTTTGATCTCTTAAAAAAATTGGGTTAAACTACTTGAACCCATGATCTTGCTCTTGTTGATAATTGATGGAAAAACTTATGGAAGTTAACATAAAGATCCAATTGAGAAACATCTAAAGCATTTGGGACCTAATTGATAATCTTATTTGTTTATGGAGCTCAATTGAGATTTAAGTAATACTTGGGTGACTGATTTGAGGTTCCCTATGTTTACAATTATAATGTCTTTGTAGATGTGGCTAAACCTAAGCCATTAGTTTTGTAGAACAGAATCTTGTGCGTCGGATTTTTAAGTTAATTCAACTGCGACAGGTGATATTCGGTTCAATTTTTATAAAAAAAAATATAATTAAATTAAATTTAAAAAAAATTGAACTGAAATCGGTTTAAACCGATTGGTTTTGGTTTGGTTTTTTAGGATTAAAACCAGTTCAAATCAACCGGTTTTGGTTCGGTTTTTCAGGACAAAAACAGGTTCAAACCGGTTTGGCTCAGTTTTTTCCGGTTTGGGTTCGGTTTTTCCGGTTTTAGGCTTATAAAACCGAAACCGAACCGAATTGGTCGGTTTTTTAAAAATTTTAATCGGTTTTTTTCACAATTTAGTTTTTCAGTTATTTTTTTTCTTGTTTTCTCGATTTAGTCCGATTGTTTTTGCTCATCCATGGGTTATCTTACCATTTGATCCTTTTTTTTTTCTATTTCTTTTTTTAAGATTAAATGAAAGCATCGCCTCCTTCTATTTCCAGGTGTTATCTGAAGCTTTCGAGTTTTGAGTAAGATCTTTGCCTATGGTTGATGTATGCACAAATTGAGACAAATAGAAGTCAACAAGGTATATAATTTTTTTGAGTTAATAACATCCTTTTGTATAAACTTTAACTTTTTTATTTTTATTTTTACGGTATTATTATGATACATATTATTTTTTAAAAATATTATTTATTTAAAAAATAAATAAAAATAATTTATTTTTTTAATATCAACACTTTAAAATCATTAGAAAAAACTAAAAGAAAATATTAATTTTAATATTTTTTCAATATAAATTCACTTTTAAAACATATTTAATAAAACACAACACCAATCAAGCATTAAGTATTTGCAAAAATTAGTCAAAATAAAATATTTTATTTTAATCCATAAACTTAAAATTGTCTAATAGTCATCATTGTCTAAAAGTCATCGTTATCCACCACCTCGTCACTGATCATCATTTTTTGCTACCATTATATGTTTCATGTATTATTCACCAAATATTGTAAACTATTTTTTTTAAAAAACCTTAACTCTTTTTTAATGTTCAAGACCATTTCTAGATGTTCAGTAAATTGCGACCATACAGATCAGTGTTAGAATGAAATCCATAAATTCCCCAAAGAAATGATTTTTTCCTGCTAAACTACAATTCATAATTCAAAAACATTTGCCTTGTATTCTGCCATGGCTTCTCCATCGAAGGGCAAATTTAACTCAGAAATGTGGTTGAAAGTGTGGTTGTGGTTATTTTTTAAAGTGTTTTTTTATTTAAAAATGTATCAAAATAATATATTTTTATTTTTTTTTAAAATTATATTTGATATCAGCGCATCAAAATGATCTAAAAACACCAAAAAAATATTAATTTGAACCAAAGAAAAAAAAATTCAATTTTTTTTAAAAACACTTTTAAAACGCAAAAACAAACAGGGAAGTGAGCATTGGATGCGAACCAGCGTTCCGGCAGAGGTTCTTCACTAGAGCAAATCCTTTAGTTACTCTCTCCAGTAAAGTTTCTTTCCTGTTTTCCATAAATTCAATCCCTAAAAAGCAAATGCTGATTCACCTCTTTAACTGTTTCAACTACATATATTAATCAAATTATAATTGCAAATAAGCACAGAAGTGGTCATATAGACCTAGTGGATAAATTTTGTGTTTCATTCAAAATTGAGTTGCTTTTTCAACCATGAAAATTTGAACACCTTATATTGATACTCTACTATTAGCTTACTTGAACTCTGCAATCTCAAACACTCTTGCTGTTCCATCGCTTGAACCCGAGACAAGGTAATCTTGATTAGCAGATAGAGATAGAGATTGAATGGCGTCAGCATGGCCACTGAATGTTCTTATGCAATCACCAGAGAGACTATCCCATAGTCTCACTTTCCCGTCCACACACCCTGTAGCAACGTATCTAGATGCACCAAGCCATGCCACGCATGTAACTCCATCCTGCCCATCAGTTCAATTTGTGAGACATGGGATTTTGATGCCCTTGTAACAAGCCAAAACATTATTGGATGATAGTTAATTAATACAAGTGCTGTATATATGAAGTGCTAACTTCAATAAATATGGCTTTAGTTAATTCATCTTATTGTTTCAGCTTTATGATTCTTGGGCTAGTTGCAATTCTGATTAGGAAATTCTGATTGTTCAGAGGGCTTCTGCATTAAACTGGTCATCATTTGAGATGTGCAAAGTACTAAAATGAAACAAAAACAAAATTCCAACGGACCTGGTGTTCACATGTAGCACGGGGCAATGAATGCTGCAGATCCCAGATGATAAGTTTTTGATCCAAGCCTCCCGTAGCAGCCCAAGGGGAGCTGCCATGCACATGGTAGGAAGCAAGAGTGTTAAACTAGGTCACATGCATCCAAAGTTAAATTGATTACACAAAATTTGCTTGTCTTCTTTGTTCACCCCACCCGCTCTTTTCCTTGGAGAAGGGAATAGGACATTGTCTTATTGATCTATTGAGATTTTACAGCTTTTCCTTTTTACACTTATCCCAAATGACTATATTTAGGGAAACCGAACCATTCATGTGTTACAACAAAGCAAACAAAAATGATTCATGGGAATGAATTTATTAAATTGAGTGAGAGTAAAGGAGACTATTTGATGGGGGAGTCAAGTTCAACAGACAGGGTTTACTTGCTTTCATGCAGCCTCAAACCAACAGTAAATGGTATGGTTGAGATTTATCAGTATGGGAATAGTTTAAGGCTACTTGGCACAAATGTTTTTATGTTGCACTCCTCTTTGCCAAGCGCTCCTCTAAAATGGAGCCAATATTTCATGAAATGGAATCTGATCTTGCACAAATTAATTACATCATCACATGTCTGTAGATCTTCACTCACAATTCTGTATAATTCATATCAATGTCAAAATAAAGAAATACATAGAATCTTCATTTGTTTACCAATATGGCAATCCGACTACATGATGAAGTCAGATACTCTTATATATGCAGAACACAATTTCTAAACAATGGCTATATCCATTCCAAATCTAGAAACCTTTTTTTTAAGTAGACACATCTCAATTGAAGATAATGTTCCAGATAAAAGCAGAGAGTCTTATAAGTTTTGCAACAGAGTAAAGGTTATTGGCTTGTTGAAAACCTGCAACATTCAATCAACTTTTTTTCTCAACCACACCAAAGCTTAGCTAATGCCCACATTTGTGTTCCTAGTTTCACTAAATAATTGTTTCTGTTAACTGCCAACCTTTTAAAATTTATTAATCATTAGAGCGCGTCCAATTTCTCCCAGTTACTACCATGTAACCTGTTGTCTCACAGCCATGCATGCGCACACACAGAGAGAGAGATTGTAAATTCTACCTTGGTGCAAGCTCAACACATTCAACAGAATCAGAGTGAGAAGCAAGAGAACTAACCACCTGTTGCAGGGAAATGTGTTTGTTAAACAGGCTACCAATCTGATCAAATCGTACAAGCAAACATTTGAAAAGCAATTGCATTGACAAGTATACCCATAATGATAACAGCATATCCAAACATTCCAAGAAAAAAAAAATGTAGCAGAAAATTTCCAAGAATATGACAAGTAACATAAAAGAAGGCTAGAAATTTAAAATCCACTCAAATGCTGATAGAAACATGAGAACCAACATATCCCTCATTATAAAATTTCAGAGCTACAAGTTAGCGAAAGGTATGCCAGGCAGGCCACATGAAAGAGTAAGCATAGCCCACAATTAAATAGTGCCTTAGCAGGATGAAGATTTAAACCAAAAACTATCTCAATTCAACCACACACCTTAGCTGAATTCCAGACCAATCAAATACTCTTAAAGAAGAACAGAACTTGAGCACATGCTAACCATAAAACTAACTTAATTGTTTCAGAATCGAAAGAATCTCAATAAAAGGACCCAAGGGAAGATCTTAAAACAGATGAATTTCCAGGAATTTGCACTGGCATTCAACTTCCAGGCATTAATCTCTCCAGTGACATAGACCACATTCAAGAATGTCAGCCCTATTGTCAAAGATTGGGTAACGATTGCTTGTTCATTCATTCAGAAACTACACTTCAATCCAACTTGCTGAATTTCATATGACAATATGATGCAGGAGCTTTTGGATTATTAAATCTTTTTCTTAAGTTATTTTTCTTTTCTTATTTAGTTGAGGAATCCTAATGCTAGTTGGATTCCATACTAGCTATATAACTTTCAATAAGGAGGAACTAGTATAAATAGGACTGTCTAGCTTATTTTTCAGACATCTTTTATGTTATTATCAAGCATTATATGCTTTGGATGTTCTCTACAGAGTACAGACCCTAAACCTATTTTCCAAGTTCCAACTTCAATTTTCTTCTAGTTTTAGCCAACAATTTTCTGTTTTTTGCTGTATTGAGTTGATTTTTCTTCCCACCCTGAGTCAAAATGCAAAGAATCCTTAAATGCTAAAACATAAAACCCAGCATGCTAAAGCTTGCTGGAATTTCAGAAGTTGTTGAAGTAACGTTTGAATACTAATCCATCTTTACTAACTATCATGTTTTCTATCATGACTTTCACTATAATGAATATGGCAGTCCAGATACCTCAATAACCAGAAAGGCCTAAAAAGGAGCATGCCAATGCACATCATGTCAAAGAAACCAAAGGCACTGATGCCAAAGGTGCGACAGTTAAATAGGCACAACTCAATAATATATCCAAAATTGCAAACATAATTATAAGAATGCAAGAAGAAACAAACCCTGCCCGAAGTTATGTTCACAATGTGGACAGAATTATCCTTTGAACCAGTAATAGCTAGAGTTGAATCTGAGCTCAATGCCAAGCATGTCAGTCCATCAGTGTGGTATGGATGACCTGAAGAGCAGAGTTGTCAGAGATGCCAAACAAAGCAAGCTCCTTTGATTTTTATGGTAGCTATTTTCAAGGTAAGATAATTTGAATATGTAGCCTGGGAGAAATTGAATATGGCCTTTATTGATGGCTTCAATACCACGTATATTTAAAATTCACTTTGTCATTATCTGAAGGTAAGCTAGAATTTGAATATGTAGCCTGGGAGAATTTAAATATGGCCTTTATTGATGGCTTCAATACCAAGTATATTTATCGAATATCCAAATAAATAGCCTTTTCACAGGATGAAATGGACCAGGATATAACTTCAGATAATGACAAACTGAATTTTAAATGAATACCTCTCACAACATGTATGTTTTCGCCACTTTTTGGATTCCATATCCTCAGGGATGCATCATCAGAACCAGTACAGATTGTTTTACCTGAAGCAAGCAGCAGATAGATTTGAAAAAAGAAAAATGAAAAAGAAAGAGATAGATCAAAAGCAAGCTAAAAGAAAGTTCTTCAAAAAAAAAAGTTCCAAGACAGAGAGTAGTTTGATACCATCAGGGGTAAAATCACCACAGGTAACACTTGCTTCATGTCCTGTAAATGAATTAAGATAGGCACCTCTGTCAGCATTCCACATCCAGACACTTTTGTCCTCAGAACCTGCCAACACCAAATGCCCTTTTGGATGCCATCTGACCCACTGAGAAACCACATGGTTGATAATCAGATTTTAAAACATAAAACAAAATAAATTAATTCCACTAAATTCAGTCAGAAAGTTCACCTCAATGCCCTCATCAGGACCTTCAAGTACACATTTATGGTTTCCCGATGAAGCATCCCAAATTTGAACAAGACCATCAAACCCTCCAGATGCAAGCAACTGTCCATCACTACTAAAGGCTAAACAAGACACGGAGTCCTTATGACCTGTAAATATTTCCAGAAGGTTAAGTAGTAAGGACCCAAGATCAAAATTATGCACATATACAAGCACAGATATAGGTGCAGAAAAAGACCTCAGCTTCATTGACAGGCATTATAGCAAGTATCAGGACACGCAGAAAGTTTCAATGAATGAGGGATTATATCACTAATCAAAAGAAGAAACATAGCAGGTTGCTCAATCATGCTACAAAGCAAACTATGAACAATTTCTAACAACAAAGATTCCGACGACTAACAGAGATCCCCATGATATCTGGGATCATTTTAGCTCTCATAACTCAACTATACCTTTGAGCTCAGATGCCCAATCTCCAAGACCAATCTTCCAAAGAAACCCTTTGTCGTCTCCTCCACCGGTCGCCACTAATAAAGGATCTGTTGGACTGCAGGATACTGTATAGAGCTCACCTATATGCAAATAATAATAATAATAAATACTCCATTACTTCTCTTCCTGAGCAAATGCAAATGCTCCATTTCATTAGTCCAACAAATTAAAACAAAATAAAGTTTTATAAATACGTTTTTTAGCCATTAATTCACAACTATTGATTTAATTATAAAATTAATTAATTAACTAATTGCATAATCAAAAGATGGAGAATTCCAAAAAGAAAAAATTTACCGGTATGGCCGGTAAATATGTGCATAGAATCATCCGTGTCGTCGTCGTCGTCATCCTCGTCCGCATCAGGAAGATCTACGAATTAGTGAATTGTATATCAATTTAATATCAAATCACAGCTTGATTAATAAATAAATTAATAGAGCATGCATGTTTTTAGTTATACCTTCTTCATCAACGGCGACTTCGTCGATGATATCGGAATCGTCAAGGAAAACTTCGCCTTGATCGTCTTCTTCTTCGTCGTGTAATGATCGATTTGGACCATTCATTTTTGTGTTTTTTATTTGTATTTCTGTGTTTGCCGATTCCTTGGCGTCGTCTGCTGGAGAAGAATGAGAGGTTTTAGCTAGGGTTTTATTCCTATTATCGTTATTGCAGTTGCTGATTGGAGTGGCGCGTGAAAGTACTGCTAGTATTTTTTTTTTCCAGTTGATTGTTACACGTGGTTCTTTTGAGCGTAGTCGATAAAGCTGGTCTGGTTGTAGCCCGGTGGAACATTATGTTTAGTTAAATATAATAAAATATTAATTTGATAAAATTATTTGAACAAATAAACTCGATTTAAACTTAACTAGGTAAGTGGCGGGTTTTTACGACGATTCAGTAATTTAAATTCTTTTTAAGTTGATTTTCAAATCAAATTTAATAACTATACTTTTAAGTTATTGATAATTTTTTTTATTTTCAAATTACATGATTTTTCTAGGATTATATATATTCCAAAGTGTATTAATTTTTATTTTTTAATATTTTTATATGTATTATAATTCGATTTTAAAAACTATAGCTGTATTTTGAGTATATGTGAAGATTTAATTTCAAGATTTGTATAAAATAAATATTTAATTAAATTAAATAGTTAAATTTAAGTGTGGTTTAGATCATACAAGAAAAACTTATTCAATACAAGTTTCAAATCTTACAAGTTTTTTTGATGAGATATAATAAACTTCATTCACACAATTTTAAGTAGGGTGATGAATTTTGATTCGGTTTTTATATATAAAAAATGTAACCAAACTGAAATTTTATTTTGAAAAAAAAATCGAAATCGGTTCAAACCGACTGGTTTTGGTTTGTTTTTTTGGACAAAAACTGGTTTGGCTCGGTTTTTTCCGGTTTTTTATGTTTGAGTTCGGTTCGGTTTGATTTTTTCGGTTTCAAACTTATAAAACCGAACCGAACAAGTCGGTTTTTTTAAAATTTTAATCGGTTTAATTGGTTTTTTTTCACGGTTTGATTTTTTTAGTTATTTTTTTCCCAGTTTTCTCAGTTTAATCGGTTTTTTGGTATTTTTACTCACCTCTAATCTTAAATTAAAAAAAAAACAAATATATATCTCGATATGCAAATATAGTGATTTAATTTTTTTATTGTGCGTGCTCACCAACATAAATACACCCACTTTTTTTAAAAAATCGAAAACTAGTTCCTGATACCCTATAATAAAAATAACAATAAAATTCTTAGGTTAATAAAAAAAATATTTTCCATAATCCATAATAAAAATAAAGTAAAATAATACACATTATTATTATTATTATTAGAGTCACACTACCACAGATAGCTCAATCTCTATTAGCCCATCAACGTCCTCCACTTGTCAACTCCATTATCCTCAATACACACAGATAAGTGGCTCTCATCTTATTTTCTACCAAACAAGATAACCCCCGCTTCCACCACCCTACATTCTCTCCTCCCCACCAATCCCCACCGTCCATTCCTCTCAAAAACCCCCTCTCCACCACTCCCGTCTCTCAAAAACACTTCACCAATCAACAGAAGAAAAAAACTCTCCACCGCCCCATCTCTCTCCACGATTGCTGGCAACATGGCATCAGCACTCCAAAACGCCACCGCTTCACTCCAATCCAAAACCCCACCATCAGCTAGACTCCCAACCAACTTCACCTCCCCAAAGCCCCTCAACCTCTCCTTCTCCGCCACTTTCCCATCCCTCAACCTCTCCACCACCGCAACCACTACAAACCGCCGCCGGGGTGGCTCGGCCCTGGGGACCAAAATGTCAGCAACAGCAGCAGGAAGTTACGCATCAGCACTAGCTGACGTGGCAATATCCAACAACACATTAGACGCAACGGCGTCCGACATCGACAAAATAGAAAGGCTGTTTTCAAACCCAGCAGCGAATGACTTCTTTACTAACCCAACAATAGACTTAGAAAAGAAACGGCAAGTCGTTGATGAGTTCGCCAAGTCGTCTGCTCTCCAACCCCTCACGGCAAACTTCATTAACATCCTTATAGATTCCAAAAGGGTTGATCTGGTTAAAGATATAGTGGTGGAATTCGAGAAGGTTTACAATAAGCTGACAGACACACAGCTTGCTGTGGTGAGTTCAGTTGTGGCTTTGGAGTCACAGCATTTGGCCCAGATAGCAAAACAAGTGCAGAAATTGACTGGAGCTAAGAATGTAAGGATTAAGACTGTGATTGACCCAAGTTTGGTTGCTGGGTTTACTGTAAGGTATGGGAGCTCAGGGTCTAAGATGATTGATATGAGTGTGAAGAAACAGTTGGAGGAGATTACTGCTCAGCTTGACTTGAGTGATATTGAACTGGCTGCTTGATGTTAGACACTTTTTTTTTAATTTCTTTTCTGGTAAATTATGTGGGTTCTTTTTTTTTTTTTGGGATTTAATTGTTGTTGTAGTATGGATTTTGTAATAGAGTTATTATTAGAATGGAATGTATTTCAATGTCTTCCTGTCTTTTGGCAACAATTTTGAGGCTTGGCTTCTTTTTTTTTTGGCAATGATGCTTTGATTAGAGAATCCGAATTTGAGGGTTGTCTCTGCTTTGAAGAGAGGATTTTTTTTCATGGAATTGTTAAATAGGGCTGAGCATGAACAAAGGACTTAATTTTTGTTTGGATGGAGCCTCATTAAGGAAGGTGGAACAGGCTCCACCAAGATGAATTTGTTGGCCTGGTAGCAAGAAAAAGAAGATGTTGAAGTGAAATTCTTAAGAGTCATATGATATGATTTATTATTCTGTTTCTAACACAGTTTGATCATGGTACCTTAGTAGCTGCAACCTTCTGCTTAAGAAGGATGGGGTTCTCTCATCCCTGGTCACCGAAGGTGAGTAGGTTCACACAACAATATTTCAATTTGCAGATCTTGTCTGCAGAACGAGCATGGCAATCTTTATGGAGAAGAGAGATCAGTGCTTCCATGTTATCCTAACATGAATGCTTACGCACATGTCAGAAACATTGGCTCCTGCCAAATTAATATCTTGGACCCCAACATGCCATGACTAAACTTCGACCATTGCTGAGAAGAAAAATTAGAATCTTGCGAGCCCATTAACCAGAGCCCTAATAGATTGGTTCAAATGATGAACAAAAAACTCCATTAACTTGAAATCTCTAATTTGAGTTCCACCATTAACTTCTCAGAGAGAGAATGTATTTATATGTAATTAACTTCATTAGAGTTCTTCTAAGTTTTGGTTGTGACACGATGCTGTGGATACATTGCAGGAGTAGCAAGCTAGCTCAATTGTAATTAGGATTAATGCTTATGAGGTCTGGTCTCTACCTTCTATTTTGTGTTTAATATATCTTATCAACTTTTTACTTTATATTTTCACATTAAATAATAAGAATCATAGAAATCTTACATCTTAAGAAAACACGAAAACGACCAAACTCATTTACACATATTTATTTATAATACTTCAACTACTTGTCTTCTCTCATTAGTGGACCGAGCAGCTCTTGTGTTTCAGATTTTATCTTCTTTATATCCATATGTAGTGTTTAGTTTTTTATCTGGTCTCTGATATTATTATCGAAAATAAGCAATCATGTCGATCCTGGATTCCTTCTTCGACAAAGGCTTTAAAGCTGCCAAATGGTAATTCATTCTATCCTTCTCTATTTTGTTTTTGGGTTTTTGTTTTCTTGCTTTAATCATGGTTCAATTTGGATTTGGAATTCTGGGTTTTGTTTGGTTTCTGAGAAAATGTTAACTTCAGTAAGGAAATTCAGAACTTAACGTTTCATTAAAATCAAGTGACTTAACTCAATGTGCAATCTTTTCTTTTTTTAATTTGTTCTTCTTTGCATAAATTAAAGAAATAAGAGACTATAAAAAGTTGAGAATTAAGAATCTGGGTACTTATCTCGTGTGTTGTAGATATTTGGTTAATGTAAAAAGTAAATAGAATTCATTGAGGATTTGAAGGGTTCATACTTGTTTTTGAGTGCTTATGTTTTGATTAAATGCTATCATTGACTATTTTTTTGGGGTTTAAAGATTTGATGAGGACTATTGTTGATTTAATTTGTTCTTCTTGTATACAGTAAAACCTTACTGAAGTTGACAATACCCCGGATAAAGTTGTTGAGGAACAGGAGAGAGATTCAGATAAAGCAAATGCGCCGCGACATTGCTAAGCTTCTTGAGACTGGTCAAGAAGCTACTTCTCGCATTCGGGTATTGCTACTTTTCTTATTGAAATCATTTTTAATAGTATGAACAGGTTTTTTGTTTTTAGTCTCTTAAGATACCTGAAAAGGGAATGGTCTTGTGGTGTTGTTGATAATTACATATCAGGTGGAGAATATTATAAGAGAGGAGAATATGATGGCTGCTCAAGAGATCATTGAATTGTTCTGTGAGCTTATTACTGTGCGCCTTCCAATTATTGAAACACAAAGGTTATTCCTGACATTACATTATCTGGCTTTCACTATGTTTGTTTCCTGTTTGTTAATGCACTCTCCTGTTGGATACTTGTCTTAACTATGATGATGCCTTCATCAAGGCATAAACTTGGATTTATTAGTTTGTTTTTGTTCATATTGTTATTTGCTTAACTATAGATATTTCCGTCTGCACATGAGTTTTTATAGGTTCATTAACTGTATATCATATCTAATGAAAGGTTTACTGGTAATATAGCTTGTTTTCCCTTAAAGTAGCAGGTTTAAGGAAGAAAAAAAAGCCCTTTCCTGAATACCAGAGAAACAGAAGGTTGAGGAAATCGAAGGAGAAAGAAGTAATCATTGATCAAAGTACTGATATTCAGTCATATATGTGGAAAAGGATCAGAGTAGCATAGCATAGGATGGTTTTATATGTTTTCACTTTTCCAAGTTTTCTACTCAATTCATGTTTCACCACATTACTACAGACATGCTATATCATAATGTAGGATATATTTGCACTGCCCTGGGCTGTCCAGCTTTAACTCTGGAGATTCACCGTTTCACGGTCTAGGATGAAATCCTGATCACTTTCCAGACTTGTTTTGGAGGGAGCAGTGCAAGTCACAGTCTTTGATATTTCTGCTTTACCTTAGAAACTCTAGGCTGTTGTCTAAATGCTGAATTTGCAATAATTGTTTAAGCTCAAGTATAATATGAACTGTTAAAGTTGAGAATTGGGTCAAAGTTGCCAGACAAACAATTAGGAGGTTCAATGGTGATTGTTATCCTAGAGTTGCTATGACATGTTAATTGAGTAGTGAACCTGCAGATAATTCAGGTGAAGCTTCAACTCTGCCTTACCTTCTCGAGCCATTATGGTTGTGGGTTGTCTTAAAATCAGTCAAGACTGATGAGTTTGCAGATAGTATCCTCATTAAGAGCCTTGTTATAGACCCCCAAGTTAAGTCTTACAAAAATCTAACCTGTTATCTTCTTCGTATTGGATTTCCAATGTGGTTGGGAAGTCGATTTGTTTATGTTCCATATCCTGTCAATTTTTCTTTATGGTTATACAATTTCATGAATGTCATCATCTGTGTGTAGCTCTGATAATTTATTTGTTTAACCCAGCTTGTACTAAATTTATACCTCTATGCAAAGTGAGTTGAAGAATCTTCATAGCTACTTGGAGTTAAGAACACCGCTCATTTTTCATAGATTGTATGTTTCAAATGTCATTTTATTTTTATTTTTCAGGGAATGTCCTTTAGACTTGAAAGAAGCAATATCCAGTGTCTGTTTTGCTGCACCAAGATGTGGAGATCTACCCGAGCTGCTGCAGGTTCAAACCCTATTTGCTTCCAAATATGGAAAGGAATTTGCAGCTGCTGCAACAGAGCTTAGGCCAGCTTGTGGTGTTAATCGCCAGGTTTTTTGAATCTCTATCTTATGCCTTGATTTATTTCTTGCAACAAGTTCCTTTGTTTATGTTTATGCTTATGTTTCCTTTTCTTTTGACATTTTTCAAATTGAAATCCTGCAGTTAATACAACTCCTTTCAGTTTGTGCGCCTTCACCTGAAGCAAAGCTGAAGCTTTTGAAGGAAATTGCTGAAGAGCATGCGTTAGACTGGGACCCAGCTGCATCTGAAACCGAGCTTTTAAAAAAGAATGAAGATTTATTGGTGAGTAGTATGGTGCAACTGCCTCAATTCTTGTTATCTTTCCTTGTCTTACACGTGTTCTCATTGTCAGAATGGTCCAACACATATCAGTGGTCCAACACATATCACTATATTGCCTCTTCCAAAAGAGAAGCATGATGAAGTACTTGTCGCTCCTGATCTTGCCAAGCATGAACAGTCTGATTCTGATACAGGCTTTGACCCATTAGATTTTTCTGAAGTTCCTGAGGTGTCGCTGCTGCCAAGTGCAAACTCTGCCTCGGCACCAGGGATAGCACCACCTGCACAAGCTGCTCTACACCCTGACATTGATCATGAATCATCAAATCACTATGTGACTAACAAAGATCTATCACAAGAACCTCATATTGTTGTACATAAGGATGTGATTGAAGAAAAGTCAGCAGCTACCAGGGATGAAATTTCAAGCACCACGGCAAGTGCCAGGGAAGAAAAACAGTTTCTGTCATCCATAACTCCCCCTTCACTATCCTCTCCATCATTTTCATCGCCACCCTCTGCACTGACGACCAAAAGTGAGGTCAATGTGGATCTGCAGAATGTTTCAGCTACTGTGGGGGGCACTGTGGAGACTGCTAAGCATGCAACAATACCAAGCACTTCACCACCCCATGTAACGAGGACCGGAACCGAGGCTAATGTGGATCTTCAAGATGTTTTAGCTGCAGCGCATGCTGCTGCTGAGACTGCTGAACATGCAGCAGCAGCAGCTCGCTCAGCAGCAACTCTTGCACAGGCAAGGATTGGTGAGCTAACCAAGAAAAACAGTGAGAGGTTACATGAGAGTGGCTATGATAACCCCTTTTTTGTGGATACTCCTGATCTATCAGCTTCTGCTGATAAGCCACCTTTTGTTCACCAACAATCTTTTGGTGACGGGGATAATGTTCCAAGTTATAAAGACTTACATCGACTTCATGAGGGCCACCAGGCATCAGAGTTGTTGGATATTCCTTCCTTTGAGAAACTCGAAGTGGATTATGATTCTCCTCGTAGTGATCATGTTGTTGAGCAAGGGTCTGTTAGTCACCAGCCACAGAGATTGCCTTCAATGGATGATGAGCCATACTTCTCATACCCAAATTTGTTCACATCACAGAACTCAAATCTTGGATCAAGTGCTCTATCAGCTACAGATCATTCCAATTCAATCCATGACCTTTGATTTTTGGGTCCTGTGCATTGGTTTGTGGAGAGTTGACTTAGTGCCGTGCAGTCATCGATGCAATTTGGGGTGAGCCATTTTCGTTGTTATTTGTAGAGTACAAGGTTACTAGTTGTTACATGTTCAATGAGGCTTTATCATTAGGAAATTTCAACTGCTTGTTGTAGTTGAGAGAAGCCATCTCAGATGAGTTTATGTATTTTGTGTTGATCAATTATAGGATTCATGTAAAGAAACCTTATTCTGTCGCAGGTAATGAAGTTCATCTTTCCTTGAATTTTGACATTCAATTGTCCAGCCTTTGTAATTTTGTTAAACAGATTTAACAAAACCTTGTGCCTGTTTATTTTTCCATACGAGTTCATTTTATGAATGTGATGGATATTGAGCAACCGCTCATGACAACAACAGGATTTAGCTACGTTCAAACCATAGTTGATAAGCTAGTAACGCAAAAACTACAAGATATTTCATCAATCCAGTTCTTGGTTGTTAGTCCAACAACACAAGACAATAAGAGGTTTTTCCTAGTAGAGGGATTCAGGTCCGCAAGTTTTATTCTCTAGTAACAATCTCCAGGTCACAACCACTGTGACTTCTGCCTCTTCCTTGTTTCCAAGCACTTGAAGTCTTGAATCCATCCATGTTCATAGCCATTGTTCGTTCTCTATTGGTAGAGGCTGTAGGTTTTAAACTAGAGATTCAACCTACAACCAGCTTTAAAAAGGGTTTGAAAAGTTTCCTCCATGGAAATGTTTTTCCAACTTGTCATTTGATACTGGCTTTGATTCCCAAAGTATCAATCAAGTTTCTGCTTCGTTGAGTTTTGCGTAAATATGGTGCTAGAACAGTATTGACTTAAAGAAGCTGTTCCAAGAAAGTGATGACCTGTGTGGCGTTTAACTAACAATCCCACATCGAAGAAACACAAGAAGTCACATGAGGCGTGTGGGTATAAATTAGAAGGCCTCAGCAACGTTATACATACTTACCTGGACGGGATCAATGGGTGATCATGAAGGCCCATGGTCTAGGTCAGTGACCTCCATTGCACTGAGGAGGGGTGCTGGTCTAAGGTCTCCCCAAGAGGGAGAGCCTACGTCAAAATTTGTGGCAGAGGGGGCTGCGCGAGTCGCGGCCCCTACCCAATACCAGTCTAAATCTGTAGTCGAGTACGGCCTGGATATTCAATTTTCTGACAGGAAATTTAACTCTAGAACTTGAGATTTTTCTAAGCTTATATCCGCTCTTCTGAGTACTTCTAAAGTTAAACATAAAGAACACTCGATCCTGGGTCTTCCTCATCATGCAAAATTATTTAACACAGACTAATGGTTAAAATCATCGTCAAGGACTCCGCACCAAAATTTAATAAGTTTTTTTTCTCTGAATAAAATTTGATGTTAAATTTGTGGCAGAGGGGGCTGCGCGAGTCGCGGCCCCTACCCAATACCAGTCTAAATCTTTAGTCGAGTACGGCCTGGATATTCAATTTTCTGACGGGAAATTTAACTCTAGAACTTGAGATTAAAAATTTTTCTAAGCTTATATCCGCTCTTCTGAGTACTTCTAAAGTTAAACATAAAGAACACTCTATCCTGGGTCTTCCTCATAATGCAAAATTATTTAACACAGACTAATGGTTAAAATCATCGTCAAGGACTCCGTACCAAAATTTAACAAGTGTTTTTTCTTTGAATAAAATTTGATGTTAAAATTGAATTTTTAAAAAAATTAAAGGTATCAATTACCTGTTAGCAAAAAAGAACTAAAATCAATTTCTCAAAGTTATAACTTATGTGTTTTTAATTAATATGTTTTTACTTCAGTCTTTTAATTCGACTATCCTTTAAAAAACAAATATGTAATTAGATGCTAAAATTAAACTTAAAAGAGTTTTAACTGTATAAAATAAAAGTTAAACCGAAATGAGATTTTTTAAAAAAATCACTGCTAAAATCAACAGTGAAATGAATCAATTACAGTAAAAACACTAAATCGTTTTAGTTTTTACTATAATTTTCTGAAAAATAGTTTAATTGAAGACGTGAGCTGAGCACTTGGAATTAGAACAGTCGGTGTGGAAACCAAAGAAGGCACAAGTTCAGTAACAAATA
>Ga0307515_10007493_pt1 | contig 21566 bp, 20 predicted proteins | sample 17_EM_MG_FD_194513 | JGI IMG/M metagenome (GOLD analysis project Ga0307515, IMG submission 194513) | Populus trichocarpa ectomycorrhiza microbial communities from riparian zone in the Pacific Northwest, United States - 17_EM | ecosystem: Host-associated > Plants > Roots > Unclassified | place...
AATAGGGAAGAGGCAATAACCTGTAATATTCAGCTTGCTCTGGTACAGTAGGAAATACAACTTCTTAAGTACTAAAGTGACAGTGCATGCAAGAGGCATGACTAAAGGTGTCCACTAATGCAAAAAGAGGAAATAACTACTAAACTGGATACTGCATAATGCAGGTGTGAGAGTATAGATAAGAGAACAATAGGTTGGGTTGGGTGATGGAACTGCAGTTGAGCAACTGCAGTTCCTGACATATAAAATAACATATGAAAAAAATATCATATGCCTGATCACACCGGAACTGCAGTTCTGAAGCATGTTATTTTTTTCATATGTTTTTTTCATAGGAATCCATCATGGGAAACAGGAATCTGCTGTGGGAAATATCTGGACCCATGGGAATCCACTCCCAAGGTCCTGTCCGACCTGCCCGAGTCCTGCCCGAGGTCTTGCCTTGAGCGCTTAACAGGCGCTAGATTACGGTGCATAATCTTGACGGAATATAAGTAGATTCTCTGGAAGGGAGTTTCCATTCAGTGGGGTACTGCTTCCGGGGATAGGGCATCTTGACCAGCTTGTGCTTTACAAGGAGAGTCTCCTGGTTGCTTAGGACCTTGTCAGTGTGACACACCAAGTTACAGGTCTTGCAAGTATGCTTGACCAAATTGCACAGCATCTTATGCTCAGGTTGCTGTTTGCAATCAGAGAGATGGCAATGAACAACTTGACTGTAAGGTTCAGCAATGCTGAATTTTGTGTATATGATATGAGGGCGATCCTGTGCGTGTGACAATAAAACAGGTTGGTTGGCCTTCACCCAGTCTGCGTCCATTGTCCATGTGATAAGACAATCATATTCAGAGGGCAATTGAATCCATTTCGCAGTAAATTCAGCAAGAGTTGAAGCCTAGGTGCTGAGTAATAATATGCACCTCTGAATAGTGATCGGGGTTTGTGGACGGCACCATGAACGGTGGCTTGGATATACTGTCCTGGTTTTTGAACACATTCTCATTGCACTGTTTTCTGATCAGGGCCTTGGCTGTGTCAGTCAGGATCCTAATGACCCCAGAGTCCTCTCCCAGTGCTGTGGACGTGTCAGGATGGGGGAATGTGTATAATGGGTGAATTACTAACCTGTTGTAGCCCTATGCTCCTTGTTGAAGGAAAGCTTCTGGAAACCTTGGGACCCTACCCTGGTATCCAATGTGGAGTGGTAGTGGTCAGTGGTGTTGCCATCCTTCCTGACAATGTAAACAGGATTCCCATTCTTGTTGGTCGTAGCAGTTGGGAGTAGCTACGAGCTTGTGCGGAACAACACCCTGGATCCTGAGCAGGCGATTAGGGGGGGAACTTGATCCTGGACCGATTGGAATTGTTAGGCCAGAACATAGTGTTGAGTTCATGGGAAGTAAATTTGTTTCCTGAAGGTTATTTTTATTAGGCAAGATGGATATTCGAGAGAGAATTGTACCCAATGAGGCCTAGCCCATGTTGTAATGGGCATGGTGTTTCTTGACTTACATAAATTTTAACCCATAATTCTGGCTACTAATAGCAAAATGCCCCCTATTTTATTAACCTATTTGCACTCTCAGAAGGTAAATGCTGAAATTTTCCCAAAGGAGCAGTATAAATTATGCTACTCCTTGGTACTCTAGTTACCTGGTTATTCCATGACCACCAAGCAGTACTTCTGAGAATAGAAGCCATACCACCTGCCGGATTTGAACCAGCAACCTAACCAGAAACCACAGTGGTAATGTAACACTACTTGACCACATAGGCTTTATTAAACAAGCCCAGTACCAGATTTTATACTGACTTTTTAAGTACCAAGACCACTGCCAACTAGAGAACTTTACCTACCTGATCATTTGATTTTATTCTATTTCCTTCATATCACAATCCCTTGTGGCACACCCATGTTATTCACTTGACCAGGAGTCTCCTAGAGTACCAAGGTTCACAAACTTACAAAATAAGAACTAGGTTTAGAAAGAGACAAAAGTATAAACTATGGGAGATACTCATAACAAGGCTTGCTCATTCAATGAACAACTTGAGATCTGAGTATGGGGGATATGGTATCACAGGGGCAAACAGACCTCAGAATGACTAGTGGCACAAAATTCCCTTGTAGTGACACCATAATAACCAGTGTCAGGACTAATCTGGCTCATGGTGGCCTCCGGTGACATTTCAAGGGCAATGAGATAATGGTTAGTTGGTTGAGTTGCTTGTCAGGCATGCAAGTAACACATGACTACAGCAATTGGTGGTGAGTGACCCTGACCGGCCACGAGAGGCCATGATATGATCAGAAGGCCAGCCGCCGCCTGGGGATCATCGCGAGGATGATGACGCCCGGCGCAGATCTTGAATACTTCCCTGTTCTATTCTACAACTCTCCGTCATCCACACCCTATCCCGACAACCGGTGACAATGCCAGAACGACACGAAGAGTACTACTTTGACGATGGATCCGTTGTCCTCCTTGTAAGCCTCTACACATCAGATCGCTCAGGCGGCTGATTGGTCTGCGACGAATTTTATCAACGGTTCAATCACTAGGTGGATGACACGTTGTTTCGCGTCCACCGATACTACTTCACGAGAGAGTCCCAGATCTTCGCAGACATGTTCTCCTTGCCTACTGGCGACGCCGGGGGGTCTTCGGAGACGACGGAAGGGAAATCTGACTCCTCACCGATCGAAATCCCGGGGGTAACGAAGCAAGAAATGGAGAGTTTTCTCGGTTTTGTGTACTTCGGGTATGTACCCCTGCTCGGATATCGAAATCTGCACAGCATTCCTACGGTCTCAATAACGATACAGGATGCATGATGAACACGCCTTCACGTTAGAATCTTGGGTTTCCCTCCTCGCCTTCTCTACCCGTTTTATCTGTGATAAGATCCGTGCCCGCTCGATCCGCGAGCTCGAAGCGATCCAATCCCGGGTGGACCCAATCGAGCGTATCGTCCTCGCCGTCCGGCACAATATCCCTCAGTGGCTAAGCGGTGCATATCAAGAGCTCTGTCAACGCCAAGATTCTCTATCGGAGGAGGAGGGAGAAAGATTGGGGCTGTCGACAGTGATCAAGTTGATGAGAGCGAGAGAGATATTGCTCTCTGGGTCTGATATGCGCGACCCACGTTTCATGCCCAGGATGAGTCGAACTCCTGGAATGTCCTCTACATCTGCGTACTTGGCCAGGATGCAACCGCTGGACAGCGCACCGGTACGACCGGGATGGTTGTCGGATGATGTGTTCAACCCTCTGCACACCAGTGTGGAACTGCGGTTTGATCCTCAACGTGTAGCAGATGTTGTCAGAGAGGTGTTCTCGTTGGAAGGCCCTCCGCCGTCGTGAATAGAGCCGTAACTAGTGTCCATACTGAATTTATAAGTTTCCTCTGATATTCATCGCAGTGACTAACCATCGGTCGTACAAAAAATCCGTGGACGCGGACACGGTCATACATCCAATAACACTAGTTAAGCGAAATTTCCTCCGTCTCACCGACGTCGTCCAAATCAGACGCGATCGAAGCCGTCCGTTCCTTCTCTATCGGAGGGGGAGGTGGAACCTCTACACTGGATGGCGCGACCATGGCCACTTCATCACTCTCCTCACCCCCGGTGCTTGTCTTCAGTCGCCGAGCGGCTGCAGATAGGTCTTTGGGCATATCCGGAACTGGGGGAGCGGGCCCAGAGGATGTAGGATCAGGAGGGAACCTGAATGACTTGTTCATGGTACCCTCCCTCCTCCGACCCGTGCGCTTTGGCTGTTTCGACAATTCCTCCTCTTGATCATCCAATTTTTCTTCTGTTTCCTCGGGCATGGCCTCCAACGGCGGCTGAGATGGCGGACTATGTCGGTTTGTGGTCGGGCTGGTTGGCGAAGTCTGTACTGCGGGTACCGATTGATGATTCGAGTGAGCTTTTTGTTGTGTCTTTGTGTTCACGCCCGTGAGGCTAGCCTGAGACATTGATTGGGGCCGGGGATACGAGGATGAAGAAGGGGTCTGAGGGTTCCCGAGATAAAACTGTTGAATCGGTACCATCCTAAAGTGATAGCACATCAACCAGAGGAAGCCTGGAACTCGCAAACAAATACGCTTCTTTACCTTTTCTCTGCAAGACACGCAAGAATCCACTGTGGCTTTATGATTGGTATGCTCAACTGCAACGCCCTCTGGTACTCAACTCCTGGACCAGAAACTCCGACGGTTCCCCCACTCGCTTGAGCGGCCGTGGGGGTCGCAGCTGGTGTGGTGCACACGAAGTGGGTTGTATCAATTTGGATCTTATTGCTCCAACCTGCGCCCATCTCTTCTAGAGCCACCTCTGCACTCCTCAGGAGCTCTGGATCTTGAACAGTTCCGAAACAAACACGGATACCAGATGTGTTCGTTGTGGTATGCGTTTTGACGTTTACGGTACTTGAGGGAAATGTGCCCCCAGTTGTTCGCAAAACGAGGTGTACCGAGTATTCAGTGTCCAGTTCGAGGCCGGACAACTTTGTAGAAGTGTTCTGCAGTGGATTCGGGATCGAGGCAAGGCGCTGCCGATTCTTGTAGATATCCAGAGAACGTAACTTGGAAGTAGCAAGTTCCAACGGTGACCATTCGAGCGTTATGGACGTTTGTGTCACGTTTCGAAGCTGTGGGTGTTCAGAATCAGTGGTGTCAAAATTTACAAGTTGGAGGAAACCTCACGCACCTCCAGCTTTGGTGGTTCTGGGGAACGCTTGCCAAAAGTTTCCAATATTTGATCCTGCAGCGTCCAAAATTCATCATCTCGCTTCTTCTCCTCAGCATGGTTCTGATAGACAGCAATGTTGACGATTGATCCAGCGGTCACACCGGGAGGCAGCAGCAGCGACGGAAACTCGATGAGGTGGGCACGTTCGCCCAATAAGATCTAAGTGTGCGAAGTGCACAAGGCCACAGTTCAGTCCGCGTATATTCCTCGAACACCCAGGGACCTACAGCCATTCCAGCATCTAGATAAACAGAATCAGTGATGGCCTTGGATCACGGCAATTGGAGACTTCACCGAGTTTTCCAACTGTAAAGGTGAAACTTTCTTGGGAAGGGGGTGGCGCCATCGTCGTGGAGGTTAGGTATCGAAAGGCGCGTCACTCGGTCGATCACTCTCCCTCTGCATATTCCTCGGGCAATCCATGGAAGGTGATCCAAATGGCTGGCAACCAGACCCTATGCGCTATTATAGGTCCAAGCGTGACGCCGCACACCAAACAGTCACTTCCAAATACAAGATTGTCGGCTTCATATCCTCAGGAACCTACGGCCGCGTGTACAAAGCCATCAGCAAGGACAGCGCCGACAGCGTCCACGCGATAAAAAAGTTCAAACCCGACAAAGAGGGCGACGTTATCACCTATACCGGGATCAGCCAGAGTGCCATACGAGAAATCGCAGTAGGTCCTCATCATTACACAGCGTAACGGTCTCCCGACCGATGATCTCAGTTGAACAGGGAGATCAGCCACGAGAACATGGTCGCCATGAAGGAAGTTATCCTCGAAGACAAATCTATCTATATGGTCTTTGAGTATGCCGAACACGACTTCCTGGTTCGATCCTTCTGTCTCCGAAGGAGACCCAGGTGGCTGACACGAAGCTCATCCAGCAAGTCATTCACCACCATGCTCAAACGCTCCGGACCCCAATCTCCATGCCTGTTCTCAAATCCCTGACATACCAATTGCTCAACGGTCTCTTGTACTTGCACGAGGCTCATATTATCCATCGTGATTTGAAACCTGCAAATATCCTCATTAATTCCTCCGGCACTGTCAAGATCGGAGACCTTGGCCTCGCCCGCATCACGTACCAGCCTTTGCAACCTCTGTTCGCAGGAGACAAGGTCGTCGTCACAATATGGTACCGTGCGCCGGAATTACTCATGGGGGCACGTCACTACCATTGGGCGGTGGATACATGGGCGGTAGGCTGCGTGGTCGCAGAATTGGCTAGTTTACGACCAATATTCAAGGGTGAGGAAGCAAAGATGGATGGGAAGAAGAATGTGCCATTTCAGAAGGATCAGTTGATCAAGGTGTTTGAGGTGGTCGGCACTCCTGACGGTACGTCCTGCGCCAACACTCAGTTCACCAACCTCACCCATCCACAGAGAAAGATTGGCCTGGGTTTGCTGATATGCCTGAATATCAGAACGTCAAGAAGTTGGACAGGTGAACCAAGTGTCATGCAATCATTACTTTTCTGACGAACCTGTCTCTTCAGATTCGAGAATCGTCTGCTAACATGGTGCAACTCAAAAATACGAAGCCCGTTGGGTTACGACCTGCTCCGACAGTTATTCATTTATGATCCCGATAAGCGTCTTCACTGCCGCGAGGCCCTTCTGCACAAATGGTTTGAAGAAGATCCCAAGCCGACCAGAAAGTATGCGAGACCACCTTCGTATCTTTACGCACGTTGCTTCACGACCGGTTTACTGACTTGGCTCTGTGATTCCTACGTATATAGTGCATTTGCAAGTGTACAAGGTCATCATATCCCTCCACATCGTCGGATTACCCAGGAGGACACGCAGTCAGTAGTGCAAACCCAGGCCCATCCCGCTGCTCCTCCGCCAATGCATGCACTATCCCATTCAGTTATGCCCGCCAGCGGCGCAAGTTTTGCGAGCCTGAGTGGCGGACAACAGACGGTGAGGCCAAAGAAGAGACCACGGGTATAACGGAAGACCTAGCAAAAAAAACCACGGCGGATTGCCATACCATAACCATCAGACCCGCGCTGCGAGTCAAATGTGCGCGTGTGTATTTCAAATTTTAGCACTTAGTCCCTGCATGACATAAGGCCAGCCCGCCGGACGTGCGTGTGGTCGATGTGAGTGACGGATGTTAAGAGACTGGAGGGCCAAACGATCGTAATAATCGCGGCACGACTATGGAAGGTACAAACCTCTATATATACGTATCGTTATAATGTCGTTACAATTGTATATGTACGTGTGTTTAGTACTACTAGTATGAGGTTACTAGGGATTGTTTAAGAGTGAATAGGATAGAGAATAAGGCCGAAGGCCGTCCAAAGTAAGAAAAATCATGAACCACGGCAGGGAGGAACACGTCCCTGGAGACTAGCTTGCACTGGAAGCAATTGACTTGTTACTGCTCACCCGTCCCCCTCTCCACCAAGGGCGCGATCTGTCTGACGCAGCCGTACTCGAACTTGCGGAGCATTCACTGTGGGTCGAGATGAGAGACGGTGCAAGGTCGACCGAAGTCCGATCGCTCTCGACTGAGCGCTGTTCCGTCGTTGGGGATGGTTGGATATCACGTGTGAAAGGGGTTATTGTCTTGGAAGGGATAGGGTTAAACAACGTCTCGATCAGGAACTCAGTTTCTCGGATACCACCGGAGGAGGCGAGGCCATCGAAGGATAGAACGTGCTTTCCAGTGTTGTACTTCTCTTCCGGATCGTTCGTCGGGTCTTCTATAGACTCTAGCTCGCGAAGGAACCGGGCGCGGTGGAAGCCAGGATTGGCAAGGAGCCCTGTAACTTGAGCGAGGATTTCTCCTTTCTGAAGGGGAGGGGCCCTGTAACATCTCTCTCCCCCTACGTGTTCCAGTTCAATCGTGAGCTAGGAGGAGAATGATCTGAGGAAGTTCCGCACACCCAAAACGGGAAACATACCTGCAACGTGGCGTTTGTCTTACTCTCTCGCAACAAATGCCGGCGGGTGACAGGGCCAACGTCAACGTACTCGGCTAGATTGAGATAGACGACACCAAGGCACGGGTGCTGGGGTTGATATTGGTCACCTGGGACAATTTTCTACAAACACGTCTTAGGCTGTCGCATCGTACGACGGCAAATTTGAGGGCACGGTACCTGAAGGACGGTCAACTTCAGTTCATTCGCGTGTAGATCAAGGGTTTCACGATCCACGTCCATCCGAACAATGAGCGCAACGTGGTGATCCCATGTCGTCGTATGGTCGGAAAGTTCGGTCCAAGCAGTAATTCCGCGACTATCGGAATACATCCCATGCATGGTCGGTGTCAGAGATGGAGTTCCATTCGGGGAGATGACTGAGAATGAGGATGAGGACGATTTTGTGCCAACAGGGGACGGGTAATCTGGCGAGCTGCTGGAATCTGGGGTGCCCCGACCGGTGGAGCCGTTGCCTGTCCAGGGATAACCAGACTGAGTGATGGGGGAATCTTCACTATCTGGAAAGCATTCTTTCGTCTTCCCCTTGAGAGTCGTAGTAGTAGCCGACGAGTTGGCCTTCATCTTGGATAAGAGCCCGCTGTGGTTTCCGCCTGGGGATTGAACATTTCTAAATCGCCACTTGACCGCGAAATCGCCGCCGAGGAGGGGCACGTTGCTTATCTGGTGAATTTGTAGCTTGACCTTGAAGAGCGCGTGCTTGGGAAGGATGTTTAAGAGGTGAGAGCGAAGAGAAGGACCTGCCGAGTGCGTTGAGACGGTAGAGGATGAGTATTCCGCTGGCGTCGATGGCCGCGACGCCGTCCTTGGGCGAGAGGGCATCGCGTAGCGATGCGCGGAGGAGGAGAGAGGTCTAATGCGGCGCTCTGAGGCAACAAAACATCCCCCCAACCGGCACAACCAGTTCAAGCTTGCGATCCGCTGTGATCGGCTCAAGGTGAGCCGAGTCCGGCGCCCGCAAGTCACACTAGACTCGACGACAGTCAACGACCCGGTCCAAGACGACGACGACGGCAGCCTCGGACTGGCCATGTCGGACTACAAAACCTCGAAGGAGGCTTTCGTATCCGGAACGACCGGTTCGTCCATAACCCACATAAACATCGTATCCGCCGTTGCTTTGGTATAACATCCGCCTTTGCTCACATATCTGTAATCTGACCGGAGCGTCCCCTTAGTCTTCTATCGCCTTGTATTCAGCCCTGAGATCCCGCTTACCCCCCTCGAAATCTCTGGCATTTCCTGCAGAATGGCTATTGCTAGTGGCACCACTCCTTCTCTCAATGACGCTCTTCGCGAATTCTCCTGGGACACTCTCGTTCATCTTACTCTTCCCAACTGCGCTATTGATGCTAGTACCTCGCCGTGAGTCGGGTACACCTTTGCCATCTAGCTTGAGGTCTCCCTCTCCCAACCGCGCTCAACACGCACCACCTCCACCTCACGGTCAACAATCACAAATAGTCCAACTTCCAGCCTTGACGACGTACAGGGCCCATATGGTCTTGATGACCGTCCTCTCAATTCTTGCCGTAGATTTTCCCGTGTTTCCGCGGCCGTTGGCCAAGTGTGAGACATACGGCGTCTCCCTGGTAGGTACACCCCACATTTTTCACTCAACGGCAGGCTTGACCATTTGGCAATCCATAGATGGACCTAGGTGTGGGATCGTTTGTATTTTCGCAGGGAGTAGTCTCGGCAATACCAATTATCAAGTCTCCGGATCATCTGTCTTCCCCGCTGAAGCCAAAGGTTGTCAGGATGCTACGGAGATCCCTGCCGATATGGCTGCTGGGGTTCCTACGACTAATCGTTGTGAAATTATCCGACTACCCTGTAAGTTGGCCCAACAAGGACTTTGCTCAGAAAATTCATGGGAGGAAACTTTAGGAACACGAGTCTGAATATGGCACCCACTGGAATTTTTTCTTTACGATGGGCACACTTCCCGTTCTCGAAGTCCTTTTGCATCCAATCCTGCCCTTTGCCCCCGTTTCGATGATTGCGATTGCGATAGCCCTATGTGAGTCTCGCTACTCATCACGGTCCACGTCGTGCTGATTCACGATATCCAGCTCACCAGGTAGCACTATCTGTGGCGGGGTGGCGGGAGTTCGTGCTCTTCGCCCCTAGAACAGACCTCCTCAGTGCCAACAAGGAGGGAATTGTTTCCTTGTTTGGATATCTCGCTCTACATCTTTTGGGCCTCTCTACTGGAACGATGATACTCCCACCCTCGCCCTCGTATTTCCGCAGACAACAACTAGAGACCCTCAAGGTCCGATCACGGAGAGACAGTAACGCTGGGCTGACAGCAACGCCTGGTACGAACATACAACGTGAAGACGACAAGACAGCAACCGAGCTTGCTGCATACGCAATTCTTTGGTGGACGTTCTTAGGACTGAGCTCGTTCCTCGACAGTGTTGCTGGTGTCTCGCGTCGACTGGTAAGTCTCGTCATTCGTCCTTCCTCGGGATATTCAACGCCTCGGATAGGTCAACCTACCCTACATTCTATGGGTGGCGGCGTTCAATACTTCCTTCATCCTTGCATATTTCCTGTTGGATCTCTTCTTCTTCCCATCACCGCTGTCCAAATCAATTTATTCCCCGACATCCAAGCTAAAGGTACCGAAGGAGAGATGGAAACTCCCGGCCGAAGTTCAGACCGCGCCCGCGAAGGATGCACCGGTTTTATTGCAGGCGACCAATCAGAACGGACTTTTGGTGTTCCTGCTTGTGAGTGGGTTCGTGATTTTGGTTGGGTCGTAAACTGATTGAAACCACAGGCAAACGTAGCGACTGGCTTCATAAACCTGGCGTTCCCTACGATGTACATGAACGACATGTCTGCGATGTTGGTCCTGAGTATTTATTCGATTGCCGTATGCCTATTTGCATGGATGACGAGGGATCGGAGACTTTGGAAGTTGTAGATAGAACACCGGGTGAAATACACACACTGCGTCATAAAAACCGCAAACAAAAAATATTCGTGGGAGTGGCGATCGGCAATCCGCGTTTTGACGCAGCAGGTTGCTTCTCTGGTTCTGTCTCAGCGACCAACCGCCTCGCAGCCTACAGCAGGGCAGAGCGAATCGTCTCCCTTCCCTTCCAACGACAACGATGGCCTCCTCTGGGCATCGTAGCCACGAGGGCTACACGTCCTCCCCCCCTTCCTCTGACCCACACGACCCCTTTGGCTCCCAACAGAACCACCAAAGATACTACGACGACGGCTCCGAGGACCCCTACACCCACCGCGACACTTATGCCTCGGACAACAGCGTTCACAACTACCAGGATGGAGAACGCTATTACGATCAAAATGGCTACGATCCTTACAGTGCGTTATCCCTCGGAGCTATTTGCCACTCGCAGGAATCCCTAGTTCACACTCCCTTAACCTCATTCAGACACTGATTCGGAAAACGATGGCTACGGTCAACGCTATGAACCCTCGTCTGAATCGCTTGCCGCTCCTCGCATGGGGGTCTCCGACTCCTCAACTCCAACAATAGTTGATTTTGGCAGCGCACGGGATTCATATCCGGCCTGGTCCACCGAACGTCAGATCCCACTATCCAAGGAAGAGATCGAGGACATCTTCTTGGATCTCACTCAGAAGTTTGGCTTCCAGAGGGACTCAATGCGGAACATGGTGAGTATCACTCACGCTCCAACACATTGGCGCCAAGTCATTCATCCCCTTTCTACCCCCTATCAGTTTGATTTCACCATGCAACTACTTGACTCGCGGGCGTCCCGCATGTCCCCAAATCAAGCACTCCTCACACTCCATGCCGACTACATCGGTGGTCAGAACGCCAACTATCGTAAATGGTATTTCGCCGCTCAACTCGACCTTGACGACGCTGTTGGCCAAACTCAGAATCCCGGTCTCCGGCGGTTCGGCTCTGTAAAATCCAACAAGAACCTTAAAAAGGGTTCTTCTGTCAAGTCCCTCAACACTGCTACCGAGCGATGGCGACAGGCCATGAACAACATGAGCCAGTATGACAGGATGCGACAGATTGCGCTCTACCTACTTTGCTGGGGAGAGGCCGCCCAAGTTCGCTTCGTCCCCGAATGTCTGTGTTTCATTTTCAAGTGCGCAGACGATTACTATCGATCTCCAGAGTGCCAGAACCGCGTCCAACCGGTGAAAGAGGGCCTTTACCTACAGACTGTCATCAAACCGCTCTACCTCTTCATCCGTGATCAGGGGTACGAAGTGATTGATGGGAGGTTTGTTCGCAGGGAAAAGGACCATGCCGATATCATTGGTTATGATGATGTCAATCAATTGTTCTGGTACCCTGAGGGTATTGCTCGGATTGTGCTGAATGACAATGCAAGTTCTCCCCCGTAGTCATACCAAGCAGATACTAATTCGGTCTCCTATTAGACCCGTCTTGTGGATCTTCCTCCATCCCAGAGGTTCATGAAGTTTGACAGGATTCAATGGAACCGAGCATTCTTCAAAACCTACTACGAGAAACGGTCATTCGGGCATTGGTTGGTCAACTTCAACCGTATATGGGTCATCCACATCGCCGTTTACTGGTTCTACACCTCCTACAACTCCCCCAAGATCTACGACGGTACTAACTCGACACCTATGAGGTGGACAGCAACCGCTCTTGGGGGTGCCGTGGCCACTATAATCATGATCGCTGCCACAATTGCCGAGTTTTCCTACATACCTACCACCTGGAACAGCACCTCCCACCTCGCCCGCCGCCTGCTCTTCCTCCTTATCACACTTGCCCTCACAGCTGGCCCGACCTTTTACATAGCAATAGCGGAAAGCCAAACGCGCAACCAGACGGTACCACTCATCCTTGGAATTGTTCAGTTCTTCATTTCCGTAGTCGCAACCCTCATCTTCGCCGTCATGCCATCTGGCCGGATGTTCGGAGACCGTGTCGCCGGCAAGTCAAGGAAGTACCTCGCCAGCCAGACTTTCACCGCTAGCTACCCCTCCATGACAACTAGACAGCGGTTGTCATCCGTTTTTCTTTGGATCCTCGTCTTTGGTTGCAAGTTCACCGAATCTTATTGGTTCTTGACACTCTCCTTCCGAGAATCCATCGATGCCATGGTCGGCATGAAAGTCCGCTCCTGCAGTGACAGGTACTTCGGCGATGCTATTTGCTCAAACCAGGTTGCTTTCACCCTGACCATCATGTACATCATGGATCTCGTACTCTTCTTCTTGGATACCTTCCTATGGTGGATCATCTGGAACGTCGTCTTCTCTATCACACGCTCTTTCTACCTCGGCCTTTCCATTTGGACACCATGGCGCGAGATTTACACCCGGTTGCCGAAGAGGATCTACTCCAAACTCCTCGCGACCTCGGAGTTGGAGATTAAGTATAAGCCCAAGGTTCGCGTTCTTCCAGCAGCCTGGCACTGTAACCGCTGCTTATTTGGTACCGTAGGTCCTCGTGTCACAGATCTGGAACGCGATTATCATTTCGATGTATCGCGAGCACCTCCTCTCAATCGACCACGTTCAAAAACTCCTTTACCATCAGGTTGACACCGCCGACGGCCGACGTAGCTTAAGGGCGCCACCTTTCTTTATTTCCCAATCAGATCCGGGCTTCAAGGGCGAGTTCCTGCCAAAGGATGGAGAGGCCGAACGTCGAATCTCCTTTTTTGCCCAGTCTCTTACCACCGCGATCCCTGAATCTATTCCTGTCGATGCTATGCCAACATTTACCGTCCTTACCCCTCACTATAGTGAAAAGGTGAGCCCTTTTTTCTGATCGCGGACGCCTACTGATGCCGTGGTAGATTCTGCTATCTTTGAGAGAAATTATTCGTGAGGAGGATCAGAACACCAGGGTCACGCTTCTCGAGTACTTGAAACAGTTGCACTCCGTTGAGTGGGACAACTTCGTTAAGGACACCAAAATCCTTGCAGAAGAATCGGCGATGTATAATGGGCCCACCCCGTTCGGCGACGAAAAGGTTTCCAAGACAGATGACCTCCCCCTCTACTGTATCGGTTTCAAGAGTTCCTCTCCAGAATTTACACTTCGCACGAGGATTTGGTCCTCGCTCCGCGCCCAGACCCTCTACCGAACTGTTTCCGGTATGATGAATTACGGGAAAGCCATCAAACTCCTCTACCGTGTCGAAAATCCCGAGGTCGTTCAAACTTTCGGGGGTAACACCGACAAGCTCGAACGCGAGTTGGAATCGATGGCGCGGCGCAAGTTCAGGTTTATTGTTTCCATGCAGCGATATTCGAAGTTCAACAAGGAAGAACACGAGAACGCCGAGTTCCTGCTTCGTGCATACCCCGAGCTCCAGATCGCATACCTGGAGGAGGAACCAGCCAAGAAGGAAGGAGGAGATCCTCGGCTCTTTTCCGCGCTCATCGATGGCCACTCCGAGTTTGACATTCAGACTGGAAGGAGGAGACCAAAGTTCCGGATCGAACTTCCTGGTAACCCGATCCTTGGGGACGGAAAGTCGGACAACCAGAACCATGCTATCATCTTCTACCGCGGTGAATACCTACAGTTGATTGATGCGAACCAGGACAACTACCTTGAGGAATGTCTCAAGATCCGCAACGTCCTCGGCGAATTCGAGGAGTACGAGGTATCCAGTCAAAGCCCTTACGCGCATTGGGGCCACAAGGATTTCAAGAAATCACCCGTCGCCATCGTCGGAGCTCGCGAATACATCTTCTCCGAGAACATTGGCATTCTTGGAGATTTGGCCGCTGGGAAAGAACAGACATTTGGTACCCTCACCGCTCGCTCTTTATCGTGGCTCGGCGGGAAGCTTCACTATGGTCATCCCGATTTCCTCAACGCGATCTATATGACCACCCGAGGTGGCGTCTCCAAGGCGCAGAAAGGACTCCATCTCAACGAGGATATCTATGCCGGCATGAATGCATTCGGACGTGGAGGGCGCATCAAGCACACGGAGTACTATCAATGCGGCAAGGGACGAGACCTTGGCTTTGGAACGATCTTGAACTTTATGACCAAGATTGGAACCGGGATGGGCGAACAGATGTTGAGCAGAGAGTACTACTACCTCGGCACACAACTACCGATCGATCGATTCCTGACCTTTTACTACGCTCACCCCGGATTCCAAATTAACAACATCTTGATCATCTTGTCGGTTCAGGTCTTCATTATGACAAGTAAGTGACGACCACGGTTTGTTCTATCCTTCACTGACCCCCTCTACTTAGTGGTCTTCCTGGGAACATTGAATTCGTCTGTCATTGTCTGCAGATTCAATGCCAATGGCCAGTTGTTGAACGGGTCGGATGGCTGCTACTTCCTCACTCCGGTCTTTGACTGGATCACACGCTGTATCATCAGTATCTTCTTGGTGTTCATGATTGCGTTCCTTCCGCTGTTCCTCCAAGGTAAGTCGAAGCCGGTGTTGATATCCTACCCCCTGACCTACTTCTTTCTCAGAACTTACGGAAAGAGGTGCCGGAAAGGCGCTGCTGCGGTTAGGAAAACAGTTCCTGTCGATTTCCCCAGCATTCGAAGTCTTCGCTACCCGTATCTCGTCGCACTCCATCACGAGCAACCTGATCTTTGGTGGAGCTCGCTATATTGCCACCGGTCGAGGATTCGCAACAACCAGGATTTCGTTCAGCATCCTCTTCTCCCGATTCGCCGGCCCGAGTATCTACCTTGGGATGAGGTCCCTAATCATGCTCCTTTACGTGACCATGACCTTGTGGACCCCGTGGATCATATACTTCTGGGTATCGATTCTGGCCCTTTGCGTTTCTCCGTTCCTGTTCAATCCTCATCAATTCTCCTTTGCGGATTTCTTCATTGATTATCGGTAAGATTCCCGCCCCCACACCGTCAGCCAATCTCCTGACAATTTTGAAGTGAGTTCCTGAGATGGATGTCGCGGGGCAACTCTCGTTCGCATAACAGTTCGTGGATCGGGTACTGTCGCTTGTCGAGGACAATGATCACCGGGTATAAGAAGAAACGGTTGGGACATCCGTCCGAGAAGCTCTCCGGGGATGTCCCTCGTGCAAGCTGGAGAGCAGTCTTCTTTTCGGAGATTGTCTGGCCTATCGTCATGGCCGTGATTTTCACGATTGCTTACATGTTCGTCAAATCCTTTCCTGATCGTAATGGCGATCAACCGCCCAGTCCCCTAATTCGCATAGCGGTGATTTCGGTTGGACCAATCGTCTGGAATGCCGGCGTACTCGTCGTCCAATTCCTCGTCTCTTTATTCTTGGGACCTATGCTCGACCCTACTTTCCCCAAGTTCGGTTCTACCATGGCCTTCATCGCTCATGCGCTCGGATTGCTTGGAATGGTCGGATTCTTTGAGTTCCTGGTATGCCTTTGAACTCTATTCCTTTCATGGCAAAATATTCTTACTGAATTTTTCCCATCTCTAGTGGTTCTTGGAACTTTGGGATGCCTCGCATGCTGTCCTTGGTCTTGTGGCCGTAATCTTCATCCAGCGTGCAATCCACAAGATCTTGATTTCAGTCCTTTTAACTCGTGAGTTCAAACACGACGAGACCAACAAGGCTTGGTGGACCGGACGGTGGTATGGAAGGAACCTCGGCGCGCACGTCATGTCACAGCCAGCTCGAGAATTCGTTGTCAAGATAATCGAACTCTCGCTATGGAGCTCGGACTTCTTGATGGGACACGTTCTATTGTTCATGTTGTCACCACCTATCTTGATTCCCTACGTCGACAAGATACATTCGATGTTACTTTGTGAGTTTATTCTGTCGACCCTTCCGCCCTCTTGGATCTGATTCGCTACCTAGTCTGGTTGCGGCCGTCTAACCAAATTCATGCTCCACTCTTTTCGGTCAAGCAAAAGAGACAACGGCGTTGGATTGTGAGCACCTTTGCGCTTTTTCCATGGGTACCACTGATCCGAAGCATGGGCACAGGTGATCAAGTACAGTATCGTGTTTGTGCTGACGGCGGGGGTGTTTGCCGCCTTGATTGCGACACCGTTGATCTTGCTCAAGGTCACAGACTTTGACTGCAGTCTCTGCCGTTCGTTGTAAATACGCACACGCCGCCGCGTTTGCATCTATGCACCCCATTATATCATAATATATAGACTCGCCATCAACCCCTTTTTTTTGACCCCATAGCCCCGCATACTGTCATGAACTCTTCTCTGTTCCCTCACGACGGACGGTGTTTCCTTCTTCTACTCATTAGCTACAATCCTCAAGTTTGACATCATTCATGCGTTATTGTAGTTACCCACACGAGCACACGACATTCTTCATTATGGACTTGTCTTCCTCACTATACTGTCTCCAGCCTTTACACACGATGAGACTGCTATCACGCTCTCGAATATTATGATAAATACCACTGTTCTCAATTGGCGACAGAGGAGCATGATGCACCGTGTTTGTTTGGTCGTGAACAAACAAAGCCGGAACGGAAGGTTGGAAGGCTCACTCCCTCCTCCAACATGTTCGGAACACAGGCGTTGCTCGCTGCTCTCAGCACCCCATTCAAACGTTCTCAGTTTGGTCTATTCCACGGGAAAATGCGACAGTCCGGAAACAACGTACCATTTTCGAAGCACAAGACGAAGCGGACGTGGTTACCGAATGTCCAGCAGAAACGGCTTCATTCAGATGTGTTGGGAGAGACCGTGAAATTGAAGCTCACGACTAGAGCTTTGAAGACGATCAAGAAGGTGAGCCGCAGTGTTCGTGCCTTCACGGGGTCGGTTTCTGATGGAGCCCGCCCTTGTGCAGTATGGTGGCCTGGACACCTACCTGCTGAACACGAAGACGGATTTACTGGGTCAAGAAGGAATGCGGTTACGCGTTTTGATACGAGAACAACGGAACCTTAGGGCACCCGAGAACGCAATGGAGGTACCTCGGGCACCATGATTGTGCGTTCACCACCTGACACCGAGAGTTTCTATGTTAGTCCCAAATAGTTGACCATCTTATTGTAGGACCTTTAACGTATTTGGGAGTTTTGCTGTATGGCACTGCGGCTCGTCTTGCCCGCTTTGGACAAGTTTGTTCCCTTTGGTGGTTGACCGTACATCATTAACTCATCCCTTGCTCTCGTGCTGGGCTTTGCGTTATGGATGACGGTATTTGTCCCGTCCTTCCTCCCCCCCTGTAAAACGGCCGCGATTACTCTGTCACTCAGATGCGTCAAATAAACTAGTGCAACAACTTCGAACTGTGAAAGCTAGCCCTCACAAGCTCTCTCTTCTGTGGGTTTCTCGACGGGACGGCTAGCGTGCACCTCGTTTGACCAATTTGGTGCTCGGTGTGCTGAATCGTACCGCCCCTTGTGGGCTTCTTTCTGCCGTGAGCGCATGAGCCGCATGAAACAGGAACGAAATCTCAAGTCTTCGTTTGAATACCACGCAAGACATACAAAGTTGAGAGATACTCTTCGACCTTTCTAGAGGATGAGTTCAGTCCTTGTTTGTATGGTTTGTGTCAATAATTAGGGTTCTGTTCTTGGTGTCAACGACTGAGAGCTCCCCTCAAATGACTGCTCGGCGCAGATCCCCCGGATTGGAAGAAACCGTCTATGAAGATGATATGAGCGGCCCATAGACCACGACTTAGCGTTTGCCAAAGTTCATCCCCATTCGGCAGGTCGTAAGCCAACACCTATTAGCCTTGGCTGGACCCGAGCAGACGCAGCAGATGCGATCACTATCTATGATCCACGATGCATGACGCATGATGCATGATCACTCAGATAATCCGCGGAAAAATGCTCGAAACCGTGTATTTCATCGGGATGGAGTGATGACCAGAAACCCACTGCGAGGAGGGCAGAGGACACTTTTCAAAAAGCATATATCTGGGATGGGGGTTGTGATTAGATATACGGAAGCAAAACCGAAGCGTGGCCGTTATACAATAGCAGCGTGACCAAGTGCGAGCGTGCATGAACGATTAAGATATACGACTCGATGAAGGCGAATTCGAGTAATTGGTATAGGAGGGCGCAATAAAACCGCAAGCAGAATCCAGCGACGAGCTATATGGTCGGGTCACCCGCACAATTTCCTTTCCCACCCCGTCTCCGGCAGAAAGGTATGAGGAGTACAAGGGTTTCTGCTGGCCATGATGAATTCGGCCCGACATCCATCTGCTTTTGAAGCGACGGTAAGTCCAGCCTCACGGGTCTCTGATATGGTCAGGGGGTGTCGACGAGAGCAGACGGATACACAAGCCCTCCCGAGCTGCATCATGACGAACGGCAAGCTCGGAGAGATGGATTGGATCTAGGGGAAGGTAAATCCCCCAGACAACCCGTTCCCGGATGTGGTCAAAGCCGTAGCGTGAGGAGGTGGACAAAAGGCGAACCCAGTGCCCTGGGGATTGAATATTGAGAGCCTGGGTCTGCTTCTATTAAAGAATGATCAGATAAGAGACCGATGTCAACCACTGTTAAGGAATATGAACTTGAGGTGGTATAGGGTTATCGTCGCCAGCGCCCTAGATCATGCGAGACCCAGACTGTGTGAGAGAGTATTTGAGGAAGAAAAGAGCCTTGAGAAAATCTGTTTCCCATTCAAATACCGAAGCCACCGGGATTCACGTCGATGGACGCGGAAAAACTGGCCCTTAACCGAAGGAGATATAAATCGCGCGGTTAACATGTACAACGGCACAAAAGTACCCGTCAGAAACGTTGTGAGCGAATCTTGGAAATAAAGTTTTACGTGATGAGTTAGAAATGAGGGAGAAGCGACGGGGGTCGGACAGGCGCATGTAGACGGCAAATTGAGGGTCATGACGGAGGTGGGTGGAGATTGGATACTCATATGCACGGGAGTGGTAACTTACGGGGTAGCTTCGTCAGCCACAGAGTGAGAGGAGGAAGCTTTTTGGATGGTCACTCACTGTAGACGGATTGTAGCCACTCCTCTGGGCAGTACCTATGTTTGAGAGAGGGAGATCATTAGTTTTGATTCGCGAGCACATCATTGGCCGAACGGTTTTCTTCCGCGGGTGCCCCCATTCTTCGGATGGAGACGCCGGATAGACTTCTCCCCGCTCCCCGTTGCTTTAGTATTCCGGGTCATCCTGCATGGGACAACTCGCGAGAACGCGGATGGTGACCAGACAACTCGCCCGACCCGGCCTGCATCACGATCAGCTGAGCAAAACGTCCCACGGGGCGGCGAGCCTGGGGCCAGTTTGCTGATGTACGAATGAAGTTCTGGCCTCTGGCTTTCACGCAGAACTCTCGCACATCCACTCCGAAGTACGCGTACTGTTTGGCCATGCTGATGCACAAATCCCAACCCAACGTCCAGCGGCCGGTCCAGAGCAATCCCTTTCTGCCGCCCCCAAAGTCAGTGGTCTAAGTAAGTCAAACGCTTGGAGTGAGTGAGCATGACTTCCCGTGGCTTTGGTGTCGCGTGCCTCTTCCCAGATATTTAGAAGCCAAGGTCCTCCCATTTCTGGCTGCCTGATGCTGCCACGAGCGACATACATACTTCAGATCCGATGTCCCGTTCACGACTAGTATCGCAGTCCTCCGGGCGGTGTTATTCCACCAAATGTAACAGGAAGTTTCGTGCCTTTCCTCGACCACCGTTGCACCCGCTCGCATTCCCTACCATGCGAATGTCACCAAATATCCCTCCGCTCAGTTCCTCAAGTCCCTCATTTCCATCGGTCACCACAGCAATGAGCGCCCGTGCTTACGAACTCCCTGATTGACTCCATCATGTAACCGGCGGCTATCATGGCATTGCAGGGAAATTGTGGTCTTGAAACGTTCACTAGCCAAAGTTTCGGAGCAATTGAGCCTACGACACCACTGTTCTCTTGTATAGTTTGGGTCAACGTACTCCAGCCTGTGCTCCTCGTCACTGATGCCGTCACTGGCATGACCCCAATAGAAATCTCTGGCGATCAGGGATCGTGTGGCCTGGGGTCCTCCTGCTGTTTGGTGTCCCCAGGGCCCCATCTTGACTCAATGGTAACACTGACGGGTTTTGTGTTTGATCCACCGAACTCGAAGTGATGCTTTCCGTAGCCTCGCGAAATCGTTCGACCGGTTGTCAGCCCGAAAAAATCGTGTTTTGTGAGGCTACCAAGAACCCCTTCGGCAACTGGGCTCAGTCCCAGGACGGACCTTCGAAGCTTCGCGTCCTGATCAAGCTAGATCTCTCGTTTGACCTCGGGCCGGGAATAAAATCGTTCTCCCCATCGCCCCGATTTTTCTCTTGCACTCCCTGTATAGGTCGAGACGGTGTCGTTCTGCTTGTATTCATTGCAGGGGGTCCGATGGTGACCCAGACTCCTGCATGTGCCCCTAGAAGAGTAACATCCCCCGACGGGAAAACCGACCTAACAAAGTCCACAATGACGTTAGGGGTCCGTGAAACTATAAGGAGGCCAAATGAGTGTCACCAATGCGCAGCTAGTATCATGTTTACCGGTCCACAAATATCCCAACGAAACGCTGACCCAGCACTGCTCTCTCGTTGCGAATCTGTGCTGGGAGGGATTGGACATCGATCTCTTGTTGAGACTGTGCACGTGTAGGATTTGGGGTATGCAAAACGATTCACCACAGGTCTGAGGGTGTGTTGAGTCGAGGTGTAATCAACACTGCAATGTGATCCACCAACTGATCGAGTTCGGAGGTGTGAGCACCCGTGGGACCGGCACCCGAAACCTCGTCCATCTCACTGTTCGCAACCGTGATGACAAAACACTCCAAAAACAACACCGCGTCTTCAGTCTTCTCCTATGCAGAGTACAAGAAACTTGACTACGGAACGAAACGACAAAGGCTCGGAAATGAATCTATGCGGCCG
>Ga0307515_10007494_pt1 | contig 21562 bp, 22 predicted proteins | sample 17_EM_MG_FD_194513 | JGI IMG/M metagenome (GOLD analysis project Ga0307515, IMG submission 194513) | Populus trichocarpa ectomycorrhiza microbial communities from riparian zone in the Pacific Northwest, United States - 17_EM | ecosystem: Host-associated > Plants > Roots > Unclassified | place...
CTCCGTTTGCTCATCCGTTTGCACTGATATGAGCCGCTCTGTACTGATACGAGCCGCTCTCCTGAGGCATATCTTCATACACCAACTGCATATCAAACGGACCTGAGCTGTGAGGCTCACGATGCAGCTGCACATGCAACAAATTTGAATCTTGTCGAGTTGAGTGACAGTTCATGATACTGTGCGCCTTAGTCTACGCTGTAACCGAATTAGTAAAATTGTTTTGGTTACAGATAACAGAATAACTGTTTTGGGCATGACTAGCCTCTAGGCTACGTTTAACGATAATATCGGTTGGGGAACCTGCTGGTGTGTAACCTCAATTAATAATTTGTTGGGATCCTCTGTGGCTGAAGACTAAGGTTCTCTCTATTTTAGAAAGAAATTTTGACGTCTGATGTATCCTACTGCACTACTCACAACTTGTACCATACAGTACTACCTCGTGCTCTGGGTTGCGTTGGAGTCGGAGGAGGTGGAAGAATGCATTTGATGAAACTACTTATTGGACATAGTTACTCTGGCAGAGTCCCCAGGAATACCTGCTGTTCTCCATTGCCAGTGATTCAGTTCCTACATACTTCCAGGCCATCGAGGATATCACCACACGGATGAAAAGCGAACATATGGGATGAATGGAGATTGAGCAAAGGGAGGCTCAGGAACGAGAAATTCCTGAGAAACTTTATATTCCAGGTAGATTGAGGTTCATAGGTACAACGTTATTGCGGGAGAAGTAGTAGCTAGTGCTTCGAGTCAATGAATAGTGCTCGCATGTTCCCGTAACGAGCGAAGCATCACCAGAATCACCCGAACTCGATGCGCGTGATTTTGTTGCATATCCGGTAGCAAGGTGGCAAAAGTCCGCGCAACTATCGCCACTCTTTTGTACTATACATTCCGAGTCCTTCTCCTTCTCTCCTTCTCTCTTCACTATAGCATAGAATGTACGCACACGGTTCGCCCCTCCATATAGTAACAGATTTCGTGCAGTATGGGGAGAACTATGTGTATAGACTATGGTACAGAGTAAAAAGTGAAGTAGAAAGACTCAGTTTATATACAAGAGAGTTGTGTGCATTGTGCCTCACCTGGAGTTTCAGCCCCGGTTACTGTCAGGTTGCGTTATCTCCCTGTACATGTGACTTTATTTGTTGCAATATGAGGAGAATCGGGTGAATAGAGACATAAGGTACATAGAGAAGATCAGTGTTCCCCACAGGCTAGACGGACTTGACCGGGCCTGCCTGCGACGGGCCGAGAACGTGCAGTCTACAGGCTTGATGCTGGTGAAAACTATGGGTAACTTGGCCAACTATGGTTCATGTCAGAAACAACCCTAACCCAGCGATATCATCTGCTATGACAGCCAAAAGGCTATTCATATGGCATTGCTGTGACTGTAACGAAAACTCTTTTTGCTCCTACCATACAGTGCACTGTGACGCGTAACGTCTGAAGCATTGCTCTCGGTAGAGTAGAGGCTTGAATAGAGTAAGATTATAGATTAGAATAATCCACTCTTAAAGAACGTCCTACCTGGGCGTAAGCCATAGAACTCCAACTTCTAAAAAGCCATATATATATGCAACATTGTTGATAGATGCGGGTAGTGAGTGATATGGAGTGTGTCTGTTGTGATTGGATATTTTAGTTTCCGGTTAAATGGCAAGATTTTTAACGTAGTACATAGACCCAGTACTATTAACTACATAAATACATTCTCTAATTTTCTTACAACTACTGCGTGTACGCACTCAATTGGAAGAGTAATTGACAAGGGCCATAACAATGCTGGACGGAGGAAAGTAAGCTCAGCCAATCGGTTCTCGCAGTAGGCATCCAATTGGTGCAGCTGCCATGCAGAGTGGCGTGTGTTGTCAACTGGAAAATTCAGATGAATTCTGGTAAGGAAGAAGGAATGGCGGTAAGCCAATCGGCGCCCTATTGCTAAATATAACCTTGGAATTGTCTATCGTGTGACCAGTGGCCACCCCGCTGCTACATTCTGCAATAGCATATAAGTGCACGATTCTTCCGGCGGAAAATCAAAACTCAATCAAATTTCCACCACAGCAAGCACCAGTACCATGGCCCTTCCACCCGACAAAGCGCAAACGTTGAAAGACCCCAAAGTCGACCCTGGAACTATCCTCTGGCTACCCTCCACCGATCCCACAAACACCGTCACTCCAGTTGGCCGCCTCAACCACCCCGTCCTGGTCCTTTTCACACAACACTCCAACACCCTGGTTTGCGGTGTTCGTACCTCTCTACTATCAACTATGCATGGATCAGGTACTGATAGGGTCATAGATTACGTCGTTCGGGTCCACCTCCTTGCTTGAGAAATTCCCATCTCAACGTCAACTATATCGACGACTACAGCATCTGCCTCTTGCTCCATCAGACCCGCATCCGGATACAGGTGAGATATTAGAGACAGTAAGGACCGGAACGCCTTATGCGCCGGCGATAGGCAGGCAGAGCTATGTTAAGCTCCGTGATACTTTCCTTGTGCCACCGGGATTGCTGGAGCACCTTTATGGAGGCACAGCAAGATTGACGAAGGAAGCCATGGCAATGGTAACACAGAAGATCTTGGATTCGGGGCAGATTGATACGGATTGGACAAACGAGTGGCGAGAGAGCCAGAGGCAAAGAGAGAAAGTGCTGATGGGTAATTACCAGCTTGAGACTAGCGCGATCGGCATGGATGGGAGTGTGCCGTATGATCTCTATCGCGAAAACACCGGGGCGACATACGAAAGCTCGCGGATTGATAGAGAATATGCATATCAAATGCCGACATCCGGAAGCTCGCGGGTTGAGGGAGGTTATGTGTACCAGAGGAACTACAACTTCGTGGCGAACCATGATCGGGATGCTGAGGATGTAGGCTGTAATGTTCTGTGGAGGGCGCTGAAGTTCGTCACGGATATACCGAATATTATTCGCGCACGCTATTTTCTTTAGTTATGTTGATGTTTACTGTCATTTTTATTGCGATTTTATATAACTCATTAGGGGTCTCGATAGTAGTGATTTTGTTTTGGTGGATTTCTTGGAAGGCTTGAAGCCTCGTGGCGAAATTGTTGGGCTAATCCTGGCGTAGAGGGAAGCGTACGGCGACTTATGGTGCAGCTGCCAAATTGGTGATGGCGGATATTGACTTGTCTATTCATCTATTTGACAGGTACACAAGAAGAAAAGTGAATGCGGCTCCGCCCTCAACCCTAACCCAAAGCCACGTGATGACTACAGTCGAAATCCGCCCAACAGAAATGTACTACCGATGTTGAATAAGTCGCCACAGATGCCAATGGTGATCTGTAGCGAGATGTTTGAGGCGGCTGAAGGATTTGAGCGAATCACGACGAGCCTGTTATACGATGTGCCCAAGCATGTGCTATTATTGGGGTCATCTGATGAGAAAATAGAAATGCTTTATGGACTTGATACATCAGAAGACAATGTAGCTCCTAACATAAGTAGCAGTAAGCCTGAGGACAAGTACTGATAGGCGTGAACCGAGTCGACTCGAGTCCCCAACCCTGGAAGCTCGAGCTGTTGGCTAAGGATTTAGCCCGACGGCGGTCGGAGCTTAGTCCGGAGGCTGTTATGACTGAAGCTGGCACTGAACTTAGCTGTGGGCGGTACGGTGCCTATTTCTCCGTGAACCTTGGGTTCGCTCTAGGTATGATTTCTTTCTTATTTATGCCCATCTAATTCTCTATTTGTACGCAATCAGCATCATTCATTCTGTTTGTTGATTGCTCTCAACACGAGCTTTTACGAGCCCTCTCTTGTCATAAATTGAACACGCTCCAGCTTGTTACCCATGCGCGAGCCGACTCACGCCAATTACTAAGGACAAGTGATTGAAATGTAGTGGACGTCACTAGGCTTATTTGTTTGCAATTGAATTACTTTTTTTTCCATGTGTGCCGTTCTCGGGCTCATCGCATAAATATGTATACTATTGTCAAGTTCGTCGGATAAATCTCGCTCGACCCAACTCGTTAGGTTTATGTTTTCAGCCGGGCTACTCCCCCAGTAGCCTTGGGCAAGCGGCAAGCCCGGTCTCGTTGTGACTCACCCGAATCCCTTACCCGCCCCCACACAGGGATAGCGTAAGACATTGGCGGCCATCATACGTGCGGGACCCATAACATGTCCACATTGTTCTCAATGTTCTCAACAGTCCGTACGGACCCGGTCTCATATCGGGATCAGTACAGATCAATCCAGCAGAGGGCGGACTGAACCGGACCAAAGACTGGAAGTCTTGCGCTGGACTGTACTGGACTGTACCAGTCCATTTTCTGCTAATGTTACTTAGCTAGATTCGGTATAACTCCTAGCAGGCGGCCTACAAAATCACGATTCTTCCCCACTTTTAAGCTGCGAACACGCACAAATAGACGATTATGTCCAGTATTGTATGAGTTTCCAGTCCAAATGGGCAAATTAATCCCATTATCAACCCGATTCCTGCAAGATCAATCCTAACCCTGCAACGAAGTCCAAGCCAGTCTAGAATGAGTCTGAACCGGTCTGATGAAATGCTAGACTGATCCCAGTCCAGTCTAAAAAGACCCCGCACTGAACTGGACTAAACCCGGACTGTTCCAGTCTAGACTGGTCCACCGCGGACGGTTCAGAACATTGATTGTTCTGTTATAATAAGTTAACACTTCTTTTCTGAATAGATGATGCCATTTTTCTCAGATACTACGAGACATCTGGGCAGAGTAACCTCAGACGCCATAAACCAGCTCAATGGAGTGATAAACGAGGCCACACGCCAACAGAACAAAGTGATCTCCAACGCCATAAGCAAGCTGGATGGATGGAGTCTTATCAAATGCAACCCTCGTGGCATATTTTCTGGTGTTTCTAGAAGGGTTAGTTACGTATATTATAACGTCTAAAGCGGCTTTGAGAAGTGTCGACAGTTTGTTGTTTTATACTTGCTTTCTCTTGCTCAACACTTGGGTACCCGTTCTTGCCGGGTCAAATACAGGCCACTTCCTCACGGTTCTGCTTATATTTTAGCATATTTTGGATAGCTATGGTAACCTGTTTTGATTGTGTACGGTGTTGGACGTTGAAGTCAAATCCCTTTTGATGTTTGTTGCTTATATCCAGAGTCAAAAATTCCTCCTACTGAATGACATAGAATCAATCCGAGGACGATGCAATAGGCTGTTGAGATATTGTTGGGGTGTTGGGGGACTGTCGAAATATGGAGTATTGCACGATTTGGTAGTGTGTAACGCCGCTACAGTTACTTATCATTTTGTACGGCCCTGAATTGTATCAAGAAGATACAGTTGTACACGTAGATCCGATTGATAGTATATGTAATAGCCTCAAGGTATGTAAGTAACTCTATTGCTAAAGAGCTATGACTCATTGCAAGTCGTCTATATAGAGTTGCGGTTAACCGGCACTAGACGTTTCACATGCCGGCATGCCGGCTGCGGAAACCATAACCACGTCGCCATTACATTATCCATCTAATTTGGCGCAGTCCTCCTGGGCTGTGACACCCTTCCAAGAGATGGAAGGAAAGAAGCAAGTACACAATTGACCTGCGTACGGATTGGTACAAAGCTATAAGTTCTGCAACCAATCTGTACGACTTGGTAGCCACTTAGTTGATCCGGCGAACGAGGAAACTCCACTCCCTGAAACGTCTCTAGAGGTAGTTGAAACGCGTGCCGACTCTATTCATACCGGGCAAGTATACAAAGAGGAGAAGAGAAGGTCAACAACAAGAAGGAAACGTTCAAAATTGACGCCGTCCTCTAAACTCCACTTCCGAACCCATCAAGCATCCGATCATCTATTCCCAAACTTATAACCACTTGTATGGGCTATTACCAAGTAGTATATCAATATAAGTCATAGTCGGAATTCGTAAGGTTCATAGTGAAAATTGTAAACCATATCGTGTCTCGTCTTGACTCCCGTCATGTATGGTAACTTCCCAACAATCATAACCGACGCTTATCATCGATCGAGCATAGTTCGTCTGTTGCCACTCGGCAGCGGTGGACAGAGCTCTACTGCGTTGACGGTTGACGGTGTTAAATTTTCCTATAAATTGACAATCTTACCATGGATAATACATCGTGGTCGCTCACTCCCGAGCCCTTGTGCGTTAGCTCCACAAATCCAGTATTGATATCCGAGATCATCTCTTACTGCCGGTTAACTCTCGTACTGTCGGTATCATGGTAATCGTCGGTAGTCATCATCCCGCCTCATTGGGGTACAGGGACTGCGATCACCTATCAAATTCGGCTATTGCTTACTCCCGCTGTGAACTAGGTTGATCTTGCCTCTAAGAGATGTAGCATACCGATCTTGTTCTGGATCTTTCCTGTTAAAATCTCCTCAACCTTTAAGCTCCCACTCCATCCAGGTATGATTCTCTTGATGTTTGGGCTGTACGTTCGGGTCGAGATTCAAATTCGATTTGATGGCTAGACCTTCGTTCGGGTAGATAACGTGGACACAGTCTCTCTACAACTAATAAGTTTAGGGTCCGCGATACATTCCCCACCTGTAGATTCCCCCAACGTTGACCGTTTAACTGTGTCATGCTTATTATACTTATTCTAATCCACCACGAATTCTTCGCGGTATAATTCTTGCGAATTCACCAGCAGATAATGATCTATCTATCGGGCACAGGACGAAACTCTGGTGTTGCCGCTACCCCCATCTCCTACAACCGCACATTAGTCGGTGGCGGCTCGGTGTGTAGCTTCCGCTCTGCATGGAAATGCGGTTGAATTATACGATGAGGAGTTTAAGGGGTTCCATAGTAGCAGTGGCTCACTTAAGGAGTTCTAGAGGTAAGCGGGAAAGCGAACTTGGACAACTGCACTCGCTTATACTTAGTAGAGCACGCATACTTAGAAGGAAAGTTCACCGGAAAGGCTGCAAAAATCTGTGAAAGGAGCGACCCTGCGGGAGTGGAGTAAAGCTTGAAAGTTCACGGTGCTTTGCCAAGTTCGCGTGAACTTTGAAAGCGGTTCAGAGTTCGAATGTTCTACAATTATTACTCTATTGTATACCTCTTTCGTACAGCGGTTCTGTGCGTGCTTCAAAAACCATATCGTGCTCAGTAACAAGGCTTGCATTTTATGTCTCATAGCCTCTGATATCGAACCAAGTGCATATCCCAGACTCCACCTCAGTCATGAATTGATTAAGAGAACGAGTTCCCACCCCCAAGACCCCCGCAATCGCTCCAGATACCTCTTCCCTGTAACAAAGAGCGTTTCAGAATGGCGATACATCTACGGAACGCTATATTCACCAGTGATCGGCGATTACAAAGATCATGAGCTATCACTCAGTCTATCAAGATCTGAATGTATTACTATATGATCTGTAAGGAAGTCACCTATACTGACATCGCCGAATTGACTCACAGGCTACGGACTCACAGTCGTAGACTCATCCACGAGTTTTCACTCGCCACCGCCACCGACATTGGTATTTGCAATCATGAGCTTCCATGGACCTCCATGGTGTTCCAGGCTCTCATGTATATAAAGACAGAGCTTCTCCTTAGATAGTAGAATAGACTTCGTCCGCTTTACATTCGTAACAGAATGTTATGGATAGTCTGTTACAGCCTTGTATGAGCATATTGGCTTATGTGAGAATATTGTTTCTATTGGCTTGTATCAGGACCCAGGGTGACGCGCCGCAGGTAAGTGTGTGTATGAATAAGCATACGGGAGATCGTACTTATACGGCCCTCTGGACGTCGACTAGGTAGATACAATCAAGCTTCTCTATGACTACAATGTGCACTGAGATGTTACGATATGGAGAGAGCAGTGTGTATGGATAGACTTAAGGTACGGAGAGACGAGAAGGACTTGAGATATATACAGGAGACAAAATCCTCGGGCTACAGTGGGCTTATATTACGTGCATCTCTTATCCGCAGTAAATTTTTGCGGCTCCGCGATTGATAGTCGCTTCGATGAAGTTTTGGTCCAACTTCGTACATCGAATCTAACGAAGATGATACGGAGGAACACTATTCTAAATGCTACTGGCTTACCTCGCCAGAATATTGGAATATGTTTTATTATTTATCATGGAGATCGTACCTAGTTACTCATACGCATCGAGTTCCCAACCCCGATTGATTTTTACGTCAATTCTAAGCTACCGGAATCCCATTCGTATTCAGAAGCGATCTATCTTTGATCGAATTCTCTCTCAGTAGTTCCACATTCCTTTTGTGGTGCCGGTCGCACCCCACCACAACTAGCCGACACCGACTTCTGCCAATTAGATTGCGATATGTACGTAGCTTCACACAGGCTTGAGCGCTACGTGAAGTTGCATTAATGCAATTGGACGCTCCTCGTGTACCGGTTGCGCGATTACAGAAAGTGCCACACGATTTTCATATTTTTTGAAACAGTGTGTGGATGTACATTAAAAGGCTCGCCTCCGTTACCGTGCCCCGCATTCTCTAAAATTAGTTCGCTGCTGCAAACTTTGATAGAGCTTGGAATAAATATCCGTCAGACCCCACCCACATTTGACTTTACGTTGATCTAGAAAACCAATTCTTGTCTATTCTACGTTTAACGTAAGTCTTCTCGTTCATTGTTTTGTTTTAATCTTTCTGCATTCACTCTACATAGAGTGCCCGATTCCCCTTCTTCTCATTGATTTCATCTCATGAATGTTAACATGGAGAATATTCAGCTTCGATTTTTGCAAAAATGTCCGACGACGAGGACGAGAAAAGAAGACTACATCCGGCGATGTTCCTCCGCGGAACTTGTTCTGCTATCAGGCCGGTAGTGAGCCACGGTCAGTTTATCGATCCAAAAGAAGGAGCCATCGAAAAGCGACAATTCTCCGCCGCAGCTCCAAAATGGAGACATGTCGGTCGGGGTGTGAATCTCGAAGGTAGCCCAGAATGTTATCACAACTCGGGTTCCTCGAGAATTTTAACATTCATAGGCCACTGCGAAAATACTGCCTGCGTATCCCATTTGAAAGGTCGAATAATCCACCAATGGGGGAAAAGAAATTTCGACTTCTTTGCCGACGAACACCTCTGTGCATGTCCTGTCTGCCATAAATACGTGCAGCCAATATCTTGTGGCTTCTATGATACACGGTGGAAGATTAGCGGAGTCAAGAAAGCGGGGAGGGGTTCGCCACCAGAAAAAGTCCCGGGTCAATGGCATACTGCTGCGAAGGAAGATGGGTATATAACCTTCGACGATAACTTAACAGAACAGGTTGAGTGGAAGGAACTGCTAATTGAAGTGAGATAATGATGGTTGATCTTTGCGTGATTGGATTTTTGATGTTGCGGGGAAAGATTTGAAGTTTTTGGGGTTTATTGTCGACATAATTTATACATCTTTGCAAACATGTTCTGTACTTTGCATATCACGGCACTCAATCTTTCACATTATTCAAACTTCCGAACTCGGCTTGTTCCGATTCTAATAGTTATTATACATGCCTACGGATTTGATTTACGATGCCATTGTCATTCAGGAGCTATACCTAGTCGTAGATACATCATGGAATGACTACTGGAGTGTAGGCTTCATGAGTGATTTTATTTGTTGTGCAGCATTAGAATAGCAAAAATGGGAGTATTAATGAAGTATATGGCGACGACATTGAACGGTGGTAGAATGTGGTAAACGCCACGTTAACTCCGTTAGGGGATGCGTAACATCATGTTGCGATGAAAGAAAGACGACGACTGTCTATTCTAACGATATACTCTAGGTCGTCTGTATACGAAAGAATCAGAACACTGGAGGTCATCGGCACCGGTGGTGCGGGCAGAGTTTATCCGGTGGAGAAACTTAGCTGCAAAAACATTCTCCACCTGTGTCACCCGCTCGAGTCTCCAAAGACGCCACTGACCCCTAAAGCAGCCCTAACGCGATAACGGAGGTAAGCCACCTTCACTATCTCACAGATATGAATGTTACATTTCTTGGTACATTCCAACCATGACATCGGAATGCGTAGTTTGCAATTAGTCGTGAAGACCACCCGCCCCCTGCGATGTCACCGATGGAGAGTGGGCGTAGTAAGCTTTAGTCATTAGCCGGAGGTTGGAGCTGTCGTAGAAATCATGCTCTCGCCGACAATAAAAATGACAATAGCAATGACAGAGGTTACCCATGGGAGGGACAAGTGATGGCCCTTGCCGGCTGGTCTGTGCTCAGTGTTGGCATGAGATTTGGCCCGGTGGCTTCGGTGGCGTTCGGGGGCTTACAGCCCCCATTGGCCTAAGGCTGCGGGCATCAGGCCGGTGGCTTGCAGCCCCCATGGGCTTCGCCTGCCCCCATGCCGAGGAGGAGGCCTAGCTCCGGCACTGGTACTCGGCTTCAGGCTCCGGTTGTGATACTCTGCTTCGCCGAGTATGCTTTTTTCTCTGTATATAAGTCTACTGTTTTTCTTCTCTTGTATCGATAGACAATTGAGCTTCTTCATTCCTTCGCTTTTACTCTCAACACTCAGTGCTGGCGTTCCCGGGAACGAAGAAGCCAATTCGTTAGCGAACAGAATCTGGGAGTGCCGCGGAAGCAGAGCAAGGGAACTTACATATACTACAGCGGCGAACAGTGCACGGAGGATCTCGGAAAGGAAATCCGCGGCAAAGAGTGTAGGAGGAAGGGAGATGCAGCAACCACTACCGATATAGGCCTGGTGAGTTGGAGAGCCAGAGATCCATCCCGATGAAGAGCTAAAGTCCCTAGTGACAAGATGCTATGGATTAAAGTATGGGTGGGCATGCAACATATTTTAAGCGGTTCGGATGATGATCTATGCTAGTGGTGCGGGGAAGCGGTTCAAACGCGGAAACGCCTCTTCCGAGCTATCGGAAGGTTGAGTAGAGTGAGCTTTGGAAAGCAGCTTGGCGCGCAATGCCAACGGACTCTATCTATTCCTGACTTTATGCACTGCGAGGAAAGATCAGACTACCGCACTTACTGCTGTGTCCATTTCGTCCCAAAAGTAACCACTAAGCACTGCATATCCGATTGATGTACATTTCAGCCAATTTTATTACTGCTCCCTCCATCATTCTTTTACTTGGGCGTATTCTCTCGTCCTCCTTCTCATGATTTTGGTGCAGACTCTCTTGCTCTTACAATCACTTGAATATTGGAATATATACGAAGGCAAGTTGCTACTTCTGATAGTAGGCCGAAGACGGGTAATTTTGAAGATATGTTCACGAGTTCCTCTGTTACAACATTAGATTTGTCTCTCCACTACCAGCACTAAGCACTGTGCAAGATAATCATCTACCGTATCTCCCTTCATGATATTCCCGAAATGCCGGAGGCTTGACGTATCCATAATAATAAGTGGAGATCTCATCATATTTGCAGATATTGCGGTGCAGCTGACGAAATGATGCCACTGGAGAGTGGTAGTAGGTGGCAGTGATGCCTGAATCATGATATAGCTGATGCCGGGAAAGCGGTTGTGCCGGGAGAGCTGTCACTGCTACGATAACAGCACGTGCGTAAACTTGGCGGGAAAATCTGGCGTGTGGACGGCCCAAGTTGATCTCAACATCCACCACGATTAAGCACGATAAAGGTATAATCAGAACTAAGGAGCAGTACGTGGCTGTGTTTAAAGTGTAGATGAATAATCAAATGCCAAGTCTTTAGAATTCGCGCCCTCTGCGACAGAATCTCACGATGTCTCACGATCACAATGTGGACAATTGCAGCCTTAGATTCTGCAGAAAATGTAGACAATTGAATCTCAGGGAGAACAGATCTTTGACTCAGTATTACCAGGGGAATCCGCTGCCCGCTTCCCATCGATTTATGAAGAATGAGTGCACATTCGTTCCTAGCCTGCTCGTGGTCTCTTGTGGTGATAGTGATGGTGGTGGCGATGGTGATGGTGATGGTTGCGGCGATAGTTTCGGTACCGGCCAGAGGTGGACGCACGTAGACAAGTAAGTTGGCGATGTCAACGTCATTACTTCCACAGACTTAGAGCTTCCTATCGGCCAAAGCTTCCTATCGGCCCAAGCTTCTACAAACTCAGAGTTTTCCATCAGCTCAAAGCTTCCCATTGAAACGCCTCACCGGAACGCTGGAAATATCCCGGCGCTTTCACAGTTGCCCCCAAAGTTTCAACTGATTTCAGGATTTCACGCCAGCGAAAGCTTGAATCGAGTTACGTAAATTCGCGAATCAAATATCGCCGCCGGACCATCAACAACCGACATACTCAATTGCAGTCGGATTTGAGGTGATCAGAAAGTCAATTGTATTTAATCTAACAGTAAGTTCCTAATGTATTGATTGGTGCAAAACTGCGAGATAAATCTGAAATGTCGGTGATACTATATCTTCATCCCCGACATCTAATAGCTATACACTTGGTTTGTCTGCTCGAAGCATTCTCATTGGTTGATGGTGGTACGTACCATCTTACTGTGGCAAGTTACAGAATGCTCATTGGTTGGCAGATGGTCTTTTTCGGTCATGATTAGTGAACTGTGGCGCGTTGCTTAAGTGTGACTCTCACAACTGCTATTGGTCGGCAATCCGAGCTGGCTAGATGCAATCTGGGTGCGCAGGCTCTCAACTTGCTGGAAACGATCTTGACGCGTTGGCTGGATGCAATCTGGACGGGCTGGCTCCCGGCTGGCTACATATGATCTGGATGGGCTGGCCCTCTGGTAGTTGGACGTGATCAGGACAGGCTGGCTCTCGAATATCTGGAGCCAATCGAGACAGGCTTGCTCACTACTGGCTGGATACAATTTTGACGGGTTCGGCTGGCAGGATGTGATCTGGACAGGCAAACTCTCGAATTTCTGGAGACGATCGAGATGGGTGGACGTGCTCTGGATAGGCTGACTATCTGCAGACTACAGACAATTGAGATGGGCTGACATTCGGCTCGCTGGATAGGATTTGGACGGGTTAGCTCTCTGCTGGCTGGACATGGTCAAGATAGGCTGGCTCTTGGCCAGCTTGAGATGATCTGGATGAGCTGACTCTTGGTCAACCGAATATGATTTGGACGGGCTGACCTTGGTTCAGTGAATATGATTTCGACGGGCTGACATTTGGCTGGCTGAAGACGATTTAGACAACCCTGACATACTCACTCTGAGATGGTTCTTGGCTAGCTGTATCCGATCTGCACAGGCTGGCTCTCAGCTGGCTGGACGCAATCTGGACGGGCTAGCTGTTTGCTGGCTGTACGGGCTGGCTCTCGGCTGGCTGGACAGAATCTGGATGCGCTAAAACTGCGGTGGCTGGACGTAATCTTGATGGGCTGGCTCTTGGCTGGCTGGACGTAATGTGAACCAGCTGAGAGCTAGCTGGATATCATGGGTTTTGGGGTTTAGGATTCTTTTTTACCAAAGGGGGCGGCGAAGCCGCCACCATACCTAGTAGTCAATATAGTTCCAATACTTATGAAATCTGTGTCGGACAAAGAGCAAGCAACTACATTCTAATTCAAGCTAATGGCTCAGACTTGAAGAAGGGAAAATAATTGGTGGCTGTAAAGAAAACTCAAATGTATTTCTCCAACTTACTACTCCGACAACAATTATGTATAACTGACACAACAATTCAACCTATTGCCATACTTCATCAACTATCTTGATATTGCCACAAAAAGTAAAAACAATGTATCCAAGCCCTTACAATCCTCAGTATTGAAATTATTCCCTGATTTTCTTGTTTTGTTGTTGTTTAATCATATTGTATAGACTCTAATTGGAGTATGACAGGACCCTGATATCCCCTCCGCCTCCGGGCGAGCCGGCTAGATGGCGGATCGCCCCCCCCGCTACCCTTCGTCCCCGCTCACAAATGAAAGGTGAGAGAAAGACAAAAAGGACAAGAAAGAGAGAAAGCAAGAAAGAAAGAGAGAGTAGTATAATCCCGTTGCCGCCAGCGCCGCCCCCGAGCCCCAAGCCCTGAGCCCACTCGATACCGCTAGTTCGTTTGGGCGGAAACTTCCCGACCTCTGTGGCCGCCAAGAAGTCCATCACCGCCTGGTCGCACTCCTCTATGGTAAAAAGCTCAGAGATCTGCACCTGCCGCCACCTGCCCGCTTTCCAGCCTGTTGCCTGTCCCACTGTCTTCCAGAGTGTCTTCTGCTGGTCTGTCCATCTGCTGCAGTGGCGGAAGAGGTGCTCCCGCGTCTGGGACACATTCCCTCCACACCACCAGCATTTGTCGTCGTCTCGGTGGCCGAACGGCTTCAGGCAGACTCCAGTGGGCTCGTGCCTGGACTTCAGTCGGTAGAACCTTGCGGCCCGCGATTTTACGCTTGTCATCGGGATAGGTCTTTTGGTCCCCGCCTTGCCCTTGAGTCTGTAGCTGAAGTGCTTGCTGCACTTGTCGGCCTCCCACTCTGCCTTAGCTGCCGGCCGTCCTTCGGAGATATGTCTAGCCCTGTTCGAGGCCGAGGTGTATGGCCGCTCCATCACTGGGCTCCCGCTTGCGTCTCGGGCCAAGTTGGCCTGACGGACTGCTTCTGCGTTTCTGGGGATGCCGGAATGTCCCTGGACCCAATGGATCTCGGTTGCGATGCTGTGGGCAAGGAGACTCCGGGCCCTTCTGTTGATCCGCCTCGCCAGTGGCTGCCCTGGGCCCGGCTCCAGGTGTGCCGCTCGTCGAATTGTGGCCTGTGAGTCGCTGCAGACTGCGACCGTCTTCACTCCATGCATCTGCAATCTTTCTCGCTTCTTGATCGCCACGTCAAGCGGGAGCCCGATCGCCCACAGTTAGGCATCGAAGACTTCCATACGTCCGGTGCCCAGAAAGCGCGGCGAGACCTCCATTCATTTCCGTGCTTACACACCGCTGCGGCTCCCACTCGGCCATCGTCATAGCGCCATCCATCTGTCCACCACAACCAGACCCCCGCTCCGGTTTTGGCTTCTTTCTCTCTTGCCCAGCGCTGCGCCGCGCATTTGGCTGCAGCTGGGTCAGCCAGTGTGGTGGTACTGACAGCTGGCTCTTCACCCGGGGCCGGCCAGTTCATGCCTTCGGTTGTCCGGCCATGCTCATGCTCTTTTCTGACTCCTCTGCATATTGGCGCACCGGAGGAGGGGTTGCTGTGTAGCTCCTTTCGTTTGCTGCTGCACGCGTGTTCTTGTCTCGCTGCGAATCGCTGTTGTCTGGAGTGTAAGGTCACCGTCGCCGGGGTAAGCCCTGACTCTCTCATTAGTGCACCTCGTGGGGTCGTGGGCAGCGCGCCCAGGATGGACCTGGCTTGTCGATTGAGGAGGATTTGGAGGTCGTCTCGCCTGCCTACTTCCCTGGGGACCCACCAGAGCACGCTCCCATATAGTGCGACCGCTTGGACGCATGCCACTTGGACACCCCGTACACTCTCAGCAACAACAGGGTATGTCTTCGTAAGTGATCGGAGTCTGGCCTCTGCTGCCCTGGCTTTCTTCATGCATCGGTTATGGTGGTCCTTAAACGTTAGATGCGCGTCCATCCAGACGCTCACCCAACGTGTCGCTTGTGCGTTGAATCGTATGGACCCGCTTCCGACTCTTATCTTTGCTGTCAGCTTTGGCCGGAGGTGTTTCCTGTGGCCCCGTCTGCGTATGAAGAGCGCTGCCTCCTTTTGTGCCGTGTCGAACTGTAGCCCTTGTCAGCTTGCCCACTCGATGCTCTTTGGTGCGCATCTCTGAAGTATCGAGACGACATGGTTGACATCGCTTCCGGTCGCCACTCAGCCGAGGTCGTCTACAACGGATAGCCCCTCGGCCTCTGATACATACACTTCGACCCACTTGATTAGTCCTGAGGTGTAGATCGCGAAGAGGATCGGTGACACAGGTGAGCCCTGCGGGACCCCTGCCTCGACTGGGTTTCTGTCCATGGCGTTGCCCTCGATTATCATCTCCACCGTTCTCTCTGACAGAACGCTTTCCGTCCATCGTACAAGGTTTCCGTCCATTTCCCTGACCTTGATCAAGTTGACTAGTCTTCCTTTTGCCACGCTCGGGAAGGCTGCCTTAATGTCCATGAGGAGCACGCCTGTTATGTGGCCGTATGTCCACGCTGCGTGAGCTCAGTCGACCATGATGGCCGCCGCATCAATGGCTGACCGTCCATTCCTGGTTCCGAATTGTCCGTCGCTCAGTAGCCCCGTTCTTTCGGCCTCCTCTGACGGTAGCTCCGCGGCTACTTTCTCGACCAGTTTTCCCATGCAGCTAAGCCGTGATATAGAAGGGTAGGCCTTCAGCTTGGTGTAGTCGTCTTTGCCAGGTTTGCGAGTCACCACGCCGCTAGCCCGCTTCCATACCGCTGGGTGTCTCCCCGTGCGAATCGCCGCCCTCGTCAGCCTCACGATCCTCTCTTTGTCCCACTTCCAGAGCGGCTGTATAGCGCCAAAAGACAGTTTGTCTGGTCCCGGTGCTTTATTGACTGACTGACAAAATAAGGCTCGCTTGACTGCTTGCTCAGTGACGCGTGTGTGTGCGCATTCCGCTGGAGGTAGTTCATAGTACTGGTCGCCGTCGTTTGGGGGAAAGGATTCGTGCCTCAGCATCTCCTCCTTCTCCAATGATGTGTTTCCTTGCTTGCCATCTCTGTCAGTTAAGGCCTCCACGGTCATGCCCGCTCGGGGGTTCACGTATCGCGACGCGATTCACCCCTCGGCTCCCCTGGGGTTCCGCAGGTAGTCGCCCCACATCGTTCTCTTGGACTGCCAGATCGACTTCTGGAGCTCTGGCTTCGCCCGGGCAGCCTCCTCCGTGTTCCGTCTTCTCCTTCTCTCTCTCCCGCCCGTCCTTCTTCTGTCTTTGATGTTGGCGTTCCACCACCTCTTTGACCTGGCACAGATCCTGATTTTCTTCGCCGTGGCTTCGAGAACGCTGCTCATTGCTTCCTGACACCATGCGGCCTCCTGCTCCACCTCGTCCTCTGTGCACTCTGCATCTAGTTGAGCCCTCTCCTTCGCTAATTCCCTCCATAGCTTCTCCGCTGCTTCCGCGTCCTTCTCTGTCATCGCCGCTAAATTCCACCCTACTACCCTCTCGTGATCCGCCTCCTCCTTCCTGTCTACTCCCACCTCCCATTCTATGACCTCATGGTCGGATCCAGTGGCGTGATCATCAGCCAGTATGGTCGACTTTACTATTGGTCGATTTGCCAGCGTCAGGTCGATGACCGATTCGCCTTCATGGTCCTCTCTTGTCCAATGGTGGGTGGGCCTGCCGTCATGCCCAATCTCCAGTCCGTTCTCGTCAATCACGCCATCCCACAAAACAGCATCCCGCTGCACTTGGCATCTTCGGTCCCATCGCTTGCTGTGGGCGTTGAAGTCTCCTGCAAGGACAGTGCCGCCCTGCCGAATGACTCTCTGCCAGTTCAACTGTCGCGCGGGTCTCTCTCTATCTCCCGACCGTGCGTCTTTTTGATCGTAAATATTGACAATCCTCGTAATCTTTTCACCTCTTCTCCTGACGTCGGTAGCGATAACATTGTCATTGGCCCCTCAGCTCAAATCCGTCCTCTCATCAACCACCAGGCCACTCCCCTTCCGTATCGCCATCCAAACTCTTTGTCTTTTTGTTATGTCATTTGCCGAATGGCTGATCCCAATCTCGCCTCTTTCTCTCAGTGGCTCATGGAAGCACACTATGTCCGCCCTGCGTTTGACTCCCGTCTCCAGCGCCGCAACGGTCCACTTGTATGACCTTGCGCAGTTATGCTGGATCACTCTAAACATTGGTAGCCAGGGCTCCCGTGTCAATCTCAGTTTGGGTATCAGTCGCGGTCCTGGTCGCGGTCTCTGTCCCGGTCTCAGCCATTGTGACATCTGTTGCCTCCCCCGCTGCCTCCTCTTCGTCCACATCCGCCAACTCTTCTTCATCTCCCCATCCTTCCGCCACCCCCTGGGGCCTAGGGCCAAGCACCACTCTGTTCGAGCCCGTTGCCATGTCCCAGGCTGCCCTCGCGGGCGCTCCTCCTCCTAGCCCTATTTTTCTGTTCTGCCGCGCCGCTTTGGTGGCTTCCCTCTTCTTTGCGCACCAGTTGATGAATGGGATGTGACTTCCCTTGCAATTAGGGCACTTCTCCAGCGTGTGGCCGCAGAGTTATCCCTGCTTTGCAGTGCATCCCACAACATTGCACTTGTGGCCGCCTGTCCGGTGATGGCCTGAGCAGTAGCCGCATTTGGGCTTGCTGCCGCACTTGTTCTCGATGTGGCCCCATCCACAGCAGAGCTCACACCTTTTGTCTGGCCCTTCGTTCGTGTACGTTTTGACTCGGTACCACACCCCCGCCGCCTTGATGCCTTTCTTGACTATGCTCTGTGCCACCTTGCTGCCCTTTACGACGAAAACTACCGTCGACGCGGCAATTTCTCTGTTCTGTCTCCTCTCCCTGATGGTACTGGGGTTCACCAGCCACCTTCCTTGGGTGGGGATCACTATACCCTCGTTCTCCGCTTCGAATTCTTCTCGCTTCTTCTCCAGGCCTTATGTGCCCTTCCCCATGTACTGTATAAGAGGGACTGCGTGGATCTTTAGCCTTTCCCAGGACTCATTCTCTTCGCCGTCCATGACTCCTTTGTCGACCGTCCTCGCTGCGGTGTTGATGATGTCGCAGTACTGCAGAGCCATCTCTGCTGTCGCATTCGGGTGCGTGATTGCAGTGATTGCGCCCTTGGCATTCCTTTCGGCGTTCATGATCCTAATGTGGGCCGGTGCCTTCTGGTGGAAGAGCGCTCTGTTGATCGCTGACGCGATTTCTTGGTCCATTTTATTGGAGAGCGGTACGCTCTCGTCTCTTCTTAATATCAGGCGTCTCTCTGCCATGCTTGATCCCGCTGTCGGGGTGAGGCCTGGGCCTGGGCCGACGGGTGCCTTCTGACTCTTGGCTCTGGGTGGGATGGTCCCCCACCGTCCAGCAGGTGTGGGTGTGGGTGCTGACTTTGGCTTGGGCACGGGCTGCGGCTTTGGCTGCAGTTTGAGCTGCAGTTTGGGCTTGGGCTTCGGTTGCTGCTGCTGCTGCTGCGGCTGCTGGCGCATCTCTGGTCCCTCTTCTCGCGTCATGTCTGCATGTTGAGAGGCCTCCGGCCCCCCACCGTCCGTCCTCGCAGTCACTTCTCTCTCTCTCTCTCTCTCCTCCTGGCCTTGTGCTACCCCTTTCATGGTCTTCGCGATCATGTTCGTGATGCCCGCCCCCCACACTTTGTCCTCCTCGTAGCTGGCGTCCCACTTCTGCTCTCTCTCTTGCTGTTAGGGGTCGTCCCTAATAGCGATAATGATACTTGAATTATGATACAAGATGCATACATATCGGTGATATGCAAAAGAAACACTTATGCATGTGAACATTCAAGTGGTCAGCAACATGCTCGAAGGAGAGTACATGTTGGTCGCGCGAAGTGTGAGTACTTCGTTGACACCTGGATACTATGCGTGACATGTGTGGTAATCACACACGGCAGTTGATAGTCAGATGCAATTCAGAGTGCTCTTCTCCCCACCCGATAAGCGGGATGGAAACGGAGAGGCACGTTCAGGTCTGGAGACAAGTCTCGACCTTAGCATGACGTAACTGAGGGATTAATGACGTAGGCATTGCGCCTAGAGCGAGCACTACTAAGTTGACTCTAGTAGTCTGGATCGCAATGTAAAAACTCGTATCGGATACGAGCTTACGCGTCATTGATCTACGTTGGCATAGCATCGGTTGGTCGCCGACTAAGTCTATGACGCATTTAAATAACTCATGTGCATGAGGGATTTAAAGAGGCGCAAGCATTATCGCGAGAGCGATAAGTGTTTCAACTACCGACCCATGTTGTCAAGGATATGTGGGCTGATATTGCGCGATGGATGGCCTGATTATTATCAGGAGCGTAACGCTTTCAAACCACATTGCATGAGCACAATTACCTGAGGGTGTTGAGGCGAGTTATCGCCGGGCGCTAAGGGGGCGTGGCCGAGATAACTCTATCAGAGCAAAACAGAGGAGTGAGCTATAAAGACCAAGCGATGGTCGAAGGAATTGGGAATCATCAGCGAGCAAAGATAGCTATCAGAACACCGAAGACGATCATAAAATATTATTAAGAATTCTATCTATTGTATCTATCCTTAAGATTTAGCCGTCACTATTTCTTCCCTAATCAACCTACGCGATTATCCCTTGTATGCCTGGACACAAGTATACACACGCAGAATACGCACTGATTCGAGTTGTCGAGACTTTCAGCAATCTTCTGTTCACTTTACACGAGCACAATTCAATCCACACTTATCAAGTGGTTTTTCGTTTTGCGCAACTCGAGAATATCGACTACCTGGTGCTACGGTATCTGAACACCGGGTTGTTACCATTCGAGGAGTTTTCAGGGGAAGAGTCCTGGAACGAGGAAGATTGATTTACGTCTACGGAGGAGAGGGTCTGTGGTATAGGTTCGTAACGGGAGTTCTCGTTGCTCAGGAACGAGAAGTTGAGTCTTAGGATAAGACAAGGAGAGAAAGAGATATTTGGATAGGCGGCTGTACTTAGTTCAATAAAAGTGTTGTATTGATCATTGGGACTAAGAACCCCCGTAACACTTGCATCCACGTCATCATTGCCAGCCGCTGTGCCTCCTCGCGGGCTGCCCTGGCTTCCACCAGGTTTGCGTGATGTCCAACTGTTCAGTGCGGTTGCATCAGTTCCTGTGCCTGCTGTCGTATCGTCCTCTCCATGCGGCTCCTCCAGTCGCTGGTGGCCGCCAGGGCCTCGCTCCTCCTTCTCCGTTCTCCGTTCTCATTTCTCTCCATCGGTTCAAATAGGGTTGCGCCCGCAGTCTCTGCGGCGATGGATGTTGCCGCAGTCGCCATCTCCATCGCCACATCCATAGGCGCGTCGCTCCTCCCATTCTCAGCTTCTCCCGCGTCCAGGTCACTCCTCCTGCTCACTCTGAATTCGGTCATCACTTCTGTGAGGCAAGCCTCTCATTACTGGTAGTCGCTTGCTCGTTGGCCGACGCGTCGCGTCAGTCGCGTTTTCTGCCAAGCTTTTACTCGAACCCACTCCGTTGTGTGGATTCCTGTGCGCGCCATCCTCCTGCGGTCTCGCTGGTGCTGGGACGCTCGCTCCGGGGTCAATTCGACGTCTAGAATTGATTGCCCACATCCATTTTTCAATTGCTATCGTTGCTGTTGACTTATCGCGCCGTTTCTGTTTCGCCAAGACTTTTGTCGCCTCCTGGTAATCGCCCCTGATTTTCCTTTGTTGCTGGTGGTACTGCCCACGCTTCCACATCGGAGTTGTCTTGTTCCAGACAGAAAGCAGCTGGGTATTAAAATGTGTTACTTTGTATGGTTCGATGACATGTTGATTGACTTGATTGGTTCTCTCTATCTCGAGGGCCAAAGGCCCGTATATGTACAATCTCCCATATGCGTACGCGTATGCTCTATTGACCTGAGACGCATCACCCTGGTCCTGATGCATATCCTGATACAACCACCATCTTCATACAAGTCTTCATTCTCATACAAGGCATC
>Ga0307515_10007495_pt1 | contig 21559 bp, 28 predicted proteins | sample 17_EM_MG_FD_194513 | JGI IMG/M metagenome (GOLD analysis project Ga0307515, IMG submission 194513) | Populus trichocarpa ectomycorrhiza microbial communities from riparian zone in the Pacific Northwest, United States - 17_EM | ecosystem: Host-associated > Plants > Roots > Unclassified | place...
ATGATGCTCCCCTCCTCATTGAGAAAGAACTCCTTCCCATAGATGGTCGCTTGGATCGCGTAATCCCCAAGCCCGTCAATAGACCGCGGAATAGGCTGGAAAGCGAGCTCGCTATTCTGCGAGGAAGAGGGTGACGCGACCCCTTGGGAGGGCTGAGGTGTCCTCACTTCAGCCTCCGCCTCGTACTTTATCTTCGTCTCCCTCCTCACAATATCCCTCACACTGCTCTCCATCTCCATCTCAAACGCTCTATCCAAATCCAACGTCGGGACCGTCTGAGGCGTCGGAGCCGGGCTCTCGTGCTGACTCACGCCCGCAGGACTAGCAGCGAACAACCCCATCTCAAATCCATACACCTCTTCTTTGCTGCCCACAAATCGCGGCGCAACACTCGGCCCCTCATCCCAGTCGGGCTTCGTCCTCCCGTCGAGCACATTCTTCGGCGCGAATAACCACGGTCCGCCAAACTCGCGCTTAGCATCGGCCTCATCAAGGATCCTCTGCGTGTATTTTTTAGCTTGCTGGCGCGTAGTCTCCGGATCCACATTCTTCATTCGCGTGAGTGTCCCCACCTGGCGCTCCCGCACGTGTGTGTGGTGCTCCGTATTCGGACCCGCTAGAGTAGACGCATCCCAGACAGGCTGCCAGATCCTGCCGATCGCAGGGTTCGATTGCACAACGTTGCGGTGGGAGAGGTCAGCGAGCTGCGCGTCGGTGAGTTTGTCAAGAGGGTTCGTAGCGGCCGGGGATTCGGCGGTGCACGGTGCGGGACTGGCAAGGTCCATAGCGGTGGCGTTCCAATTAACCGAAGGCGGGGGCATGGCCGTTTCCCGCACGGTCGAGTTCCAGGCTTGAAGGCGCTCGATGCGCTCGTCGTCCGAAGAAGGTCTCTTGTAGACTGAGTTACGGGGAGTGTGAAAGCTCGATTTGGGGTGAGCTGGTGTCGTACCAGCCGAAAAGCGGGCTTTCTTTGTTGGAGGGGCAACGAACGGTGGGACGGCGGGGACCGGGACGGACTTGGAACGCAGATGATGAGGAAATGGTAGTTCATCGGCCGAGGGAGGAACAAAGGAGACCGCAGCCCGAAACTCTGCGCCGATTATGGACTGAGAGATTCTATGAGATGCGGAGGGCGCAACGATCGGTCGCTGAGGAGGGCTACTTTGAATCAGAGAGGGTGCTTGCATAGTCTGCTTCGGGTGGGGATTGGCCATCCCCTGATGAGCCAGTGTCGGGCGAGAGGACGACAAAGAGGGAGACAGTCCAGGTGGTGGGCGCGGAGCAACAACTGCAAGAGCCATATTCACCCTTCTGCGTTCAGCGGCAGATTTAGGCGATAACTCCTGCGTGATCGGGACCGGGACGGGCGCCGGGGCGTTATGGGCCTTCTCGTTGGTTGGAATTGCGTCTGTCACGGGGTTGGGGTGGTATTCATTCTTACGTAAAAGATGGAATGGAGTTGCTTGCTTGGTCGTCCCAAAGGACTGCTTGGTCCATGCGCTTCTCATAAGCTGGAGTTTGCTCGGATTGGGCAGGTTGTTCTGCATCAACGTCGGCGCTCTTCCGGCGTTTGGAACAAACGAAGTCTTCCGCTGGCGCGGCTCGCTCGGACCTGCCACAGCGTTCTCTTTCAAGACGACCGTTGGCGCACCCAGCTTGCGTTTCTTTGTCGTCGGCGCTGGGGTCTTGTACAATGGAAGAGTAGAAGAGACGATGACGGGTGGATCTGAAGAATCGGCATCACCCTCTGAATCGTCGTACCGGCGCTTCTTCGAGCCTGAACGAATACACTCTCGGAGGATCGCCCAGTTTCTGCGATAAGGATTTGGAATGGGGCTCAGTTCCATCGGCACCTGTAGATATGTATGAGCATTCAAGGCGGGAAGTTGGTCCATTTCGATACGTACTGATGGGATCTTGAAGGAATGAGTGTTGGCGTTGACGGACGACATTGTCCAGAAGAACATTGCCTCAGATATGCTCGGGTTACTCCTATCGCACTTGAGGGATTCGGTGAGGAAGACGTTTGTCATCACTGAAAAAGAAGGTCAGAGACACCATGAGCATCAACAGCTTCCCACTCACTCTCGCTGAAAGAGCCAAAAGTAAACTCGTTGTAGTTGGTAACGACCCAGTAATGGATATCCAGCTGCACGCACGTGCGCAGGAGCTGGGAAAGCTGTTGGAATGCTAGCAAATGGAATACGATCGAATTGCGCACCTTTGCCCACAACGCGCAGGAAATCCCGCTTTCAGGAGCCGTAAAGGGAACTCCCCTCTCGTCCTTCTGCTAAATTTATGAGCATGGGTATAACACGTGTTCGGCCGGGGACGCACCGGGGCGCCATGGTGGAATTCGACCCAGTGGCCCGATCTGAATGTCCAAGGAGCTAGGACAACGACGACCATCTTGGGTTCGAGATTGCCGGTGATAGGGTCCGTCCGCCCCCAGAAGAGCGTCTCCATGTTGCAGGGACTGTGTGCATCGTAGGCGTCCATCACTTCAAGCTCGCGGGCGGGGAGCGCATGGCTTTGCGGGAGAAAGCAGTGGTCCATATACTCTCCTGTGGCGTGAATGAGGCCTTGGGTCTGTGCGCACAGTCCCTCGAACAGACGCATGGAGAGCTCAGGGACATTGTCCGGGACAATCAAGCGAGCACGTTCCTTGATGGATTTGAAGCCCTTGGAAGGAAGCTTAGCCCAGTCTGAGAGCTTGACGGGGGGCGCGTTGAGGAAGTAGTGGTCGACGACTGGAGGGGGTGTGAGCTATTTTGGGGCTGGCGGGTGAGACGACGTACAATCGGTTGCTGAGAAAACCGAGGTATCGAGGTGGAAGAGGACGTGGAGGTGGTTGAGAGTTTCGCGGTCTGACGCTATGTGAAGGTGTGGGCTGTTGAGGGCTGAGGCAGGCTCGTTGTCAACGTCCACGAATTGGGTAAGCATTGGGAGGGTAGCATTGTGAAGAAAGAGGGCAGGCGCGGCGGCTGGATTGCGTGGTGGGTCGTCGGCGTCGAAGGAATACCTCATGGCTGTTTGCCGTCGCGGATCAGGAGGTGTGAAAGCAAGCATGTGGGTATCGCTGAGCTTGCTGATAACGCGTTAGAGGGTCCTAACGCGCGCGATATGGCTATGGGGTCGATGGGTCGAGGGGTTGAGGGGTGGCGAAGGTCGGGGTCAAGTGGGCGGCTGGGCGGTTGGTTGGATGGGCTGGGACAATGGTGTTCTTTATCTTCAGTTGCCACTCACTCAGTGCGGTGATCTGATTGGATAGCCCAGGCACGGCCGCCGCTAAGCGTCTATTTGTTTTTTATTTGTCGCTTCCAAATAGCCAAATAAGGGTCTTTCTCGTCACATTCCGCTTCCGCTTCCGCTTCCGTTTCCGCTGGCGTTCCCGTTAAGTGAAGTGGAGTGAAGTGAAGTATGTGAAGTATAAATAAACAACTTGGACGTGATATTAATATAATGTGACGAATAATCTTGTTCGTCACTCGTCACTGCGTCGCCGTCTCCACCACAACAGCGACCCGCTATGCTGATCACAACACATCGAACATCTTCTGCTCCCTCGATCCTCTGTCTCTGTCTCTGTCCCCGTCACCGCCGATCGATGATTACATTTCGCTGAAGCAGCAGCAGCAGCAGCAGCAGCAGCGACAGCACTACTTGCCGTAAATCAGAATTTCTATGAGCTGGAATTCCATCCCATCCCTTCCATCCTTGCATCCTAGGCTGCTGACCAACCACCAGTCACCGGACCAGCCAACCAGCAAACCCGCCACCCACGCCAAATATTTAAAATATGTGTCTGCGGCTGCGGTGAATATCCGCTCTACTTGGCCCCTACCTCGTTCAACCACACCGGTCCAGCCAGCCCAGTCGCGCAGCTCGGCGTATCCGACATTCCCCCGCGATCGTTGCATCGATTTCACGAGCTCCATAGCCCGAAGTCTGTCTTTCTTTCCACTCTCCTTGTCCCAGTTTTACACCATTGACGACGGACGAATAATACAATATAATGACAGAACGAGTAAAGCAAATTTATAGCCAGCTCACCCACGCCGATCAGCGTCCAATGGCTGGTGCGCAATTTCCAGATCCAGATGCCCGACGCTCACCCACACGCTCACCTACCAGAATTATGGCAGAACGTCCCTCTGGCGCCACCGGATAGGTAAGCATCACTCTTGTACACGTTACAGTCCCGTACCCCAACATCCGTCCCTCCAGCATCTTCAACCTTACCGCAGCATATAAGGCAGATCCCCACCCAAGCAAGGTCAACCTAGGCGTTGGAGCCTACAGGGACGACGACAACAAGCCCTGGGTCCTCCCCGTCATCAAAAAGGTGCCGTTCCTTCGTCGGCCGTCTGATCGGAGTTCTCACTCGGCCCAAATACAGGCAACCGAGGTCCTTCTAAGCGACCCAGCGCTCGACCACGAGTATCTCCCTATCACCGGCTTGCCAGAATTCACCAGTGCGGCTGCAAGGCTCCTCCTCTCGCCTCAATCACCAGCCCTCAAAGACGCACGCGTCGTAAGGTCGCCGAGTCCCACTCAATCGCGCCATTCACTTTCCTGATGATATTACACAGCGTACAGACTATCTCCGGTACAGGGGCGAACCATCTCGGCGCACTCTTCCTCAGTCGTTTCTACACTTTCAACGGACCAAAACAAGTCTATCTAAGCAATCCAACTTGGAGTGTGTTCTTTCGCACTCCTGGCTCCCCTTATACTGAAACCACCTCAACACAGTAAACCACTTTGCAATCTTCCGCAATGTTGGCATCGAGCCGCTCAATTACCCATACTATGACCCCTCAACTCTAGGGCTCGATTTTAAGGGCTTCCTTAACGCGCTCGAGACTGCACCAGAGCGCTCTGTCTTCCTCTTGCACGCATGCGCGCATAATCCCACCGGGGTGGACCCAACGGAAGACCAGTGGCGCCAGTTTGCAGATGTCTTTTTGCAGAGGGGCCATTATGCTTTCCTTGATTGTGCGTACCAGGGATTCGCGAGCGGTGATTTGGATCGGGATGCGTGGATGGTACGTCACCCTGCATTTTCTCCTTACTATGCCAACCTAAAAACCTTTCTGTAGGTCCGCTACTTTGAATCGCGTGGTGTCCCGATGTTAGTCTGCCAGGTGCGCGTGATATCCGGTTTGACCCCAGACGAGTAGAGATGAACCAAATGCTCTTTGACCCGTCACAGAGCTTTGCGAAGAACGCTGGACTGTACGGGGAGCGTGTTGGGGCCTTACATGTAATCGGCCAGAACAAGGACGCTGCAAACCGTATTCGCAGTCAGCTGTCCGTTTTGCAGCGGAGCGAGATCAGCAATCCCCCTTCGCACGGTGCACGACTGGTGTGTGCTTATACCCAGCTTTTGTGCAGATCAGACGGTGCTAATCCCGGGGCAAGGTGTCACTGATCTTAAACAACCCCGAGCTCTTCGAAAACTGGAAGCAGGACATCAAGACGATGGCACATAGGATCATCTCCATGCGCGACCAGCTGTACGGTATCCTCACCAACGAGTTGAAGACCCCTGGGAAGTGGGATCACATCCTCAAGCAAATCGGAATGTTCAGGTTCGTTGCATACCCCCTCTTATCAAGCCATCTCGACCTGTGATTGATGCTTGTTCTTCGAACAGCTTCACCGGCCTGAACACGGAACAGTCCCGCGCGCTCACTGAAAAGGCACATATCTACCTTACCAGCAATGGCCGTATCTCCATGGCAGGCCTCAACTCGCACAATGTTCGATACGTTGCGGAAAGTATTGACAAGGTTGTCAGAGGAACTCTGTAGGGTTTCTATTCGCCGTTCTTTCAAATCAGCAGTCGCTACGTCCTTTAGTTGTACGAAATGTAGCTAGCTCACTACTCATGGTGCCGGTGAGAGGGTGATCCGTGAGGTTATTGGGACATTCTGGTTGGTGTGGGTATCTCACATTTTCGGAGACCCATGGCAATGGTCATTGCGCTTCTGCATTTTGAACCCAGTGAAGGTTCCAGTACTGGACATGACCTCTGATCCTTATATCAAGAGTCGGCCGTAGCTTTGACTCTGCCTCCGCGACACACTTTAATGGAAACTGCAGCTGAGCTCCTGCTCCCGAGATGAATGGAATCTAAAAGGCAATTCTTCGTGTCAAAAGAGTGCACCTATGGATTCCATGCGATGCACCTACAGCATGCCCAGCGAGCTTGAAGTAACACAAGTAAATCACCATTCTTTGAGTCACCCCCCTTCTGTGCAATTGCGCACCAAGAATTACATTGATCGTCTTATTCTGAGATTCCTCCAACTGTGTCACCACCAATGATAGAGGGTTATGTCCTTATTCACATTGGGGTGAAGTCAAACGTATCGCTTCCAGAAAGGCCCGTTGCTCGGAGTGAAACCATGCCCTCCCCTATGCTCTATGAAATTGTGTTTGATGGCATGGTCTTTGCCTTGTTTCCCTTGGTCGATGACGGCCTCAATCCCATGTACCACCGTGATAGTGAAGGTAAGGACCCACTTCTGCCACTTATAAAAACTGCGTACAGGGTGTCCACTTTTGTGATCGTCATCCTAAGCTGGCTGCATTATGTACCTCCAGTGGTGGTGGGTGGCGGGACATTGATAACACACTGTCAAAGTCGCGGACCGGGACCCGAGACAGACGCCCCTATTCCCCACCAGGCACCACCGTTGATAAATAAATTAGCCGCCATATTTGAACGCCGCCTATGTGCTCTGATCCCATCTAGGGGTCTTGGCGGCTTGGAAACCTCGCTCACCCGTCTCTTCGGCGTACGTCATCTCATTCAATATGCCGGGCTTCCCACTGATCAACGTTCTACAGGGCTTTAATCAGATCAGTCTAGAACTGGGGCAATCGTTCACACAAATTGGGATGCACCCGCTATCAACGACCATCGACACCCTCGTACACAGATACAGTGCAGATGGCCAGCAGCAATCAACGCAGTCTCTCTCCCGAGGTGCTCTCTAGGGTTGAGAACCAGTTCTGGCCCAGGGGTCAACCAGCAAAGGCGTTCAAGTAGGGTGGTCACAAGCACCACCTGACTACAGATATTTAGAAATAGTGCCCTACCGATACAGTATGCCTGGCCAAGGAAATGAGAGAGCCAGCTTTCTGACGTCGAGGCAAGTCATATTCACTAAAGACACTGTTTACTGCATTCCAGTAGCAGTCCGCGAAATCGGAGAAGGCACACAAATCGTGCTGGGCGAGGTGGTTTGCCTGAGAGCCTGGCAGAATATGAACAGGTGGGAGAGGCCAATCTACAACCCAGAAAACAAAGAGCAACATATGCATACAAACAAAAAAGCGCATAGACATAGTAATCACATGGAAGCAGGGTTAGTAACCTCTTGCCCTCGCAGGAGGTAGGAAAATCCGATTTGTTCAGTATTGAGTACGTAGGAATGTTAGCACTCGTTGGCGACGTAGACTAATGACAACTGTCGATCTGGTACAGGTTACACTTGCCCATTCAGTTCCGAGGGCCGTCTACGGGAATGTCGAAGCTAGCCTCCGGTCACATCGCAGTAGTCAGAGTGGCTAGGTTCTGTGGAGGGGCACACCGGTGGCTGTTCATCTCGGCGGTTGAATAAATGCTCTTGCCGCTATGGGAGAAGGGAGAAGGGTAAGCTTTTTAGAGAACATCAAGGCACGATACATGACGTACCAAGTGATGCACTGATCAGCCAAACCAAAGTGGAATTTCCGAAAATGGCGCACTGCATCCTTCTTGTTCCTCCACCAGGCCCTCTTGCCAACTGCGCAAAGGCAGCACTGAAACCCATCCTCGGCGACCTGAAGGAACCCATGATATGCCCGAAAGGGCTCGAAGCCTCCTAGGAAGTCCATATTCTCGATCTCGGTGAGCTTGAGGCGACGAAGGAGAGCTTCCAGAGTGACTCCATCCTTGAAAACTATGGGAATCCACTGGCAGGCAGATTCCGTACCACCACGCAGCCGGCACAATGCTTCCAGCTTGAGAGGGTCAGGTTCGTACTCGACCGCTGGCTTCTTTCCCGGATGATCATAGACTTTCCGGATCGACTTCTGCCGTTCGTGGACAATACGGGGTTTGTGGCGGGCTACTCCGAGGGGTTGCGCTCGCCGATGCTTGACATGATTTGTGAGGGAAGGGAGGGGCGCAGACGACCCTTGAGGTTCAGCATTGGAAACCAAAGGAATTTCAAAGGGACTTGTCTCAATAGTTGTGGTTCCAGAGGCGGACTAATGGAAACCAATCAGAAATCCTCGCAGAGCGTGCACAAGTCCGAATTAACTCACGTAAGTGGTGCTGTCAAATAGCGGGAATTGGAATGAGGAACTTCTTGCATTCGAGGGATTCCCTGGAGGTGCAGGGTCGAAGGAGAGTCCAAGCTGGTCAAACCAGTAATCGACCACATGGGGAGGTGGCTGCTGTATATCTAATGGATTCCCCAGGCTTTCAAACGTCTCGTTTGTTGCTGAGATGGCTGGCTGTCTTGCAAAAAGCAAACTGGATGTGATGTCCGTAGACATGGAACCAGTGCGACCTATAGTGTATGTATATTGGCAATCGGCGCTCTCCCCAATTCTTGCATCGGCGTGGAGAATAGGGGCAGATATATGGCGACCTCATCGAGTTCATGTGGCAGTCACAGTCACAAGAAATGGCGTCGCATATACACATGACGTTACTTAGATGCTATATGTGATCCCTGTGAGGTCCATAGGTCTTCAAACCACAACCGTGCTTACCGCCTGAAAGGGTCTTGGGTTGCTTGAGACTGCTACAGAGTATGGGCAAATGTCAATGCTGATAAAAGGGAATGAGGAGCAGGAAGCTGCCTTTCCGTGCTGGCGACGAGGATTGAACAGTGGACTGGAAGCGAAGGGCCGAGAGCGAAATCGAGCATCTTTATAACCATTCTAGAGTATGATATATCACGCTTGAGTGGCGCCGTTCCCGTTCTGTCGTTGCATGTACCAAATTTATGTTGCTTTGTCTACTTGCATTGTCTTCTCATTCCCCGACATCAGCCTCGATTTCAGCCTCGGAAGGTCCATCCACCAGCCTCCGCCACTACAATCCTCGAGGCCACGTCCCCTGATCGCGCCCGCAGCTCCGCTCAGACAACACCCAGAGTCTGAACTCGGTTAGGTGGCCTGTTCAGGACCAAACTCCGGTCTGGTCAGGCCGAACGAGTCTGATCAGACAGTTCCGTCAGGACGTTGGCATCTAGTGTCTGACCTGATCAGAGACGGAGTAAGTCTGATCAGGCTGGTTGGGCCTGACCAGAATTCTTCCTAGTGTCACAAATGTCGATCGACCCTTAAAAGGGGGGGGGTGAACAAGGGGCCTTATTGACAGCCTTATAGAGAGGGCGATACATTAATCCATGTAGTTTTGGTGTTGCTATGTGCTAGATGCCAACGTAAGAGATTATGCGATCATGTTAAACCGGTGGGAGAGCATGCCAGCTGTCATTTGTCGCTCTCACCACCACCAACTCATGGCCTTTTCTTCGGGCCTCCCTCATGGACAAACAGGTGCTCTGTGAGGGTTGTAAACAATAATGGACCACTAAAAATTGCGCATATCCCACCCCTTATCTTCACACCAGCACTTCTGGAGGCCATTGGCATTCACCAAGGCTACGGACTTGATACTGAGCACCCTTTGTATGTGTTTCTTTCTGCCTTGTGCGTTTCCTTTAGTCAATGCACAAGATAGGGCTTATGTGTGAACCAGAAAATGCTAAGTCCAAAACAATGCAACTTGGACCCTGACAAGACCTCATGGATCAGGTGCCTGCAGTTTTACTGCTTTTATCATCGCGTAAGTCACTGGGATTTTCTGCGTCGTGGTTATTTGTAGAACGGATGTGGGTCCCACCAGGCCCACCGACCATGGATTGCCTCCCGTCGGAGCAACACATCGCGTTTCCAGGCGGGAGAATGGAAGAGGGTGATGAGGGAAGCTTGTATACTGGTCCGTGTCCTTTCACACTCTCCCACCTCGTCCTATGGACTGAGCATTCATATTGACATGCACCGTGGTCCCTGCTCAAGGCACAGTGGCTGATTTCTCCGGACGAGGAATTTCATGCAACTGGTGTAAGAAACCGAGTTGAGAACCGAAGGACGTTATTATCTGCAACAGTTGTTGATTGTGCTGTGGCTTCCGCATTGGTCTCCAATATACTAGATTGCTCTTAATCTCGTGTTTATTGCATGCTCTCAAAGTGTGATTCAAAGGATGTGAATGGATAAGCAATTCGGGTCATATACTAGAGAAATATAAGGGTCTTTATAAGGTAACGTGAAACCCCGCTTATAAACCCTGTCGGGAGGTCTGTAAGGTCACAGACGTGAACAACCTTATAACCCATTAAAAGCCCTGTTCCGACATTTGTGACATCGTTCTTCTCACCAATATCTCCAACGAGAATAAAAACGCCTCATATTCACTTACAAACACTATTCACTGCATTCCAGAAACCATCCAAATCGTGCTGGGCTAGGTTGTCGAAGAATTCAAAGTAGTGGGAGGACATATCGACAACCCAGACAAAACAGAGGGCAACATAGGAGCAAAAATTTGTCACACGGGAGCACGGTTAGTAATCTCTTGCCCTCGCATGAGGCAGGAAAATCCGATTGGAGTAGATAGGAAAGTTGGCACTGTTGGCGACGGACTAATGTCGATCCGGTACGGCTTCCACTTGCCCATTCAGTTTCGGGGGCTGTCTACGGGACGGTCAGAACCAGCCTCCAGTCCTATCGCAGTAGCCAGAGTGACTAGGTTCTGGGGAGGGGCACACCGGTGGCTGTTCATCTCCCCGGTTGAATAAATGCTCTTGCCACTATGGGAGAAGGGAGAAGGGTAAGTCATTTAGAGAACCTCGAAAAGCACATCAAGGCGTGATACATGACGCACCAAGTCATGCACTGATCAGCCAACCCAAAGTGGAATTTCCGAAAATGGCGCACTGCATCCTTCTTGTTCCTCCACCAGACCCTCCTGCCAACTGCGCAAAGGCAGCACTCAAACCCATCCTCGGCAACCTGAAGGAACCCATCATATGCCCGAAAAGGCTCAAAGCCTCCTAGGAAGTCCATACTCTCTATCTCGGTGAGCTTGAGGCGACGAAGGAGAGCGTCCAGGGTGACTCCATCCTTGAAAACTATGGGAATCCACCGGCAGGCGGATTCCGTACCACCACGCAGCCGGCACAACGCCTCAAGGTTGATAGGGTCAGGCTCATACTCGGCCGCTGGCCTCTTTCCTGGCTGGATATAGACTTTCCGGATCAACTTCTGCCGTTCGTGGACAATACGGGGTTGGTGGCGCGCTACTCCGCGGGGTTGCGCTCGCCGACGCTTGACTTGATTTGTGGGGGAAGGGACAGGCGCAGGGGACGCTTGAGGTTCAGCATTGGAGACCAAAGGAATTTCAAAGGAATTCGTCTCAATAGTTGTGGTTCCAGAGGCGAACTAATGGAAACTAATCAGAGATCCTCCCAGAGCGTACACAGGTCCTAATTGACTCACATAAGTGGTGCTGTCAGGTAGCGGGTATTGGAAGGAGGAACTTGTTGCATTCGAGGGATTCTCTGGAGATGCAGGGTCGAGGGAGGGTCCAAGCTGGTCAAACCAGTAATCGACCACATGGGGAGGTGGTTGCTGTATATCTATTGGATTCCCCAGGCTTCCAAACGGCTCATTTATTGCTGAGATGGGCGGCTGACTTGAAAAAAGCAAACTGGACGTGATGTATGTAGACCTGGAACCAGTGTGACATGTGGTGCATGGATATTGACAATTGATTCTCTCCCCACTTCTTGCATCGGCGCGGAGAGTAGGGGCAGGTGGCAACCCCGCCGAGTCCATGTGGTAGTCGTAGTCGCAGCCACAGGAAATAGCGCCGTATATACACATAGCACTACTTAGATGCTATATCTAATTCCTGTAAGGTGGATAGGTCTTCAAGCCACAACAATGCTTACCGCCTGAAAGAATTTTGGATTACTTGAGGGTGCTACGGGGCATGAGAATACGTCAATAATGACCGCTTCTTAGAAAAGGAATGAGAAGCAGGGAGCTGCGTTTACCGTACTGGTGACGAGGATTGAACAGTGGACTGGAAGCGAAGGGCTGGGAGTTCAATCGAGCACCCACACAGAGTCTTTATACGCATTCTAAGATGTGATGATCGCGCTTGAGTGGCGCCGTTCCCGTTCTGTTGCTGCTTGTTTCCCTTGGATCCGTCAAAGCACTCTGGCGAAGGGGAGTTCGTACGTCCGAAGCGAGCCAAGATTGACCCTGAGAAAATGTAACGCCCGCTTCATTGCATGTGGTTCCGCACGGTTCCGTTGGTAGTCGTTCCGTACGCGATGCGCGTCTTGCCATTGATTTGTTCACAAATGTCGTTCAGCTGGTCCTTCATCAGGTACCGCGCGAGGGGTATCGCGCGAGGGGCATCTTGCTTTTGATTTAACAATCGGGGCGGGACCCCAGACACCAACATTTATCAACCTCGATTCACCCAAGCACTCCGTGTTTGTGATTGTGCAGGTGAGTAGACCTGGCTCATATCACCAGGGAATGCCCTGTGCCATCCAGAGTGCACAAGATTTGTGTTGAAGAGCTCGTCGAGAGTGTAAACATCCGAAGGGGCGCGGGACGTCCGGGGTCCCACTGTCGGTATCTTTACGTCTTGTTTCAACAATTCGAATGATAGACTCTTTAGACGTTCTCGGTCGCGATCTCGGCTTGACCATGCGACTCCTGTTTTCTATTGTTGGGTGGCTGACCGAGCGGACTGACCGAGCGACAAAGGAAGGGGGGTTTGCTTGGTCGAGGACAATGAATGGATGGGAACGCGACACAACATGCGCCTCTCCTCTCCATGATAGCCTCGTCATGAACTGTGACCCCACGGTGCTGGAGCTGATGATTCCTCCAGGGTAGCGTAGTGGCAACCCACCCTTCTAGAATTAGGGATTGCCAGGTTCGACCCCCCGGTCTGGCCTTTCCTTTCTCTTCCTACAATAATGGGTGATCAGGTTGAAGGGTGAAGAGCCGCTCAATGTGCTCAGGGTACGCTCACACGCCAATTGAACGCAATGAGAAAGGGGGGCTTACAAAAAATCTTCTCTGTAGCGCAAAAGGCCTGGCACAAGCAGGGCACATAAGGGAGCCGCGGCCACGGCGGATGCGTTCTGAGCGGCGTTCAACTTACGCGCAGGGTCGATCTTGAGCATTTTGAAGCCTAAGTAGCGAGACCAGGGGTATTCCTTTACTATGGTTCGCAGGGCCTGAGAGGCCTTGGATCTGAGGTTTGAGGGCGGTGTGGCCGATATGATATCGACAGACCGAACACACTCCTTGCGATCAAGACTGACGTATATCACGGAACAGACTTAAGCAGCTAATTTCCATTCATAGTTCATGCGAACGAATATTTACGGAAGTCACCGCGCCGTTCAGGATGAGTTCCGCCTGCGCACAATAGTCAGTTGCACATCATCGAATAAAAAGTGGGCGGTACGTACCATACACTTCCCCGTCCCAGGTCCGTTGCGAACCCCCCATACTGAATGCCCGCTCGCGATATAGACCCATTTAGCCAACTCGCCAATAACAGGTTTACCATTCCGACTCTCGGGTCTAAAACACACTTGCTCGACTTCGGCTTTAACGTCATCAAAGCCTCGCCCGCCGAGCCACTTGAGGCGCTCCGTCAGATTCTTCACTGCGTGCGACGAGGGTGTGACGTCCGCGGCTCGTACTGGAAGTGAACGCGCGCGCAAGGAGTCCGTGTGATCTCCGCAGATATATATCGTGCCATCTGGACGGGAATAGAGTTCAGGAGAGACCGATTCGCCTGAAGGCACTGGGTTCGGTGAAGAGAGCATGCGAGGTGATGGGGATTGTGGGTCGAAAAATGACAGAGGTTAAACACCCGCTGTTTGTGGCATGACTCTGGTAGTAAGTAATGATCGAGGCGTAGGGAAATGCGTTACGAACCTAGGTCCGATGTCCAATGCTGCTCCTGCGCGTTTACCCAGTAACTTACTCGCAAGCTTTGTGTCCACGGTCCAGCTGCGAGTACTATATCTGTCGCCGGTATTTCGATCGTCTCCCCCTTTCCGTCCACTGCTCACGCATTTGAAAGTCACATCATCTGCTTCGAGCTCGAGGGGTCCTGCACTCGCTATTGTGAGCTTTTCACCTTTCTCCTGAGCAAGGTTCATCATAAACCGGGTGAACTCTGCAGGGGTTGCTTGTGCGGTTGTACTTTCCGTGCCCATAAGGCTGTGATATGCCGTCAGAGTACAGGAAATACAGAGCTGAGGCGATAATATTACTGAGACGATGTTTCACCATCAACTCAATCGACCTCTGGAACTGCTTTACTGTGACGTTGACCAGAGACGGTGACTTGCACGGTCTTGACGAGGCGGTATCCCCATTTCTTATTTACTCCATACTACCTGGACGGTTCATCGTGTAGGTTGGAGGAGAGTGTGGCCAGAGAGGCTGTAGGACCGCCATTTGCGAGGAAGCCGTCAGCTTTGGCCGAGGCTTTGTGGGGATCAAACCCTGTGAAGAACGAATATGAGGGGCCATAGAGTGTATTATACGAGCGATACAGACCTCGCTGCAACGGCAGTCACCTCAAGAACATGCACCGTATATTTTTGGGTGGCGAATGAGGTCGTAGGCGGCCATGTTTTTGATGATGCCACGTCTGTGCAAGAGTGAGCAAGCGAGTGGATACTGGAAACGCTGAGCGATACTCGATGATTATACGATAGAGCGGCCCGGGACAAAGCTGGACAAACATGCAAAATTTGGTGTCGTGGCATGACAACTCACGGAAACTCGCTCCGAAACGCCAGAATATGTAGAGATTGAAGGAAAATGCGGTCATCTATATTTCTGCCATCACTCTACTTTCGTTCTTCTCACCAATATCTCCACGAGAATAAAGACGCCTCATATTCACTACAGACACTATTTACTGCATTCCAGTAGCAGTCCATGAAATTGGAGACACCATACAAATCATGCTGGGCTAGGTGGTTTGCCCGAGAGCCTAGCGGGGTAGAATATAAGCAAGTGGGAGGACATATCAACAACCCGGACAAAACAAAGAGCAACATATAGGGCATAGGAGTGAAAATGTATCGCACGGGAGTACGGTTAGTAACCTCTTGCCCTCGCAGGAGGCAGGAAAATCCGATTTGTTTTGAGTAGATAGGAAAGTTGGCACTGTTGGCGACGTAAACTAATGACAGGTGTCGATCCGGTACCGCTTCCACTTGCCCATTCAGTTTCGAGAACTGTCTACGGGATTGTCTGAACTAGCCTCCAGCCCCACCGCAGTTGCCAGAGTGGCTAGGTTCTGGGGAGGGGCACATCGGTGGCTGTTCATCTCCCCGGTTGAATAAATGCTCTTGCCGCTATGGGTGAAGAGTAAGCTATTGGAGAACCTCGAAAGGTACATCAAGGCGCGATACATGACGCACCAAGTGATGCACTGATCAGCCAACCCAAAGTGGAATTTCCGAAAATGGCGCACTGCATCCTTTTTGTTCCTCCACCAGGCCCTCTTGCCAACTGTGCAAAGGCAGCACTCAAACCCATCCTCGGCAACCTGAAGAAACCCATGATATGCCAGAAAAGGCTCGAAGCCTCCTAGGAAGTCCATATTCTCGATCTCGGTAAGCTTGAGGCGACGAAGGAGAGCTCTCAGGGTGACCCCGTCCTTGAAAACTATGGGAATCCACTGGCAGGCGAACTCCGTACCACCACGCAGCTGGCACACCGCTTCAAGTTTGATAGGGTCGAGCTCGTACTCGGCCGCTGGCTTCTTTCCGGGCTGGTCATAGACTCTCCGGATCGACGTCTGCCGTTCGTGTACAATATGCATGGGGTTGATGGCGCGCTACTCCACGGGGTTGCGCTCGCCGATGCTTGACATGATTTATGGGGGAAGAGAGAGGCGCAGATGACCCTTGAGGTTCAGCATTGGAAACCAAAGGAATTTCAAAGGGACTTGTCTCAATAGTTGTGGTTCCAGAGGCGGACTAATGGAAACCAATCAGAAATCCTCGCAGAGCGTACACAAGTCTGAATTAACTCACATAGGTGGTGCTATCAAATAGCGGGTATTGGAATGAGGAACTTGTTTCATTCGGGGGATTCTCTGAAGATGTAGAGTCGAGGAAGAGTCCAAGCTGGTCAAACCAGTAGTCTACCACATGGGGAGGTGGTTGCTGTATATCTACCGGATTTCCTAGGCTTTCACACGGCTCGTTTGTTGCTGAGATGGCTGGCCGTCTTGCAAAAAGCAAACTGGACGTGATGTCTGTAGACCTGGAACCAGAATGACCTGTGGTGTATGCATATTGCCAATTGATTTTCTCCCCACTTCTTGCATCAGCGCCGAGAGTAGGGGGAGGTGGCAACCTCGTCGAGTTCATGTGGCAGTCGTAGTCGTAGTCGCAGTCACAGCCAATGGCGTCGTATCTACACATAGCGCTATTTCGATGCTATGTGTAAATCCTGTGAGGTCCATAGGCCTGCAAGACACAACAATGCTTACCGTGTGAAAGTGTCTTGGGCTGCTTGAGGCTGCTACAGAGCATGAGCAAGAGTCAATAATGGTGGCTACTTAGCAAGGAAATGAGGAGCAGGAGCTGCTTTTACCGTACTGGTGACGAGGATTGAACAGAGGACTGGAAGCGAGGTGCCGGGAGCGAAATCGAGCATCCACACAGAGTCTTTATACCCATTCTAGAGTGTGATGTATCACGCTTGAGTGGCGCCATTCGCCATCTGTGCAGACTCGGTCCACTTGCTTTGTCTCCAAACTAGCCTCGTGGACCGGGGTGGAACTGTCTAGTTTGCTTTGTCTTGACGACTACTGCGTAGGCTGGACCCCGGACACCTTTTTGACTCAATTCACCCAACCACGACCGCTCAGTGTACGTGCAGGGTGTGAGTACATCACCAGGGCATACCCTGTGCCATTACAAGTTCACAAGGTCCGTGTTGGACAGCTTGTCGGGGGCGTAATCATCCCAGTCAAGAGGCATGGGTGTCTGGGGTCCCACTTTCCAATCCTCCGGCCCTACTCACTAATTCATTCCAAGTTGGGCCGGTAGAAGTAAGAAGGAGCAATGACAGACTCTTTAGATATGAGCAGTGATCACGGTTTGGTCGGGAGTCTTGACCAAGCGATTACATGCGGTAGTCGCTTGGTACAAGCGCATTCATTACCGGTTAGCTGAGAGGCTTGCATTTGCTAGCTGCACATCTGCATTACAGCAAGCGCACACTCTCTTACCCACTTGCTGCCCATTTGCTCATCATCACTACTCAGCCTCAGGGTTCTTGCCCTATCGGCACATTGGTTACTTCCCTAGTACGGTGTCCCAATCCCTCATCTAGAAAAGCCCTTTTCTGAACCCTCAATTCGACCCTAGCCCATCTTCGCACCACTACATTCATTACAATAGCTTCTCGCTACCAGCGCGCGCAGGTGATATCCCGATCCACCGTTGCTAGCAAGTACTATCGGTACTCGCAGTACACCGTATCTGCTTCACATCGGCTCTACTCCTTCTGATCCCTTCCACATCGGCAGCGAGAATACGGAGACCCACCATGCCGCCATCCACAGCTGACGGTCACTTTAATCTTCCATGGGAGGGGCCCAAAGTTGCCACTTGGCTGCCCCTCACTCTCTTCTCTCAAGCAGCTTTCTCCATCTTGTGGAGCAACTGAGTCACACCCCTCAAAAGCAACCACATCGGTTTGTGCTCCTTGTTGGGTTTGCCTACCCGTGGACTGGAACTGCTCTGGATAAGAACTCCAACTTGAATCTCTGGCATTGGACCTCTTCAGGTCGACCATGGCGGTGTGTGCACTTTCATGGCGAGCCATGCGTGCTCGTCCAGTAATTTATTATCAACTTTGCGTCATTATCATTGTCCACCTACCGTGCAAGAGGCTACGCCATACTCCGGATTTCTGCGGGTAAGTATGGTTGATAATGTTCGCAGTGGGAACCCCGCGCACGACGTGTCACTTGCTCACGAAATATCCAGTGCACAAACGGGCATAACCGTTCTCAGCAGTTGGTTCACTGTTATCGTCAGTGTGAGTCAATTCGCATGGTCATCCGAAGCCGTGCATTTGGGGATTGCGTCACTCGGAGAGGACGATCTCAGCACGACCCCGATGGTCATACAAGGGAGGGAGAGATTAGTTGGCCGAGGACAATGAATGGATGGGAACACAACACAATATGCGCCTCTCCTCTCCATTATGGCCTCGTCATGAACCGTGACCCCGCAGTTGTTGGAGTTGGTGACTCCGCCACTTGCCGGCTGGGTAGCGTAGTGGCAACGCACCTTTCTAGAATTAGGGATTGCCAGGTTCGACCCCGACTCTGGCCTTTCTTTTCTCCTCCTACAATCATGGGCGATCAGGTTGAAGGGTGAAGAGCCGCTCAATGTGCTCAGTATTAAAAGTAGATTCGCGCGATGTATGCGAGCGACAAGACGACAAGACGACGGGTGCGATGTATGCCAACGACAGTGCGATGTATGCGAGCAACAGGAACCACAACTCAGACAGCGAAGTGGACGGCGACAAACAGCAGTCTTTATTAACCACCAGGCAACGATGACTAGCATCGAGCCGGCACGTGTACCAGCACATGATACATAAGGAACGACCTTTAACACTCAGGGTACGCTCACGTGCCAATTGAGCGCAATGAGAAACGAGGGCTTGTGGACACTCACAAAGAATCTCCATTGTAGCCTCAAAGGCCTGGCGCAAGCTGGTGGGCACACAAGGGAGTCGCCAAGACGGTTGGCGTTCCGAGCAGCGCTCAATTTACGCGCAGGGCCGATCTTGAGCATTTTGAAACCTGAGTAGGCAGACCGAGGGGACCCTTTTACTATGTCTCACGGGGCCTGAGAGGCCTTGGATCCGAGGGTTGAGGTGGCGTGGCCCATCGACAGAACCGAACACACTCCTGGCGATCAAGACTGATGTATATAACGAAGCAAATTTAAACAGTCGATTTCCACTCATGATCCAAGTGAACGAATATTTGCGGAAGTCACCGTGCCGTCCAGGATGAGTTCCGCCTGCGCACAATAGTCAGTGGCACATTATCAAATAAAGAGTGGGTGTTACGTACCATGCAATTCCCCGTACCACGTCCGTTGCAAATCCCCAAACCGAATGCCCGCTCGCAATATAGACCCCTTTAACCAACTCGCCAATAATAGGTTTACCGCGCCGACTCTCGGGTCTAAAGCACACTTGCTCGACTTCGGCTTTAATGTCATCGAAGCCTCGCCCACCGAGCCACTTGGGGCGCTCCGTCTGATTCTTCACTGCGTGCGACGAGGGTGTGATGTCCACGACTCGTACTGGAAGTGAACGCGCACACAAGGGGTCCGTGTGATCTCCGCATATATATACCGTGCCATCTGGGCGGGGGTAGAGTTCAAGAGAGACCGATTCGCCTGAAGGCAAGGTGAGTTTGGTAAAGAGAGCATGCAAGGTGATGGGGATTGAGGGTCGAAAAATGACCGAGGCTGAGCACCTGCTATTTGTGTCATGACTCTAGTAGTAAGTAATGACCGAGGCGTAGGGAAAGGCGTTACGAACCTAGGTTCGATGTCCAATGCTGCTCCTGCGCGTTTACCTAATAGCTTACTTGTAAGCCTTGTGGCCCACGGTCCAGCTGCGAGTACTATATCTGTCGCGGGTATCTCGATCGTCTCCCCTTCTCGCACGCATCTGAATGTCACATCTGCTTCGAGCTCGAGGGACCCTGCACTCACTATTGTGAGTTTTGAACCTCTCTCTTGAGCAAAGTCGATCATAGATCGGGTGAACTCTGCAGGGGTTACTTGGGCGGTTGTACTTTCTGTGCCCAAAAAGCTGTGATATGACGTCGGAGTACAGGAAATACAGAGCTAAGGCAATATCATTACTGAGGGAGTGTTGTACCATCAACTCAATTGACCTCCGGAACCGCTTTACAGGGACGTTGACCAGTGACAGTCACTTGCACGGTCTTGACGCTGCGGTACTCCCATTTCTTATTTCCTCCATATTATTTGGACAGTTCATCGTGTAGGTTGGAGGAGAGTGTGGCCAGAGAGGCTGTAGGACCGTCATGCCGGCCCCTTGCGAGGAAGCCGCCAGCTTTGCCCGAGGCTTTGTGAAGATCAAATCCTGTGAAGATCAAATCTGAGGGGCCGTGGTGTGTATTATACGAGCGATACAGACCCCGCTGCAACGGCAGTCGCCTCAAGAACGTGGACTGTTCTATTTGGACCGAATTTTGGGTGCGAGTAAGGTAGGCGGCCATGCTATCAGTGATGCCACATCTGTGAAAAGAGTGAGCAACAGAATGGATTCTGGAAAGGCTGGGCGATACCTGAAGAGCAGGACAAGGCTAGCCGGGTCACACATGACAAACATACAATCGCGGAATGACGTACAACTCACAGAAAGTCGCTCCGTTTCATGTGGAGATTGAAGGAAAATGCGGTCATTTATATATCCGCCATCGCTCTACCCACCCTCCTTTCGATTCGTTCTTCTCACCAATTCTCCAGCGAGAATAAAAACGCCTCATATTACTTACAAACACTATTCACTGCATCCCAGTAGCATTGGGGAAACCATACAAATCGTGCTGGGCTAGGTGGTTGCCTGAGAGCCTAGCGTGGTAGAATTCAAAGAATCGGGAGGACATATCTACAGCCCAGACAAAACAAAGAGCAACATATGGGACATAGGAGTAAGAATGTGTCACACGGGAGCACAGTTAGTAACCTCTTGCCCTCGCAGGAGGCAGGAAGATCCGATTTGTTCAGTATTGAGTGGACAGGAAAGTTGGCACTGTTGGCGACATAGACTAATGTCAATCCGATACCACTTCCCCTTGCCCATTCAATCTCGAGATCTATATACGGGACGGTGGAGGGGCACACCGGTGGCTGTTCATCTCCCCGGTTGAATAAATGCTCTTGCCGCTATGGGAGAAGGGAGAAGGGTAAGTTATTTAGAGGACCTCGAGAGGTACATCAAGATACACGACGCACCAAGTGATGCACTGATCAGCTAACCCAAAGTGGAATTTCCGAAAATGGCGCACTGCAGCCTTCTTGTTCCTCCACCAGACCCTCTTGCCAACTGTGCAAAGGCAGCACTCAAACCCATCCTCGGTCACCTGAAGGAACCCATCATATGCTAGACAAGGCTCGAAGCCTCCTCGGAAGTTCATACACTCGATCTCGTTGAGCTTGAGACGACGAAGGAGAGCTTCCAGGGTGACTCCATTCTTGAAAACTATGGGAATCCACTGGCAGGCGGATTCCGTACCACCACGCAGCCGGCACAATGCTTCAAGTTTGATAGGGTCGGGCTCGTACTCGGCCGCAGGCTTCTTTCCGGGCTGGTCATAGACTTTCCGGATCGACTTCTGCCGGTC
>Ga0307515_10007496_pt1 | contig 21558 bp, 5 predicted proteins | sample 17_EM_MG_FD_194513 | JGI IMG/M metagenome (GOLD analysis project Ga0307515, IMG submission 194513) | Populus trichocarpa ectomycorrhiza microbial communities from riparian zone in the Pacific Northwest, United States - 17_EM | ecosystem: Host-associated > Plants > Roots > Unclassified | place...
AATATTATTTAACTTTGTTTTTTTTTTTATGTTTAATATAAATTTTATTTGCATAATTGGTTTGTATTACAATTAATTTATATAGTTTGATATTATATATCCTAAATAATTTTTTAAAAACAAATTAAGAAAAAAACTATTACCAAGGATTTTACCGACAGATGAATTCGGTCGGTATTTTAAACACTCACCGACAGACTTACCGACGGAATTAATCCGTCGGCATTTAACAGTAGCTTCCACAATTACCAACGAATTTACAGACGGACATATTCTGTCGGTATTTCATACACTCACTGACAGATTTACTTATTTTTCGTCGGTCAATCACAATATACCGACGAAATAAAAATCCATCGGTATATTTCAAGCAGGAATCTTTTTTTTTGGCACGCAAATTCCGTCTGTAAAACCATCGGCAAATGGTTTTTTTGTTTTTCCGACCGATATAGCGACGGAATGGGGAATCACCGACGAAGGGAAAGCCGATGGACGTAATCCGTCGGTGATGACGTCGGTAAACAAATCACCGACGAACTTCTAATCACACACCGACGGAATTTTTCCTTCGGTAAAACTGTGAAATCTTGTAGTGTTTTGATAAGACAATTTATTTCTCTTAATTTCAGTCATTGGTTTTAGATAAGAGAGAAAAAGTGATCTAATTCTGATAATAGAAAGAGAAATTCAGTTGACACCGATATATTTTAGCTATAAAAAGAGTTGATTTTGGTGTCGATGAGTTCCATTCGATGATGAGAGTTTATCTCGAGTGTTATTTATCCATAACCTTGCCTGAAATAGTAAATTTGAGCTTTGAAAGGTCTTTTTTGTTTCCAATCAATTTTGGTTTTTGGGTTATTTAAGGGCATGAATAAGTTTGTTAAGGTGTTTTCTAGGTTTTTTTTTTGTAAAAAAAGATTGAAAATGAAGTTTTTTTTTTTTTGCAAAAAAAACCATGATCTAAAATTTCAGTGACCCTACAGTCACCTGAAATTAAGCCAACAAGTGATGCATAATTTGCCACAGCAGGCAACGTGTCATTTGTTTTGTTTTTTTTTTAAATAAAAGATGGACAACATGTCATCCACCCCTTAATAATAATAAAGAAAGTTAGCACATGGGCACAGGCTTAAGCATAAAAGCCCATACAACGAGGCTTTTTTAAGCCCCGGTATGTTGGGTCATCCAAGCCTAACTCGTGTGTCTGAGTCTTTGTTTTTCTACTTGTTTTTTTAGGTTCTTTTATTTTTTCCTAGCAATTGCATCATTTATTAGATTTTTTAAAAAAATTTAACAAAATTATTAAATACAACTACGTATACGCGAGATAAAAAATCTTGATTTTTTTCCAGTTTAGATTTTAGTTATCATTACTAATTTTTATTTTTTTATTTATTAATACATATAATTTTTTATTTATTTAATTAAATGTATGTTTAAGTTTTTTTATTTATAATTAATATTTTAATATAAAAAAACACGTTGAAGTCTTCAACCTGTACATTTATTTATTTTATTAAAAAAATTATTTGACCCGACTAAAAGTTGAATTTGTAATAAAGTTGATACGAAAGTTAAACGCAAAAATCAGTTGTTGGGAGTTGAGAGATGGAAATGAGTGCTAAGCATTCTCACGTGTACAGCTCACACATCCTCTCTTCGTATAAGATCACTTGCTTGCGTTTCATGATTTCCCATCTTACAAAACTCAAAGTACCACACCTCTCTCTCTCTCTCTCTCTCTCTCTCTCTCTCTCACTCACACACACACACACACACACACACTCAACAATGGATTTTCTCTTGTTAGTATATGCTTTCCTAATCTTCTATCCTCTCTTCGTGTTATGGAGGGGGATTGATAGGAAAAGGGACCGAGAATGTTATATACTAGACTATGAGTGCTACAAACCAACAGATGACAGGAAGCTTGACACAGAGTTTTCTGGGAAAGTGATAATGAGGAGTAAACAGCTTGGTCTTAACGAGTACAAGTTTCTGTTGAAAGCTATTGTGAGCTCTGGAATTGGGGAGCAAACCTATGGTCCCAGGATCATGTTCAAAGGCCAAGAGGAAAACCCTACATTACAAGATTCAGTTTCTGAGGTGGAGGAGTTCTTCCATGACAGCATCGAAAAGCTCTTGGCCAGGTCAGGCATTTCTCCTAAAGAAATTGATGTTCTTGTAGTTAATGTCTCCATGCTGTCTTCCGTGCCTTCTTTAGCCGCTAGGATCATAAATCACTATAAACTAAGGGAAGATGTTAAGGTTTTTAACCTCTCTGGGATGGGTTGTAGTGCAAGCCTTATATCAGTCGACATTGTCCAAAACGTTTTCAAGAGTTGCAAGAATGTTTATGCGCTTGTTGTCACCTCGGAGTCTTTAAGCCCTAATTGGTACTCAGGGAATGATAGATCGATGATTCTTGCAAATTGTTTGTTCCGATCTGGTGGGTGTGCCATCCTTTTGACTAACAAAAGGGCCTTAAAGCACCGAGCCATGTTCAAATTGAAGTGCCTAGTTAGGACACACCATGGGGCTAGAGACGAGTCATATGACTGCTGCCTTCAAAGAGAAGACGAGCAAGGGCGCCTAGGGTTTCACCTAGGCAAGTCACTACCAAAGGCCGCTACACGAGCTTTGGTCGACAACCTTAGAGAAATAACCCCAAAGATCTTGCCAGTAAGGGAGCTACTTAGATTTATGGTGGTGTCATTCATACGGAAATATTGGAGCCATAGATCCACGAAGGGAGTAGTCAGTCCTAAACCTGTGATTAACTTCAAGACCGGTGTTGATCACTTCTGCATTCACACCGGTGGTAAAGCGGTGATAGACGGGATTGGCGCTAATCTTGATCTCACCGAGTATGATCTGGAGCCAGCAAGGATGACATTGCACAGGTTTGGCAACACATCTGCTAGCAGTCTTTGGTATGTTTTGGGATACATGGAGGCCAAAAGGAGGCTAAAGAGGGGAGATAGGGTTCTGATGATGAGTTTTGGTGCGGGCTTTAAATGCAACAGCTGTTTGTGGGAGGTGGTGAGAGACTTGGATGCAGATAACGTGTGGAAGGACTGCATTGATAGCTATCCACCAAAGTCACTGGCCAATCCATTCATGGAGAAGTTTGGGTGGATAAACAATGAAGATCCAAGCACTTTTGTAATGCGTTCTTAAGACGAAGCTCTATATTTCATTCTCTTCTCTTCTTCAACCTCCATATTTTCCTTAATTTTCTTTTTTCTTTTCTTAATTTTCTTGCTTCTCTCATCAAATTTAAAGCCATCTTTTGTTACTGTAATATTTTTTTTTCTAATTTTTCCTTCCTACAATCCGTACACTATTATATGAAGTTGTGATTATTGTTGGATATTTTCATAACGCAATAAGGAGTGCTGCTTCCAATGTGATGAGAAGTTTGTATATCTAATATTGGAAGGCCGGCTGTAATCCTTTTTTCTTTTAACAAGTTGATATATATACCAGTGCTGCTGCTTTATTTGTATCATTGTTTTAAAACCTCGGCATATCAACCATTTAAGAACTCGTATGATTTAGGTTGTTGTGTTTGTTTTACACTTGCATTTACGTTTCAACAAACACAGTAAACACAGTAAGGTGTTTAGTAGTAAATTAAATTGCTTTTTATTTTTTATATTGTAGTATCCATTAAAAAATTGAGTTTCAAATATAATTTTTTGTGAAACAGTTTTTATATATTTTTTAAACTGAGTTTCGTAAAATTCTATTTGTTTTTACGTTTCAAAAGTGTGTTTGAAAAAATTTGAGATTTTTTTTTCTTTGCTTCAAATTAATATTTTTTTTAGTGTTTTCAGATTATTTTAATGCGCTGATATCAAAAATAATTTTTAAAAAATATAAAAAAAATTATTTTGATACATTTCCAAGTAAAAATCACTTTGAAAAACAACCGCAACCACACTTTCACCAAACATTTTAATACGTTTTTTGCTACACATAAACTTCAACCATAATTTTTATCAAACACGTATCTAAACCCAGCTAACTACACTTTTTTTAAATTTATTTTTTTTAAAATTATAACCATGAAAATTATTTAAAAAACAAACACTCTTAAAGCGTTCATGAGTTAAAGAAAGAAAGAAAAAAAAATCAATTAACTTGACTCGGTCAAGTTAAACTTGATTTAATCAAAACTCTCCCAATAGAATTTATTTATTTTATCTAAATAATATCATTTTAATTTACTTTTTTAAATTTTGTTTGAGTCAATCAATTAAGATATATCAACCGAATCTTTCCCATACGAGTCTTAAAACTATGATTTGCTTTCCCAGAAAAAAATGGAAGAAGTCTTTGTATTGCTATCTCCCTTTCAAAATAGATTTAGAGAATATTTAAAAATATAGTAATGATATTTTTTAAAAATATTTTTAATTTGAAATAAATAAATTTAAGTGAAAAATTGCTTTCAAACCTGCTGTCCCCGACACATGCCGAGTACAGGAGGCATAAATATTAAGAGTGCATTAATTGCAGAGCCGGTGGACTGAGTGAAAAGGGATTTTTTTTTCCTCACTGAAGGACTGTTTGAAAGTGTATTTATAATTGTTTTTTATAATATTTTTTATATTAAAATATATTAAAATAATATATTTTTTATTTTTTTAAAATTAACGTATCAAAATAATCTAAAATATATAAAAAAAATTAATTTTTTTAAAAAACACAAGTACAACTATAATTAAGACTTTATTCATAATTATTCTCCATCATAATTACTTATTGAATCATTTGATGAATTAAAATTTGAAATAGAAATTTATTTGCAAACATGTTCACAGATATATTTACCCACCTAAACATATCTATTCAATATAATTAAATATTTATAAAAATATCCTTTTAAATCTTAAAAATTCTCAATGCATATTCAATTTATATTTTTAATCACTACTAATTAATTTTTTGAAGCAATAATACACTTTTCATAACTTGAATTCGTTTTTTTTTTTTTTACAGAAGGGATAAATTAAAAACTAATAAGGGTGTATGATACACATAATTTATCATCATAAACTTTTAAACAACTTAAAAGATTATGGTATAAGTTCACTATTTGTAATTAATCTCTGTAAAGTTATAAAACAGTAGTTCACTACTATTTTTTTTTATTAATATGGGTGTCCGGGTCAGCTTGTGTATACATTAACTAATCTCACGGGCTCTGAAGTTAATGACCATATAAACATTAAGTGACTATCATATTAGACCATATAAGTTCACTACTATTATTAATCTCATTTGTTTTGGTATCATGAAATCACAAAAACCATTTAAAAATATAAAAATATTACAAAAAAAATCTTTTTTTATATCCAAAATACCCTTAATGCTAGAGGGAATGATTTTAAAAATATTGAAGATATCTTGAAAGAGAGGAGGGTTTTATAATACTTTCTTTAACACGAGGGGATTTGTGCCAAACTTTAAACTTTCAGATAGCATGAGTAATTTTATAATATCTTAGGAGATTTTTTTTTTGTAATTTAACATATCCTTTTAAGTTTGATTTAGACAATAAATTTTCACAAATGCATTTAATAATATGAATATGAAAGGGCTAATTAAAACTTTATTATTTTTTTTTTTAACGTGGGTATCCGAGCTAGCTTGCATGCTTCTCGACTAATCCCACAAGCCTCTAAGTTAATGACCATGTAAGTCTTCAGTAATCTGAGAGAACTTGAACTTATAATTATTTGAGAACAAACCCGAAATTTAATTAATTTACTTACATTTAATGAAAACCTTACCTTCCAAGAGGGATGGTGTCGTTCGTGTACAAATTGGGGCATCAAGGAAAAAAAAAAAAAAAACCTAAGCTGCTTTTGTTAAAAGAGATGATTCTCAACAACCAAAGTAAATGTATATGCATAACAACATGTGCCAGCTCAAGATTTCTTCATGGCAGAAATGGTTGGCCTTTCTATAGCTTTCAGGCACCGTGGTCCATGAACCCGCACCTTTAATTTTCCAATAAATTAATGCCACAGTTAACTTAGCCTATTCTCCTACATTCACAGGCATGCATGGCTCGTTTCCTCGGCATGAATGGTACATCTGGACTCACCGAATCACCATTGGAGCTCAAGCAACATGCATTAACTTTGGACAGGAACCCACTGAAAGAGAGAAGACATTAAATTGAAAAACAATGCTAATACTAATAAAGACTACTCAAAACAGATCTTGCAGCCCCTTTGCAACAGCCGCATTAATTTGTTACCGACTAGTGTGTTTGGTATTGCGGTTGCTGTTGTGGTTGTGGTTTTAAAAAAGTTGTTTTATAAAAAGTACTTTTAGTTGAGGTTGGTTTGGAAAAATATATGTTTGGTTAAAACTGTGGTTGAAATTGAGGTTGAATAAAAAGTTGTTTAATGTATTTGGTTAAAAAAATACTTTTTAAATTGAGGTTATAAAATAATTTAAAAATAATTTTAATTTATATATTGTAGATTTAACTACTATTATTACATCATGAAATAAATAATATTAATATCAAATATTTTTTATTATTCAATTAAACTATATGCAATGTCATCACATACGAAATCTACCCAACAATGACTATATTTTTCATGGTTTCTTAAGCACGCAACAACAAAAACTGAATTTTCTGTTACGTCATCAAGCGATATTCTTCTAATTTTTTGAATAAAACACAATTAAAATAAAAATAAAAACTGAATTTTTTTAACTGAGTCGGACCCGGCAAGAACATAATTAAAATTGCGATCAAATTCCACAAATGCTACATCATTATGCGATACCCTTCTAATTTATGTAGTGTTATTAAATACTAGTTTTTCGAGTAAAACTCAATTTTTTTTAAAAAAATTTCCAATGTCATTACGTACAAAATTCATTCGACAAGAACTATAGTTTTCATATTTTTTGAGCATGTAATAAAATTAGGTAAAATATTATCAGGAATAAAATTGGAATTACAGTACGAGTAAATTCAATTCATCTTAAACTATTTTTTTAACAAAAAAAAATATTATTCATGTTAACATGAATAGTGTGAGTGAAATCAATTAATTGGACTGATTTTTTTTTAAAAAAACTTTTAACAGTGTAGCACACTGGTTTTTCAAAATTTAAAAAAAAAAACGCTGCTTCTCACTTTATAGTGAACAGCTACAGTGGAGCATGGCTCCACTGTTCACTGAACAGTGGAGCCATGCTCCACTGTTAGATGAGAAGCAGCAAAATGCTGCTTCTCATGAAACTCCGGTTTCATGTGGGTCCTACCCACCAAAAGCAACTTTTTTTGAGTTACCAAACGTTAATTAACGTGGCTGCGGGTGAACCTTGCCCGCAGCCCGTTCCCAAACAGCCACTAAAGCTATATGGTGCATTCAATAAAACTAATAGACTTTTTTTTTTTTTTAGTTTAACATGGATGTCCAGGTCAGCTTGCGCGCACCTCGACTAATAGACTTTTATGTATTGATAGATAAAAGAAAGTTGTTAATAGTGAGCAAAATCTTTAAATAAACTCATGACACATCATGCCATTTAATACCATACCATGTTTAATCATATGTTGGTGTTTATTTTTTAAAAAACAAAAATTGACAGAAAAAAAAATTGAAATTTATTTTTACAACTTTGCACCACGTTGTTATTCATTGCATGGTTCAGGTTTCAACTCCAATTGTTTGATATGGTCTATTTGATAAAGGTAGCTCAAATACAATCCGGTCACCCAGTTCAAAACTAACTCAAATTTAAAAAAAATAATTTAATGTTATTTAAACTACATGATCATACTCAAACGTGAAACAATGAACCATAAAGGATAAAATTAAAAAAATTACCAAAGGATCATTATTGACTCATTTAATAAATTTAGTTAATTTAATAGGATAGATAAAAAAAATACAATGACAATAATATAATATGGAAAACAATTGACAATGAAAAAAAATATAAAAAAAACCGACCCAAGTCCATCTAGGTTAGCACATGACATATGCAACTTTTTCATGACACTAGGGTAACTCTATCGAAAGCAAATTGAATAAAACCATGAAACTCAATTATCAAACAATCCAATGTTAAAGGTTGATGCTAATTTATTTTAAAAAAAAAAGCAACGAAAAAAAACCCAAGTCAAATCAAGTTAACTCGCTAACAAAACGATCATGGGCGTAAGATTGAGATGACATCATAGAAAACAAAAGTGAAAAGAAAGAACGAAGATCAATTCCTAATCAATTAAATATTGAAGGATAAAATTGAAATAAAAATTTATTTAAAAAAACAAATGTTAAAGGATTTTATCACATAACAAAGCAAAAATTAAATGAGAATGTGACAACCCTATAAAAAGAAAAATAAAAAAATGTTTAAAGCTCAATTTACAGCAAACAAAATATTGAACGATAAAATTAAAGGAAAAAACATAATAAGAAAAGGTCCAAAAAATCCGAATGAGCCTTGTTGTGATACCAAGATAACCATGTCGAAAGCAAATTGAATAAAACTATGAAGCTTAATTATCAAACAACTCAATATCGAAGGACAAGATAACTCGAATTCTTTTCAAAATTAGTGAGAAATCTAATAGAAAGGAAATAAAAAAATAGTGGAGCCCAATCTCCAATTAAACAAATGATGAAGGATAAAACTGAAAAAATATGAGCTTAAAAAAATAAAGATGCAAACCTTGACAAATCTCCTAAATCAAGGTTAATCTTTCAAACTCGCAACCCGTAAAATCTTAGACCTTGGCTTAATCATGAAGTTCAATTCCCAGCCAATTTAATGTTGAAAGATAAAATTGAAAAAAAATATCAATCTAAAAAAATTTCCAAAGTAAAAAAACAGCAATTAGAAAAATGAGAATCGAATATGATAGGGGAGAAAACCGAAAGAGTATGGAACCATAAAAAATCTAAATTTAAAAATCATTTCAAATAAAACAAATAACAATAAAAAATAGGGACCGAATTTGACAAATAAAAAAAAATAAAAGGAGGGTGAAATTAAAAAACATCAATTTTATAAATTATTTAAAATAAAATAAATAGTACTTAAAAGAACATGAACCTAATCAGAAAGAAAACTAAATTGAAGGGTTGCTTTGAAAAATTTAAGGGTCAAACGTTGAAATCGAGGAAGAGAGAAAAAAAGAAAAGGCTTCCGACCCCAAATCGGATGTCCTTTGGCCATATGTGTCCTAGGAATGGAGGCCTCTTCGAAACGAGTTGAATGCCACCCTAAAAGCCATCGTTTGATCGTTGGACAATGCCGCACATGATGCCTAAATGGCGTTGGCGCGTGCGATTAATGTGTCAGCCACTTTTTCTTTTTAAATAATATTTAGTATTTATTGAAATACTAAATTTCTCTTAGTCTACAAGATTGTTTTTCCTTTGAATGGCAAACTGTGGTGACAACTAACACAGCCCGAAAGGGCATCACGTAATAAGCGGTCTAATGCCTCGAAACAACATTTATTATTTATTGGAGCCTCATCTCATACAATAATTGATGTTATTTCAAGGAGGCGTGAGATGTGTGTGTGTTTTTTATAGCACATGTCGAACCTTTATCGATTGTTAATGTAATCTTGAACCTTTAATAAGACGTGCGACCACCAGGTAGTAGAAGAGATGCAATACTAGATGAGGTAACAAGTACAACCAACCCTTCGGATCAAGTACAACCAATCCTTCAGATCTAACACAATTGATTATTGTATACCATAAAAAAAGTTTTTCAAGTTCCTCCATAGCTATGGACAAAGATTAAAGATTATTTCTTATCAACCACTGCTCTAATAACTGCATCGTACCAACCAATACAAATAAGGTAACAATAAGTACAAATAACCCTTCAGATCAATTACAACCAATCCTTCAAATCTAACACAATTGATTATAGTATACCATAAAAAGTTTTTCCAATTCCTCCATAGTTATGGACAAAGATTAAAGACTATTTCTTATCAACCACTACTCTAATAATTGCATTTATCGTATATGTTTATCTATCCAAGATTAAGATGGGGGAAAGCCAATGAATGATGGCTCCTAAACTCGACAACATTGTAATTAAGTTCTTCTCTAAGAAGCTTGTTTATAATTTCTTCAAGCAACAACCATTGGGCATTGGAAGATTATGTTCCAGAAGTGATGTTGCAGAAGAATAAAACACAGTTCTTAAGCTCAGATAATACATTGAAAAGTTGTTCAAACTTATATAAAATATAGTTCTTGAGCTCATCATTTGATAAATCAAAGTGTGGCATGTTAAAACAGTTCTTAATTAGTATAGGATATTATCATGTATTGAGTGCTAAAATTGGGTGAGTAGGACAACCAGACAGTAACTTCACAGAAAAGAACATTACTGACAAAAAACTACTTAAGTTATGGTGAAATGGCAATAGTTATTAACAATGATCCAGATCAATTATTAATAGAATGATCAATCTTAGCACTCATGGATGTGAAAGAAAGTATAGAGTTGTAAGCACATAAATTGGACCAAAAGTTTTTAGATAACCGACCATTTGTAGGATTAAGAAGCATATCTAGATATTCAGGTGTTGGACATGCTTTTGGCAGTCGAATTTTCCCACCAAGACAACAAAGTGAGAATTGTGAGCTTGTTTTAGTTGAACATGTAAGTTGTTCTTGAAGCTAGAAAAAGACGTGGCAATGACAACATCTAAATATCTTATTGCCAAAATTAATTGATATATTCATCTAAGTATCCTAAGAGGAAGAAAAAAGAAGCCAATAACGATGCCAAAAGTTTAAAAATTCAAGAAGATTTCATTTATTTTAGAAAATTAAAAAAAAACATGTTTTTTCTTTAAGAATTTCATTTAATTTTGGGTTGTAGACTTACAATGTAAGGTACATACCCGATATTAAAAATGCTTGATTTTCTTTTAAATTTCAAAAAGTCCAAAAACATTAAAAAAATTGCTCATTTAAAAAAAAATACAAAATATGTTTTATTTTCGTACATACGGTCAAATTCTAAAGATTTTTTCATACATATTTTTCAAAAAACAAAAAAAATGCATTTTTTTTATCATGTTTTAAAAATATCAAAATGAATATCGTAACCAGTTTATGAATATCCAATAGGATTTGGCCAAAATCTCAAAAATCTTACAAAAAATAATTTGTTTAATTAATATTCAGAGTATGAAATTTATAACGTAATGCATGCTCTCGATATTAAATTAAATGAATTAATAGCAATAAATATTAGAAATTAGTTGTAGACTTTATTATTTAAGGATATAAAATTACATTGTAAAGTATACCCTCAGACATTAAAGATACAAAGTAGGAAATAAACGCGATTCTAAAATTTCAATCCTAAAATGGTTAAGATTTAACTTGATAAGGTAGAGACTTCCTCACGAAGAGAGATTTGCATGCCTTAAACCTTAGATGAGACTAACAAATAGAAACACGACTTAGAATAACAATCAATCAATAATGCAGCTTACCATAAATAGAGTGCACTGGGGATGGTGCGTCTTTCACTTACACAACTAGTCCTTTCACCCACACTCTTACAGACTATAAGTTTTCCAGTAACCATAATATCAGGTGGCAACTCCTTCAAAATCATAATTTGATGATTAAACTTAAAACCCTTCAATTGCAGGAGACACATCCACCATTCGAAGTCATGTACGCCACGATAGTAATAACATGTTGCCATCATTGACATTGTTGACATCCTTGATAGCGACTTAAAACGATTGTCACTGCCACTTACCGCTACATCATCATCATCATAATCACAATAATCATTAATATATTTCATCAATTTTAATATTATGAGTATCATTATTTTGTTATTGTTATTGTCATTATCACCAACTCCATAATTATCTATGAAATCTTTTTGCAAACATCAAAGTCATGTCAACACCAAGAGGGGATTCATCCAATCTATTGAAGATATATGATGTTTCTTTCTTTAAACTCTTCCAACTAGCCTTACCAAATGGAAATGAAGGAAACACTAAGTGGGTGTTTAGGTAGGGACATATAAGGAAATTTTGCCTACTAGGATCGATATTTAGGTAGGCAAGTCTTAGAGCTTCATAGATCTAAAACCAAATAGGAGGTGGAAAAGTCTGATATCTCAACCCAAACACCGAAAATAAAAAAAGAGAAGATAAAAGGTAGAGTGAAAACAATAAAACACAAAATAACTATCAAACAAGCTAATCACATTGCAAATACGAAGAGATAAAATAAAAAGCTCAAACATAACCAGCAAAACAAATTAAAATTGTAAAGAAACTTTTTTGGCACATCTCTGTGTGCCTATGCATGCATTTTTTTTTCTTGCTATTTGGAAAACAAAGCAAACTGAGAACATACCCTCTCTCCCACAAAAAAAAAAAAAACAATTTGCAGCATACACCCCTAACTGATATGAAACCAAGACATGAAGAGCAGAAAATGACAAAATAAACCCTAAAAAGCTCACAAAAATCAAAATGAAATGATGCTGAAAGTACAAAATGCATTAAGACAACAAACCAAATGGAAAAAGGATAGAGAAAAACAAACCTGGTTACATTGAAGTAGAAGAAGAAATCAAGCAAACAATGGCAAGGAACCAGCAAGGCAAACCAGCAATCCAAAACCAAAAGTACCAGCAATCCAAAACCAAAAGTACGAGGAGGTATTTGAAAATATAATTGTAGTTGTTTTTTAAAATATTTTTTAATTGAAAAAATATTAAAATAATATATATTTTTTATTTTTAAAAAATTATTTTTGATATTAGCATATTAAAATGATTTAAAAATATCAAAAAAAATTAATTTAAAAAAAATTAATAATTTTAAAATATAAAAATAAAGAAGGTAATCCTAACCAAAATTGCAACAACTCTTTCAATGTTGGAGGCAAATGGGCAGTGCATTCATTGCTGCTGTCTCCACATTGGTAAATGCTGGCCCCCACCCGAGCCTAAGAAAAAGGAGAAGTTAAGCCAGCCCAAAAAAAAGGCTCTCTCCATGCCTCATCAATCTGTAAAATCAACATCTCAACACCACAGAAGAATACCAACCCATGCCAAAAAAAAGAAACCAAAAAGCTTTATAAGGTTTAACTGATTTAGTTAATAATCAAAGAACTAATTTGATTGATTAGTTACAATTCAGGGGCGAACTAATAGGTTTAGCCAAAAATTCATCCCAAAATAAAAATATCAACCATTACTATTACAAAATAAATTAAAATATTAAGGTGTTTCATAGTAGCATTTTCAATGTCACAATAATGTTTATATATAGTCCTCATTTCATTATTCATATAACCATTTTTTTTCTTTTCGGTTTCTGATTTTTTTTACACTTTGCTCATCGAACTTTATTTCTTTGTTATTTTGTCCTCACAAGTTATGCTGGCATGACTTTATGTATTGAGATTTGTTTATGTTAGAGATTATTCTCAAGTTAAATTAAAAACCCTTTTACAAAACAAAAATTTAAAATATAGTTAAAAAATAAATAAATAAAACAAAGCTATTTTTCATTGTCATTGTTCAACAAGTGTAGAGAACTTCAATTAGGTCCCTAAAATTTTCAATTTTTACATAATTGGTCCATGTTATTTTAGATTTTTAGATTCTCGCTTTAAACATAATTTTTATTATATTTCAATATCTGGATATTAAGAAATGAGAGAAAGTCACTCGATAAGAGAGATAAGAAAAAAATGATTCAATCAGTCACGTTCTAGTCACAAAAATATATTCTGATATTAGTGTTAATGAGTTCATTTTAAGAGAAGCTTAGTGAATGTAGTTTTTTTATTTAACCATGCTAGAAAAGATAGATCAAATGCTATAATTTTTTTTATTTGGTTTGATTTTTAATTTTAGATTGAATAAATGGTGTTTTGGAATTAAAAAGGAGTTTATTGAGGTTTTTATATTTTTTTTATGTGAAAATAAATTGAAATTTGAGTTTTGAAATCTAAATATTTAAATATAAATTTTCAGGTGACAAGTTGTTCATTTTATTTAAAAATAACTTGAGTGAATGATTTATATATATATATATATATATAAACTAGTGTGCCACAACTATTTTTTTTTTTTTTTGTAGGTGAGGCACGTTGTAGTCTTTTAATGCCCAACAATACTTGGCTTTTTTTTTTTCTAATTTTTTTAAAAGTAATTTTTAATTAACATCGTCTCACTCATTTTTTAATTATTTAATTTAACAATGTTTTTAAATAATAACTAATTTTTTAGATTGTTTTTATAAATTCATTATAATTAAAAATATCATTATAATTTATATTTACTTTTTAATTAAGTTATACATAAATTATTTATATTTGCATGATGTATTTATAAAAATTAAAATTATATAAAGTCAACATAAGAATAAACCTTCAAAATAAAAAAAATTATTTAAAATAAAATTAACAATACAAGTAAAATATTTACATGTGGATTTATATCAACTTCATTCAATTAACAATTTTTATGAAATTGAAAAATGCATTTATAATTTCACTTATTCTTACCCAACATAGTGCGATCACACTGACTAATGTAATCCCTTCATCCAATCCGTAGGACTTTTCGGAAAATGATTTCCAGGAGACTATTCTAGACAAGAGCCTGTATTAGATCGGACACCTTCATCAAACAGTTGGCGTGCGTGGGACGACATTTAAATGGAGAAAACAAACTACAAACTTGTGCTCTCATGCCCCTCTGGTCTCTCTCCTTCTCAGGTCCTCTTTTTTTTTTTTTTTGTCTTTTTTTTTTTCCGTTCTATCATAAGCTTCATTATTATAAAATTTATGTATGTGGTTTAAGTTTTTAAAATTGTTGGATTAAGGTATCTGTGGTTTTTGATCCATCTTACGATAGAATCGCCCATCCTGACATTGAATTAGAAAACTCCATTTCTGAGGTAAGTTAGTTTACTGATTTATCTATTTCTGTATTGAAATAAATGGCCAAATCTATAGAATTCGATAACTAACTGTTTTTTTCGGTGTTTTAAAGATATGGGATCAGAGGGTACAGAAGAATGCATCTTTGTTCAATGGGAAAAAGTTCCGGGTATGTGGATCTAATGATATGCACCAATGATGGGAAGTGTGTAATTTTTGTGCTAGACATCATTCTACCAAACCTTCATTGTTAATACCAGATCAAAAAGAACTCTAGAATGCCGTTATTTGCGTATGATGTGATGCTTATTACCATGATTCTTTTGCCAATGCTGTCGAGTTGATGTCAAGTGCATTCGGCAGTTATTCTTGAGTTTTTATACAGTTTCCACAGTTCTAAACGGATTGTAATGTCTTGTGTTGATAAAAAGCAAGAGAAACCAAATATTGATGAGAATGGGGATTTAATAATTGGACTGATAGTAGAAATAAAACTATGATTCTATTGAAGCATTTGATGCAAGACATAATAATTGCGTTATGCAGCAGACTAAAAGTTGATGCCTTGCATATGTATAACTTATTTTTAAAATTTTAATGCATGAAAATTTTCCCTGCATTTTACTTTGAAAGCTTTTTTTTTATGAACTGTGGTTCCTTATCTGTTGTTTTGTTAATAACTTCACAGTATGGAGGGTATACACTGTGCAACAGAGGTGGATCACAACAAGATTTTCATGTGTGTCTCCACCTTGGTTTGACAGATTATAGGTATGGTTTACAACCTCAGTTCATAAATACCATCTATTAATTTCCTAGAGCAAACCAATAAATATGAGTCAACTCTCACGTTAAATTGTTAATCTCATCTAGATTGATATTTGGACATAGTGTTCAGTCCCACATTCATAATACTTGGTCAATGATCTTATGAGGATAGTATCCGTTCATGTTATAACTCTTACCAGTGGCAAGACATAGCAATTTCATTAAATATCTCACCCTTCACAATTACTGGAAATGAGTTCTGCATCAACTGATTAGTCTTCTTAACAGTGGGTTGTCATAGGTTAAGGTGGACAGATATAAAGCTGCCAGCTAAATTCTTTAGTTGGATACTGTATAGAATTGTTTTTATAATCAGCCTTGCATTTATTTGGTTTTTCAGTTTTCTGATGGCTGGCCTGAAGCTGCTTCTCAATTTTCTTATAAATTAGTGGATTATTGCTCTTGGTTTAAATATTTAACTGATTTTTTGAATTTCAGTAATTGCAATGAAACACATCATATTTATGCTTATTATTCTTCTTCCCCTGAAATGAAGACTTGATGCTATCTACTTGTTATCCAGGACTTTTGTGGGAACAAACTTAAATCCTCTTTGGGAAAAGTTCCTTGTTCCATCAGAAGGTATCTCTTCGTTCATGTGAAATATTTATCACAGAATAGGATGTCTTTGTTTGTTTTTAATTTTTAATTTTTTGACACCTTATCGTTGTTGTTGTTACCATCTCAGTAGCTATGCACATGAGCTCATAAATTTGTGTTTTGCCTCGTCTTAGTATTTAATGCAACTTATGTGGTGGTCTGTCTGCTGTTGGAGGATTTTATTAAAACATGAAATGATGCACTTGTCTGCTGGTTGAAAATCCGTATATTTTAAAGTTAAATGAAATCAAGCAATAAATTAATACATATTCAGTGATGAATCTTTTGAGAATACATTTCAGATACTGCCTGAATTTCTTATTGAAAAAAAAAAATGATCTTGTATTGATTTGTGAAAGATGAAAAATCATATTGAATATCTCACAGAATTGTTATTTTTTTAGCACAAGATGCCCTCTTTTAATTTTTTCTTTGTTATAATTCATAATATGAATCTACAGCTTTGATTTTTTTGTAGATGACCTTATGCAGTGTCAACACACCTCAAGTCCACTGGGTAATGGTGCAATTTTAGAGACATCTGACAAGAAAATAGTTGTGTTACAAAGAAGTTACAATGTAGGGGAATTTCCTGGACACGTTGTTTTCCCTGGAGGCCATCCAGAGGTATAGAATCTGAAAAATGAAACATTTGCATCCTGATTCTTTAAATCCTATCCAATATGATGAATAGCTGAGGACATAATTCTGTGATGCCTGTTTTCCCTTTTGGATTTTATTGTTTTGGAAGCATTTTATAATCCTGGATTTTGTTGTGCATTAATGCACTGGAAGTTTATTGTTGTTATTTATTTGCAAGTGGCAGAAGTTTTTCTTTCCTTTTATCTTTTGCAGACATTTATGTCTGGGTTATCAAGACTTAAACCTGGTGCAATTGTTTGATGATGATGACAGCCTGAAGAAGTTGGAGCAGCATCTCATCAGATGGGTGAACGCTTAACAAACTCGGAACACAATAACACCAAGGTCTCTCAAGAAATGTTTGATAGTATAATTCGTGAAGTAGTTGAAGAAATTGGAGTACCTGTGACCTCTCTTGTGAGTTACACTTTTTAATCAAGAACACGCCTTTTATCTTTCTTCGTTTGTCTACAGGTTTGTTTCATCATTGTTGCCAGGGGGTAATTGCTTTGTGTTTTCCCATTCCAATTCTAGTGCTTATTTGTTGCAAATGGACCGAGGTAAAAAATTATTGAACATTTAAGAAGCCAAGTTTGAAAAGAAAACATGCTCATGTACCTTCTTAATAAAAAGTATTGGCCATAAATTAGTTTGTGTACTGAAAAAATCGTGGAGAATGTCCATAGTCTCAGCTTTAGATGGATTTTCTTGTATGGCAGTGTATTTTTGGACCTATGGTATAAATGTTGAAGTGTCTTCAGATATTGATTGATTGTGGCTGAATCCATGGATATTTTTCCTTGCTTGTGCAACCAACTCCATGGCCTAGATCTGCCTTTCGAGGGTTGTTAAAGAAAAGTCCGGGTGTCATAACCTCATCTCTAATGCTTTAGATATGAGCATTTGGAGAGAATGCCCCCCCCCCCCCATATTGTTTGTTTGTTTAGACCACATTTCTACATTGGTTATAATCCAGCGTTGTGGTTTTATACTTTTATTTGGTATGTAAATTATGGAGTTCAAGCGAGTCATGTATCTAATGTTTGTCTTCATCTTTGCCTTGCAGTGCAATCCACTATTTATTGGTATATCCCGCAGGGTGTTAAACGTCAGACCAGCTGCTTTTTTCTTCATCAAATGTAACATCGAGTCAAAAGAAATTCAACGACTGTATGCTGGTGCACAAGATGGTTATGAATCAACCCAACTTTACACAGTTTCATTGGTTAGTTCAAATTCATTTTTCCTAATAGATGTCTCAATTGGTTTCTTTTCAATGAACAAATGCTAGATTTTTGTTTGCATTAGTTGTCATGCGTTTAACAATTTAATTGCTTGGCAATGGCTGAATATGGATGGATAGAATGAGCCAATAGTGTGCTAACAGTGGTGATGATAGTAAAGTGAAGAAATTGGTAGGAGCATTGGATGCAGCTGCACAGTGGGTGGGCTTTAAGAGGTGACTCCCATTGATTAATATAAAAATGCATCTGGAGGGGGAGCAAAGTTATCACAGAAATTAAACTTTCCATCACTTAATGATTCATGAAAAATGATAGATTGTAGTACTACTGGAAATGATTTGAAGTATGGATACAACTTCTTGATGTATTGGTATCATTCATAATCACATAATCTCACCATGTTGATTGAACACACGTTGACTTACTTTAGGATCTCTATATTGCAGATTGAATTAGAAAACATGGCATCTAAAATGCCTGGCTGCCATCAAGGTGGATTTGCTCTCTATAAGCTGATGTTGGAAGCTATGAAGAATTTCTGATGGTTCTTCACTGCCAAACGATGGAATTCGTCAGCTCTTAGCCCCTCAATAATACTTAGCAACAGGATTTTGACTCTCATAAACTTGGTGTCGACATTCCAGTTAACACTATAACAGGAAGGCATTTCGCTTGATTCTGTTCTTGCATACATAGATGCGACAATGCATGTATCTATATTTGCTATTTAAAGCTGTAGCATGTGTATAAATGCCAGTTCTGTTTACATGTGAGAAGTTAAACTTTATTTTCCTCGCGTCAATGTCGTTAAACAGTGTCAGTTGAATAAGCTGGTGTTATATCACCTGGAATTCTTTGATTTGTAGTTTCTTAAATCACCTAGAGAAAGCAAAAGGCTGAACTACACAGTGAGAAAGAGACAGCAAGAGTAACATATAAAACTGATGACTTAAAAAACTGCCCTGATGCTTAACTTAGGACTGTTATGATGAATGTTTATTTCTTAGCATGATTTCATATGGAGGCAGTTGTTTAGAAAGCAAAGGAAACTCGATATTTAAAAAAAGGAAAGGAAAAGCAAATCATTGTAGCCCTAGATTTATTTAGTTGTGGATTTTATAATATATATTTTTTATATGATTCATTGTTTATTAACAAATTAATTTGAACAAATCAATTATATTTTTTTTAGCATAGTAAAATGACTTAATTATTTAAAAAAAAAAATAAACTTAGATTAAAGAGCTTGTTAATCATTTCAATTTTTTAAACATGGTGAAATGACAAATATTTTTAAAATCAAATTTTTTTTCACTTGTGTCCAATGGTATTTTCATCTTTTTATTATGGTTTTTTTTATTATAATCAGGTTCATTTAGGTATTTGGTAATTTAACACGTTATAATTCAATTTTGACCCATTAGCTTTTAATTTAATTTTACGATGTAAAATTAAAAAATCAAAGATTTATTTCGATGAAAAGTATGATTTGTCAGCTTGCATGAAAACTAGGGATTACAATGTATTTTTATCATTTTATCCCTATCTTCAAGATAATGATAATTATTTGCTTTTAAATTTGATTCTTAATCAAATTCAAATTTCAAAGAAGAGAATGAGTTTGATTAAGACTTTGTTTCTCACAAGCGATGAGACTCTTGCAATATAAATACAGATCTTAGTGTATACCAAAAAGAGGAGGAGGCCATTACAAAAAAACCCTAGGGGTCGATATTAAAAAATCGAGTAGATATTACAAGAAAGAAACACATTACTAAAAAAAAAACATTAAAAATACAGAGGAGGCGGCGAACCATAAAGAATTATCTTCTCTAAGACCAACCGCCACCCTCTGCCTTTTTTCTTTCTCTCTAGGAACAAACCAACACCATATACCACAATTATTAAACCCAGATCGGCCTGATAGGTCGACCCGGGACCCGGTGGCTGGACTAGTCTGGGTTTGTTAAAAGACCGGCCAGTGCAACAACCCTGCAAAACCCAGTAGGTCAACCCATGACCCGGGCGAATCCGGACAAGACCTGATGTGTTTTTTTTTTCTTTTCAAATTTGGTTTTTCTCCTATACCCCTTTTTTTCATATTTTTTTAGTTGGTTATTAACACTTTTTAAAGTTCACTATATAAATACTAGAAAATATTTTATTTTTTCAATATGAGATTTGAAACCCTTTAGTATATATATACCCTTTTTTTTCATATTTTTTAGTTGGTTATTAACACTTTTTAAAGTTTACTATATAAATACTAGAAAAATATTTTATTTTTTAAATATGAGATTTGAAACCCTTTAGTATATGTACTTTATGTTTCCAAGAAAAAAAGTTATTTTTTCAATGTGGGATTTGAAATCCTTTCGTATATATACTCTATGTTCTCAGGAAAAAAAATATTTTTCCAATGTGGGATTTGAAGCCCTTTTATATATATACTCTATGTTGACAAGAAAAAAGTTATGTTTTTTCAATGTAGGATAAAAAACCTTTTGATTTAAATACTTCAACTTAAAAGGATAACATAGTATCTTTTCAATGTGGAATTTGAAACCCTTTAATATATATACTCTATATGTTCCCAAGAAAAAAATTATATTTTTTCAATGTATGATAAAAAAAACCTTTTAATTTAAATACTTCAACTTAAAAGGATAACGTTGTATCTTTTCAATGTGGAATTTGAAACCCTTTAATATACATACTCTATATGTTCCAAAGAAAAAAATTATTTTTTCAATGTGAAATTTGAATTCCTTTCGTATATATACTCTATGTTCAAAACAAAAAAAGTTATGCTTTTTCAATGTGGGATAAAAAAACTTTTTGATTTAAATACTTCAACTTAAAAGGATAACATAATATATTTTCAATGTGTGATTTAAAGCTCTTTAATATATATACTCCATGTTCACAAGAAAGAAGTTATTTTTTTAATGTGGGATTTAAAGCCCTTTGATATATATACTCTATGTTCACAAGAAAAAAAGTTATATTTTTTCAACATAGGATAATAAACTTTTTTTATTTAAATACTTCAACTTAAAAAGATAACATAGTATCTTTTCAATGTGGGATAATTTTTTTAAAAAAATATTCTTTTAAACTTCATTATTTACAATATATATAGTTTATATTTACATGATTTTTTTTAAAAAAATTTCATATAAAATATTAAAATTTTAAATATTTTTTTTAAAATTTTTTTAAGTTAACCCATAAAATCTGTAACAGACCCCAGGTCAATCCTTACCCCCCCCCCCTGA
>Ga0307515_10007497_pt1 | contig 21556 bp, 13 predicted proteins | sample 17_EM_MG_FD_194513 | JGI IMG/M metagenome (GOLD analysis project Ga0307515, IMG submission 194513) | Populus trichocarpa ectomycorrhiza microbial communities from riparian zone in the Pacific Northwest, United States - 17_EM | ecosystem: Host-associated > Plants > Roots > Unclassified | place...
GCTGGTTTGGGAGCGTACAGTCAAGCAGGCTGGGAGTGTGCCATCGAGTGCCATTGGGAGCGTCCTTGAGAGCATGCCCGGGAGTGTACCTGAGAACGTACTCGGAGTGTGCTTGAGAGCTTTTTGGGAGCTGGTTTGGGAGCGTACAGTCAAGCATGCTGGGAGTGTGCCATCGAGTGCAATTGGGAGCGTCCTTGAGAGCATGCCCGGGAGTGTACATGAGAACGTACTCGGAGGTGTACTTGGGAGCATACTCGGAGTGTACTTGGGAGCGTGTTGAGAGCTTACTTGGGAGCGTAAGTCAAGCAGGCTGGTAGTGTACAATCGAGTGCAATCAGGAGTACTTCAGAGCGTACTTGGGAGCGTGCAATGAAGTGCATTTCGCAGTTTGATCGAATGCAGCATGATGTATAGTATCAAGCGCCCATAATCGCATGCGTATCATAGTAATCTAGTCAACTCGCAGGTCCATAGGACCTTATAGTGCCACGCGTCAAATATGCTATGGATTACTGGCCCAAAAACAGCTTCTCTATGAGTTACGCGTCGCGTAAGGTCATTTTTCCCGGTGTTATACAGCTTAATCAAGAGAATAACCTCTACTTAATTCACCCAATTACTAATTGCTGGAACAAAGGGAGCAGAATGTTGCTATCATATAGCAAGAAGTAAGGTATATAAAGTTAATACTCAGATGCAAAATAACATATATATATACAAAACAATTATTTACTGAATATGTACTGATTATACTTTATATATTGTATCATCACTCAGAAGTCAGCTGGAGCTTACATTTATAACACAAATGTTGCAGTATTAGCAAAAGTGGAACTTCAATAAAGATTTTACAATATATAGACATATACACATGTATTGGATAGCTTGTTTCCAGTGAATCTCTGTATGACCCATTATCTGTAGTCTTTAATAGTCAGATCATAGGTTGCTGAGAATCACAATATGGGGTTACATGTAGTAGACAGTTAATTATTCTCTATTACTCTGAACTGTGAATATGTTTTACACATAATAATAAATTTACTTCCAGTATTGAAAAGTAGCCAGGGCAGAGTCTTCCAGAATACTTCATTGAGTGTCTGAGTAAGTATCTAATTGAAAGTCTGATTGAGTTTTTGAATTATAGTGTGCATGAGAGTCTACTTGGAAGCTGTCTTGAAGAGAGTGGTTTTTAGACTGAGGTGGCATTTTGTCAGAGATCATTATGCCAATTAAAACTCAGACTTTTCAGAACCTTTGGCTAATGAAAGGCTTTAAGTTGGTGGATGCTTGGATAATGTGAAGAATATAGCCAATCTACTTGACTAAGTACATTGGTACCAGCACCATCAATATCACCGTGACAATTACCATCTGTAACAGCATGGCAGGACATGATGTATCCAGTGCCCAGTAACAACCACTTTATATATAATTGGCTTACTACAACCCTTAGATCTCGAGCGATAATATTACATTTTATTCCTTCATACTACTCTACAATATTGGCATCTATGTTTCGAATTGCATCTACTAATATACCTTCCTACATGGCCATACACAGGCATATTCCTTTGAAACATCGCTATTACATTTAAGATAATACTTCGCATAACAATTATCACCATCACCTCTGAACCATATGCTCCTATATACTATCAATAATACAGAAAAGCTGCCTGTATACCCTATACAGAATACTGAGTTGGAGATCTACTATTGCCAAGATATCAACATCAGCAAAATGTATTTTAGTCACCGGGAGCCTCCAGGAGGGTCTGAGAGGATGTAGAGTGTAAACGTATATGCGTCAATTTCAGGAGAGTATCAGACCCGAGGAGGGTATTCCGGCTGGCCTTCAGAGTAACTGGGATCTCAGATGACTGGTACAGGAGTACCATGGGAGTGATTGTGATAAGATTGGGAACACCTCGGAGCACCGGAGAGAACATTAGGTGCACCTGGGAGCACCTGGGAGCGCCGGCAACATGCCAGGAAGCGCCAGTGACAAGCCTGGGAGCGCCGATGACAAGCCTGGGAGCGCCAACAACAAGCCTGGGAGCGCCAACGACAAGTCTGGGAGCGCCTCGAATCACAGTAGAGCAGTCTGGGCAAAATAACTTCTTCTCTGGGAATGCTGCCAGTGCGCCTGGAAATCATAGCTACTACTTATCGTTCAACGATTTTTAAAACTCATCTATTCAGTTTCTATTCTCATCTGTGTATCTATATAGCTACCCATCTACACACGGTATGTCTAGACTGGCTGCAGGCAGTGCTTGAGAGCAATTCGAGGTGTGCCTGAGAATGACGACCGAGTGAACTTATAGATGCACTCCAAGATCGTGATCAAGCGAGTTTGGAGATGGAGTTGGAGGCCGTAATCGAGCGAGTTTGAAGATCAACTTGCAGGCCGTGATTGAGCGAGTTTGGATATACACTTGGAGGCCGTGATTGAGCGAGTTTGGAGATACACTTGGAGGCCGTGATCAAGCAAGATTGGACGGGTACTTGGAGGCGGTCGATGGACGGCGCGCCGGGTGCTGAGACTCTATGCATCAGTTAGTTAACTCGCAACCGTGGGAATGTGACAAGGTGAGTTTACTTATGAGCTCTCATGGAGAGCTGGCTGATGAGGGTCGATCATGTAGGGAGGCACGCCAGAAGCACAAGCTACATTCAGGGGTCAACTCGTAATCATGAGAATGAAGGGAAGACAAACAATCTTGGGTGTATGCTGTACTCGGTGTATGCTGTACTCAGTGTATGCTTGTACTCGGTCTCAACTCATGATCATGGCATGGAGTGATAGAGACAGATGACTCAACTTTGTGTTCTGCGATGATGGTAGAGTTGTGGACGAGAAAGAGAGAGATGAGGGATAAAGATGAGAACGATGCGGAGGATACGAGCAGAATGAGGAATTCGGGATACGACTTGCCTGATTGGGTTGGGAAGACCTTGTATCGGTGTTATTACACGCCAGATCGTGACACGTACCTGCCATATCGTGGATGGTAAATTGACTCGCACACGAAATTCTCTTAAGTCCCTGTTTCTGATGATGATTTGTCCCATCTCCTTTACCATCACCTAAGAATACAAATTTAAGTCATCCCTCTCTATCTCTCCATGCCATGATCAAGAATTAACACCGAGTACAGCATACTCCTAGTACTGCATCATCCCAACATCGACTGTCTCCCGCTCGCAGCCAGTCTCACATCTCTCGGCAGACCATGTTGTACTCAATTCTCTGCATTCCAACAATTATGAGTTAACCAATCAATAGAGTCTCAGCTCCCGTCGCGCCTCCCTGCCAAACAACTGCCTCCAGATTGACCGCCTCCAAGTACTGCTCCGATCTCGCTCGATCATGGCCACCAAGTGCATATCCTAACTCGCTCGATCACGGCCTCGAAGTACATCTCCAAACTCGCTCGATCACAGCCTCCATGAGTATCTCCAAACTCACTCGATTACGGCCTCCAAGTGCATCTCCAAACCCACTCAATTATGGCCTCCAAGTTCGCACTATCATGGCCTCCAAGTTCATCTCGAAACCCGCTCGATCACAGCCTCCAAGTGATCTCCAAACTCGCTCGATTATGGCCTCCAGGTGCATCTCCAAACTCGCTCGATCACGGTGTTGGAGTGCATCTCTAAGTTCACTCGATCATGATGTGGTGAAACGGTGGAGCTACAAGGCAGACAGCCCATCATCAACATTCCACCGCACCTCGCATCATCTGAAGTGATTTTTTCAGAAAGTGCGGTTCTGGCTCGAGGAGCGTAATATTGGGGTGAGAAGATATGATACTACCCTGGCGTGAGGATCCACGCAATTACGTGGATCCCCGAAATCGTGGAAAGAGCGAGTGAGATCAAAAGATGGGAAAGATAGAGTGTGTATATCGTACAATGCGATTTCTTTCTACTCCAGGGTCTCCCAAATATATACTTCGTGTCTCTGAGTCCATCTCCATTATCCCTGTATCTCCATATGTATGTATATAGAGAGACTTAGATGATACATGCCGGATTATGATATAGCCAATCTTGTGACTGTAACAAAGACGAATATGATAAACAAAATGCTTTGTGGTTGTGGAAACTTAAGAACCACTGCTGTGAGAATATGGCACCAAGTCTCCCACAGAGCTTGCGCAGAGGTTTCAGCTGCTCTCAAAGTCTCCTGCAGACCTGCACACAGGTCTCAGTAGCTCCAAATTTTGACTCTTCTAACAGTCAAATCTCGTAGCATCTTGAATGCACCTCCATAACTGCAGGTGCTTTCATGAGCACCTGAGATTGCTCTTGCAGAGTCTGAGAGCACATTGCAAAGCTCCAGGGGGGCCTGGGACCATCTGGAAGTACTTAGAAGCACTGGTGAGGGCTACCGGAGTGTGTGGGAGGTTTGCGTGTGGCTTCCGGACCGATTTACATTTTGGTGATGAATATGTATCTTTCCTGCAGTATTGAAAGCTGCAATTGTTATCACCTTAACTATTAGGATTCTTGAGGTGGTGTTTTAGTTGCCATATTAAAGAGAAGGTTAAGACTATAATATTAACTAATATTGTGATTTAGGCCACTATATGCAGCCCAGTACCTGCTACATACCTCTTACCATATACCATATACGATATGCTACATGCTACATGCCTTATGTTATATACTACGTACCGCATACAATGTGGCATCAGTTATCAGTTGTCCAACAAATACTGTCAGTCATATAACACCTCCATGATGCCTTTCAGTAACAGGTAACTCATACTCAGTAAGTTTCTTGATTGAGTATACAGGAGTATACATGAAAGTAAATAGTTAAGAGTATCTGGAAGAATTTTATTTTATAAAAGGTAACATTGGAGTGAACAGCCAAGAAGGCTAGAAGTGTACCAGTGAGTACAATGGGAAGGAAAATTGACAGAATACTTCAATGGATATGTGGAAGGGATATGGAGTTACATTGAGAAGTACACTTGGAGCTGTCTTTGGCAAATTTCTTGAAAGTATATGGTCTAAAAGATTTGGAGTATACTACAAAGTGAAATTCAGAGCAGATATGAAAGTCAGCTTTGGAGTATATTTCTGTGTATAGTTATAGGCAAACATAAAAGTATAATCAAAGAGATATTTAGAACTAAACTTGGAGGTATACCCAGGAGAGTGTTGAGAGTATATTTGGGGGTATATAGTCTAATAGGCTGGCAAATAGGCTGGGAGTATGCTCTTCAGTTTCAGTGAAAGCTAGTTGAGAGGTAAGCTGAATAGTGCACTTGAGACTATACCCAATTCAGTGGTGTAATAGAGTGTATATTTGGAGGTTGATTAAGAAGATTACTGTGATTGTGCTTGAGTACATAGAGTGATTTAGGAGGAGAGTGTGCTTTTGTGTGCAATTAGAATGGTACTGTAGAAGATACTTGAAAGTGTATAACAAAGAATATGATAGGTTTGTTGTAAGTTTAGAGTATGCAGTATTATAAAGAGTATTAAGTGTACATTATCATTTGTATATTATAGTAATCTAGTTATTCCGCATGTACATAGAGTGTCATACTGCCAGTTATCAAATATTCTTTTAATTGCTGTTTCAGAAATAGCTTCCATATAAGTTACCTGTTACTACTGTTTAATTTGTTTTGTGAACTACACTGAATTACTTATATAGTACAGAATAGAGGATGTATGCTGTACAATTTACCCAATATCTAATTACTACTAACAGTATATGCTGACATATTGGTATTAAGTTATAAAATATAAAGTATGCAAAGTCAATTCTCAGAGGTCCACTGATAAATATATATATATAATATAACACCCAGGTGATATTTGCTGATTGTACTTTGTATATGAATTAAGTGTAGTATGGTGTAGTCAGCAAAGTTAGGCCGGAATATGTAGCATGGGTGAGTCAATATGGCAGGCTAAGATAGAGCAGATATTGCAAGGCCAAGCAACTGTAGCTCAGGCCAAGTGAGTAATACCAGAGATAATATACTAAAAATGATTAAATTCAGAATTTTCCTTCCAATTAAGTTTACCAGGTTAGGTCAAATTACAAAGTATTCTGTATATAAAATATGGATAACTATGTATACTTTCACCTTCCAGTCTCTGATTTATAATACATTCAATATTTGGTGTATACCTTTAGTTTTTGCCCGCAAGACCGCTGAAAATGGATTGTTTTGCACAACAATGTAATGAATACTTGTGATATCGTAAATAGGAAACAGAGAGGTGAGTGTATGTATAGTTTTGAAAAGTGTATTTATAGAAATTTTTGTAATTTGATTAAAACTCAAGGAGATGATTGGAAGGGGAACTGTGGATTAAGTCACACAGAGGAAGAAGATCAGTTGCTGTTGGGCTGATGGTAACTTTCTGTGAATTCTAGCAGAATGACATGGCTTCTGGCAAGAACTTAGACTCAGTCATTGGTGGCAAAAAGTCGTTCTTGCCACTGAGGTATGACAGTAATTGAGATGACATGGTGATAAAAATTGATTAAAACAGTATGCAACAGATGTGACTATGATGACAATGGCTGCTAAATGGTATAATGTTAATAAAATCTACAAGCAGAACACATTCAGTAACTCAGGATGTGAAGTGCGGTAAATGATGAGTAGTGAGTGGCAGATGCCAAGTGAGCAATCGTTATGAGAAGTCTGTTGCCTGACTCCGTCTAATAGTCACTCGCTGCATGTTCGAATCTATTTTGCTCCAGCGAACTAATTGCAATCAGTTCAGGCCATTTCAGACCAGATTCAGATTAATTGGGAATTGGTCGCATCCGGGTTCAATAATTTGATGGACTAGATTTGTCTCGACTTGGACAGACCCTGTCCCGACTGGTCTATAGCTAAACTAGTGGAATTAATGATCCATCCTGTATCCATGCAATTGTTCAGTAAATATAATGCTATTGATTATTTGCCTTATTCCTACTGCAGTATATGTAAATTCAATCAGATATATTTCAGAGAGTTGAATACTGATAACCTAAATAGTGATAAATCTCATTACTATTAAAGTGTCAAGATAATTTACATATTTTTCAATTAACTTAAATCAATCATTGCTGCATTGAAAATCATCTGATTTGCCATTGGTACATCGCCGAATTTGCATATACTTCTTTCTGTAAATTAAACAGCTGTAGTTTACATATTGGAACAAGGAATAAAAGTGTAACCTCAAAATCCCTTCAGTGGAATATATATAATTACCCCAAAAGCAATACTTCTGTCCAGGCAAATACTGGCAACTATGACAATGAAACTGAAAGAGATAGAAATGGCGACCATATACTTGCATACATAAATGAAAGAGATGTTCTATACTAATGTGTTGGTATCATTATCTTTGAAGATCACAAACTTATGGTCAGCCACTAATACACATCAGTAATTACCACGCTCTGGATATATCATGTATTGCAATATACTGTCTCTAGGTATCTAATCTGCTGTTCTGTATCTGATACACTATTGCTCTATGTAAGTAAATTCACTTATTCTAATTGATACTGATAGAATAACAATAGTGTATATAGCTCAAATACAAAATCTGAAATCAACCCATGCAATAATTTTTCTCAAATTAATCTCATTAGATCATCATTGACACTAAACATTTCCACTCTACATATGACAATACTAGCTCTATCATGGCCATTCTCAAATAGTCAAGTTGACCACTACTTCTACTATATCACAATTGGATTACATCAAACTATGTTATATTCTGCACACACCCACTGTTTATTGTAATGATGGTACTTGTATTGATTTTCAACCGCAGCAATCTTTTTATATATACAGCAACAATACATAGCGTATATCAAAAGCACAGCAAGCAGATAACAATGGTGCAGTATATATCAATTGAATTCAAAAATCTATTCCTAACTATTACCTCCCTGACAGCAAGATAATTACCAGTCATACAATCTAGATCCATGTGGAGATTCACGACAGAATTTATATGCGAATGGGATTATATATTACTGAACATGTCTAGACAGAGAAGACTTCAAATAAACACATGTCGAAGCAACTGATAACCCTGTCCGATGGTTTACCAGTTTCAGAATGTGTATATATATATGTGACATACAACCATGACTGCAATTTTAATTATTTCAATGTACTCACTATATTTCTGATATCGGAGACTCATGATCATGATATCTGTTTGACACTATCTAGATGCTTGCTGAAGAGTCTGTAGCAAGCTACAATCATCTTATGAAGAAACAAAGTGCATAAAGGTCTCAAATAACTAGTGTCAAGTCAATGCAAGGATATTATTACCTTCCCACTCTCCTTTCGGTTTGCATATTGCACATTTAACCAAAATGACTGTCTCCATAACAATTGTATTCAGATTATTCAGTACATCAATAACATTTCTCTATCAATTGCAGAAGATTCAATCCAAGCTGGCATTAAAGACTAGGCCTTACTGTAGAAGAAGTATAAGATATTTATTCTTAGTCCAGCAAAGCAATTACTGTATATCAAAATCTACTATACTTATAATAATATCAGTTCTCCCTGTGAGGTCTATATATCTATAATTCTGAAATAATTCCCTCAAGATAACTTATAATAAATATCAACTATAGTCTATGTTATAAAGTGAGACTTTGTTAAAAATGGGATGTACAAGATGTTACAAATAGAAGTATCGAAGATTACCAAGCATTGATATCTCACCAACAAATAGTATTCTTGTAACTGTATCTGTTAATTTATTTACAGTCACCATACTTTACTTATATTGTTTTCATTGCTATGTCAGCTATTTTACAACCCTAGAAGACATTCTCCAGTAATTCAATGCTATAGGCAATTTTTGACTGCATTTCAATAACAATGACAACAATCATCTCACTGGCTAAGTAGACTCAAATTGTACTAATTGTTTTTCTAATAGCATACCCCAATGTGGCAATGACTGTTATATTAGTAAAGAAGTCACCAAGTAGCACACACTATATAAAGATCTCATCAGCATGGTAATAGTTTATACCAATTACATTACTTATTTTCACGATTCTTGCAATGGAAACTAGCAACCCCTGATCAACTCAAATACATACCATCAAGATACATTACTACTTTCAATTATTCGTAAACTATCACATTGTATGTAGTTATGTCACAACTACTATCATATAGGCTTGTATAAACCATAATCATATTTACTATCACTACAGTTTAGATTTTGGTGCATATACACTTATCAAAAACTCCTAAGTTCTACATACACATACATACTATTTAGGAATCTATACCTGTGGAAATTTGGAGAAATGATAAGTATAAGAAATTAACTAACACAATTATGCAATTATATTTAACATTGATTTCGGGTAGAGCTAAAGGATAAAGTTAAGGTTGTTTCACTTTATGTTTGGTATATAGATTGTCTTTGTCAGATGTTATTAGTATACTCTCCAAGCTTACTTTGGTAGAGTTTTGAAATAACTTCTGTTGACTTTACTTTTGAATAATTTTACTTTGTGTGATTCTACTCATTTTCTTGTACAGTGGTAAATAGCAAGACACCGGGAAATATGATATTACCTGACACCTAGCTCAGAGAGAAGCAGTTTTTGGGACGGTAACACAAAGCATATTTAACGCGTGGCACTATAAACGTCCAATGGACCTATATGTTGACTAGTTTAGTATGATAGGTATGCAATTTTGTGTGCTGCATACTATACATCACTGCATACAATGAACTTGAAAGCAAGCTGCCATATGTACTTCATTGCGTGCCCCCAAGTACACTTCTGATTGCACTCGATTGCACACTCAGAGCCTGCTTGACTATATGCTCCCAATCTCTCTGGAAGGTACACTCCCAGCCTGCATGACTTACGCTCTCAAGTATGCTCTCAAGACACGGCCAAGTACACTCCCAGGCATGCTCTCCAGGACGCTCCCATTTGCTCTCGATGCATCAGCAAAAGACATTGCCGTCCGGGCGGAATGGCTGCGTCAGAGTGGACACACACCGTTACAGCCGTCAGAGACACCCCGGTGGCAGATTACTCCACGCCCGGCGGCAATACCACACGTTGCGTTCCATATCCCCCTCCGATCGCAGTTTCGCCGTGTCTTCTCCCTCTGTCAGTATCCTATTGTAAACGAACACTGTGGAATTGTGGCCAACTGTGACCATATGTCGGAATGGGTTCATTGGGTACATCTGGTGCCGTATTCTCAAAGCAGTGGTTCTTAGGGTTCCATAAGCACAAGGCATTTCGTCTATCATATTCGTCTTTGTTATAGTCACAAGATTCGCTACCTCATAATATGGCATGCGTTATTTAAGTAACTCTATATATATAGATATGGTCAATCTGGCCACAGATGGTAGTCGAGCATAATTGGAGGAGCACCTGGAGACGCCCATTGAGAGCACCGACAGATGCACCACTTGGAGTCCGTTGTGGTGATACGATGGAGCTAGACGGCAGTGAGCCCACCATCGACATTCGGCCACACCTCCCGCAACATCCAAACGGAATTCGTGAGAATGAACGGTTCTTGCTCGAGGAGCCTAGGAAGAAAGTGAGAAGATATGATACTACCCGGCCGTGAGAATCCACGCAATTGCGTGCATCCACGACATCTCAGAAAGATAAGATGAGATGAAAATGAGATGATGTCTATCTAGCCCGGGGTCTCACGAATATGTACTCCCCATCGCTCAGTCTACCTCCAATACCCCTGTATCTGCGTAAACCCGTCGCCGATCATCAATGATGTACTTGGAGGCCGTGATCGGGTGTGTTGGGAGATGCACTCGGTGGCCGAGATCGAGGAAACTGATAGATGCACTTGGAGGCTGTGATGGAGTGAGTTCGGAGATGCACTGGGAGTCCGTGATTCAGCGACGTTGGAGATGGGATTGGAGACCGAGATTGAGTGAACCCAGAGATGCACTGGGAGGCCGTGATCAAGCGAGGTTGGAGATGCAATTGGAGACCGAGATCGAGTGAACTCAGAGATGCACTGGGAGACCATGATTAAGCGAGTTTGGAGATGCACTTGCAGGCTATAATCGAGCGAGATTGGAGGAGCACTTCGAAGTGGTCGATCTGGAGGGAGGCGCGACGGCAGCTGAGACTCTATTCATTGGTTAACTTGTAATTGTGGGATTGTAGAGAGTTGAGTACAACAACATCCGCTGAGAGATGGGAAACTGGGTGGGAGCAGGAAACTGGCTGTGAGTGGGAGACTGTCAATCTTGGGATGATGCTGTACTTGATGTATGGTGTACTCGGTGTTAAGTCATGATCATGGCATGGAGAGATAGAGAGGGATGACTCAACTTTGTGTTCTTAGGTGATGGTAGAGTTGAGCACAAGAATGAGAGAGATCAGAGGAGATGGGGGAAATCATCATGAGAAACTGGGACTTCACGGAATTTCATGAGCAAGTCAATTTACCATCCCCGATAGGGCAGATACGAGTCGCGATCCAGCGGGTAATATCCCCGATCCGAGGTCTTCAAAACCCACTCAGGTGAGTCATAACCCTGATTTCTCAGGTCCGCTCGTATCCTCCATATCGTTCTCATATTCATCCCCCATCTCTCTCTTTCTCGTCCACAACTCTACCATCATTGCAAGAACACAAAGTTAAGTCATCCCTCTCTATCTCTCCATGCCATCATCATGAGTTAACAGCGAGTGCAGCATACGCCGAGTGCAGCATACACCGAGTACAGCATACACCTAAGATTGTCTGTCGTCCCTTCATTCTCATGATTTCAAGTTGACCCCTGAATGTAGCTTCCGGTGTACCTCCCTACCGATCGACTGCCACCAGCCAGTTTTCCATCAGAGCTTCAAAGGTAAAGTCACCTGGTCACATTCCCACAGTTTCGAGTTAACTAACCGATGAATAGAGTCTCAGCACCTGGCGCGCCTCCCATTGAACGCCTCTAGATCGACCACCCCCAAGTACTCCTCTAATCTCCTTCGATCATAGCCTGCTGCAAGTCCATCTCTAAACTCGCTCGATTACAGCTTGGAGTGCATCTCTGAGTTCACTCAATCTCGGTCTCCAATTGCATCTCCAAACTCGCTCGATCACGGCCTCGGAGTGTATCTCTGAGTTCACCTGATCGTCATCTTCAGGCGCACCTCGAATTGCTCTCAATCACCGCGTGCTGCCAGTCCAGATATACCGTGTGTAGATAGGTAGCTATATAGATACATAGATACATAGATGAGAATACAAACTGAATGCATAAGTTTTGAAAATCGTTGAACGATAAGTAGTAGCTATGATTTCCAGGCGCACCAGCAACATTCCCAAAGAAGATGTTTTTCCCAGACTGCTCTACAGTGGAGGTATGTATGCAACGCGACCCGTCGCCTGGGCGACGGGAAGCGTGTAATTCTCTGTCAGAGGGTACGAGGTTCCGTCAGAGCCGTCAGAGCCGTCCGGAACACCCGGGTGTTTCTGACGGAAACTAGAGTTGTTGCTGATGTGGCACACTTCCCAGCCTGCTTGACTTACGCTCTCTAGTAAGCTCTCAAGGCACTACCAAGTACACTCCCAGGCATGCTCTCATGGACGCTCCCAATTGCTCTCGATCGCACACTCCAATCTTGCTTGACTGTATGCTCTCAAGATGCTCTCAAGCACACTCCCGAGAACACTCTCAAGGATGCTCCCAACTGCACTCGATGGCACACTCCCAGCCTGCATGAGTGTGATCTCCCAAGTTAGCTCTCACGAAGCTCTCAAGCACTCTCCCAAGCATGCTCTCATGGAGACTCCCAATTGCACTCGATTACACTCCCAGCCTGATTGACTGTACGCTTCCAACTGCGCTCCCAAGACGCTCTCGAGCACACTCCCGAGAACGCTCTCAAGCGCGCTCCCAATTGCACTCTATTGCACACTCCCAACCTGCTTTACTGTACGCTCCCAAGTTAGCTCTCAATACACTCCCAAGTACACATCCCAGTCGCTCTCAAGTACTCTCCCAATTGCACTCGATGGTACACTCCCAATCTCACATGAGAATATGCTCCCATGTATGCTCCTGCATGCTCGATCTAGAGACTTGCTGAGTTTCAGATGCCAGGCACCGGGAGGTGTGAGGCTGGGGGCGTACGGTATGCAGTGTTTGTTAGGTGGTGGGTAGCGTGTGGCATGTGGCGTGCAGTGTGTGGCAGGGGGCATGCGGCATATAGTGGCCAAAATCATTGCCTCGATTGATATTATAGTCTGAACTGTATCTTTAGTGTGGCCACCACGAGAAGATCTCATAATGCCTCATGGTCATGGTGTTGACAATTGCAGCCTGAGATACTGCAGGAAAGTTAGACAATTGAATCTCGGGGAGAGCAGATCTCTAACTCAGATTTTCCGACCGAATCTGCTGCCCACTTCCCACCGATTGTGGGCGGATGTGTGCACATTTGGTCTGGGGCTGATGGTAATGGTGGCGATGGTGATGATGGCGACGGTAATGGTGTCGGTGATAGTAATTATAGTACCAGAAGCACTTAGACAAGTAGGTTGGCGACATCAACATTATCATCACAGCTTCCACAGACTTAGAACCTTCTACGAGCCAAAGCTTCCACAAACTTAGAGCCTTCTTCTAGCCAAAGCTTCCACAGACCCAGAGCCTTCTATTAGCCAAAGCTTCCACAAACTCAGAGTTTCCCATCGGCTAAAAACTTCCAGTGGAGGAAAACTCTACTCCTCCGGAAGCGTGGCTTTCTCAAGCAGGCTCTCCAGCAGGCTCTCAAGCAGGCTCACAAGCAGACTCTCAAGCAGGCACTGAAGTAGGCTCTAGAGCAGGCTTTCAATTGCCAGCGGGCTCCCATGCAGACTCGCAGGGATAGTGTGTACAGTACTGGTATAACACTAGGCAGTAAAGACCAGTACAGTGTTTTCACCAGTCCGGATGGACCCGGTCTGGGGTAGGGCTCAGTACGGTCCGGTCCAACCGGGAGGTCAGACCAGACCGGACCACAAACAGGCAGTCTTGGACTGGACGGGCTTGGTCTGGACTAGTCCATTCCGCCAAATGGTAGTTATCCAGATTCGGTATGGATCCTATCAGGTGACCGCCAAAACCGTGATTGGTCCCTACTTTTAACCACTGGGCATGTACGAATGGACATCTAGAGTACAATCATTCTAGTATTGTGTGGGTTTCCAGTCCAAAGGGCATATTTACCCCATTCCTAACCCGATTTCAGCAAGTATAAACCTAACCCTGCAATGCAGTCCAGGACCAGTCCAGACTGAGTCTGGACTGGTGCGATGAAATTTCAGACTGGTCCGATTCCAGTCCGAAAAATCCTCGGACCGTACTGGGCTAAACCCGGACCGGTCCAGTCCAGACTGGTCCACCCCCGGACCGGTGAAAACACTGGACCAGTATAGGTCCATCTCTAGCCTGTAGCCATATGAAGTTCCATAGGCCTATACGGGCATCGCTATGAATCGACTATAGATGACAATAGGCCGCGTGTCCCTCAGGGGTCCACAGGAAGCTAGCTATGAGCTGCACGTGTGCGCGTAGCGCAGCGTATAGTTGATGTGTACGTTTGCTGATGGAGGAGAAATATCATTAAATGTGTCTCTACTCTAATCTGAATAGAAATGAGTCTCATATATCAGATATTAAGTCTGATAAAATTTGAATACTGTCTGCATGAAGACTCCATATATATATGTATATAATTCTATTTGCACATATACTCTCAAATATGTTGCCTTGTGGCTTTCATATATGTATTACAATCAAGCTTCTCTATCTATAATTCAAATAAGCAATATTATACTATGGAAGTGGTGGAGAACCATCCTCCTTTTTCAGGGATGTGATTACTGTATATAGATCTATTAGTCTAAAATAGTAGAGAAGCAAAAAGCATAGTACAAAGTCAAAATCACAGACAAAGACCCTTCAACTCTGGCTCATGTATATTACTCATACTTCCACTGCACACCATACTTTGTAAAATCCAGAAAAACTGAATTGCACTTCAGAACTAAGAAAGCTACAGATGAAAAACCCATCTAGCCAGCTAATCACTGAGATGTATGAAACTCCCCTGAAACCTTGATTATCTCTGAAAACACAATGAGACAAAGAGCAAATAGCCAGCAGTATTTGATATACTTTATCCCCTGGATCGTAACGGTTCCCGGCCAATCTGGGCCGCCTGCGCAACCACCTCACTACACGTCCAAAAATGGTCATCAGAGGCCGTCCTTTTTATCAAGTCTTCTTTAGTAGCAAATAAAACTTTCTGTCAAAGTGAATGGTAAATTATATGTGATGTGACTTTGTAAGTCGTACTGCCCCACCAAAGTTCGCTCTCTGAACTGGCAACCCACCCCATCTCTATGCACCACTACCCACCTTTAACCTTTTCAAGTGATTAAATTCCACAAAACAATGCCTTTCATTATTGAGACACCACAGTTACTTGCATTTTGAACATGCTTAGCAAAGTTTGGGTGGAGATTTGGTATTTCTGGCTGGGCTTTCCTGCTAGCAAAGCCACCATCCCAGCTACTTTCCATTCTCGAGGTGTACTGAAAATTGCCTGCAACTCCAGCTCTGGCCGACGGGTAAAGATATGCCCTCTTTGATGTTTGGCACAGTGGGTTTTGGCTGTGTTCACTATGAGAGCTGTGCAATGGATATTGGTATCCCTCCTCTGAGCCTCAACTTTTGGGCACATTTCAGATGGAACTCCTTGTGTGTAATGATATTGGGACTTCAGAGCATGTCCTTAGCACCATGCTTGAAGGATATTTTGGGGTGTCATGGGCAGAGTTATTCATCTGGGCTGTGCAGTGACATTTTCGAGTTTTTGGGGAGCTAATCTTGAGACAACCCTTTCAACAAAAACAGCCCTTTATATCGGCACCCCATTCCTGTACAGTCCTTAAATTTTGCAAAAATGCTCTGAAGACATAAGAAAGTAAGTTTATAATGCTCCCAGGCCACCCCCACGGTGTTGTGGTTGCATTGCTAAATATTTGCAGGTGAGGAGTCGGTAGCCATGCCCAGACAGGCCGGGAATGCCTGTCACGGTCTGAAAAAGTACGGAGGTACTTGGGAGTTTAGGGATGGTGGGGAAGGAATCGTGTTACGCAAAGACAGAAACGTTGAGAGACGCGGAGAAAGCAGCAAGATGGTGGTGGAATAATTTGGTATGATAAGGAAGTGGCCTGAAGTGTTGCGATGTCGGACAATGTGGCGTGGTTGTATTGATAAAGAGTGATGTCGGTGGTGTGTAAGATAGTGGGATGAGACTCGAATTGTACATCGGAGCATGAGTAATGATTCGAGGGCGGAAGCCGAAGTGTATATAAACAGAGTGTTGCTGGCGTGGGAGGGTCTCCTTTTCTTCTCTCTTTACTCGTTCTCTTGTATAGCAAAGCAAGTTTAAACTTTGAAACAGCTCTGACTCATGCCTTGTCTTGAGTTCCTTGATATGAATATCGAGCCTCTTGTTCTGTTTTCCGGTATCATATTATTGTTATCAATATCACCTACGTCTGACCCTGCCCGTTACAATGCCAAAGTTACAATCCAGGGGATACTGCACCATAAATATTGCTTTCTCCAAAATATGGTATTCGCTAGAGAATAACAATCAGATAAGTCTACACTTTCAATTCAGTAACTTAACAATAGAAAATGTACAATATTTAACAGATTACAGACAACTAGTGTTAGCAACAGTTCCGGGTTACCCGGCTGCGGTCCGGGTTTGGAACCGGACCGGATAGTCCAGTTTGGGTTGTTACCCGGAAAACAGTGGTACCCCCCGGGTTCAGGGACGGGTTGGAACCGGACCGCGGTTCCATTTTACGGTTTCTACAACTTTGGCTGCAATTAAGTATTGGAGTTCTGATCGTATTGCAACATGATCTATACGTGAAATGTGCAAATTGATGCCCTATTTCATCTCCCGCTCTCAGATTTGCGATTGGATCAATATTCATTGAGTCGCTTTGAAATTAAGCCGAAAATCACGCCAAAATGACCAGGTTTTCATCGCGACTCAATGACTATTGGTCCAATTGTAAATCGGAGAACGGGAGATGAAAGAGGGCATCAAACTGCATATTTCACATATAGATTATGTCATGATACGATCAGAACTCAAATACTTAATTGGAGCAAGAAATGTTGACTTTTGAGGAGCGGGTTTTGCGTGGAAACCCGTGGCAACGGTCCGGTTCCGGGTCGGAACCGGAGCCGGACCCGAACCGGGCATTTGGACCCGTTGCTAACACTACAGACAACAGACAATAGATAGAAATAGACCCCATGAAATACCAGCCAGACAAGTCCCATAAATATACAGATGAACTTGACAGCCACACACAACTTCCTCAAGTAGTGGACATGAGAACTAACAAAACTCACCAAGATCAGTTGTAAGGGAGCGTATGCCCGCGTCCGGCTGTGTAGGGATACGGCTGATATTATGGTATACGGTTGCACACGGCGCACGAGTGAGATCAAGTGGAGAAGTAAGTAGTGAGATTTTCGGTAAAGATCTAAGTGTCGTGGCGATGACTATATGAGTGCAGTTACCCGGCGCTGGACATATCACGTGCCGCGCCGTTACATTATCCCCTCTTTTTAAGGCAGAGCTCCCGGGCTGCCAACCCCCGTACATACAACCAAATTCAGAACTAAACGCCCGCGTACGTCCTCGTACGATCACAAAGTCCCACGCCCGATCTCGTACCATTCGGTAGTCATTCGGGGGATCCGGCGCACGGGGAAACTCCACCTCCAGTGGTAGGTGGTAAAAACCCGTGCCGACGCCATTTGTACTGGGCCGAGATCCAAAAGAAGAAAAGGGTATCAGAAACAAAAGAGATATCCCAAGACCTCCTATCCTCCATCATATTACTGCCGTGGCTTGTGAGGATGATCTCGGTGAAAGTCGTTGATCAGCTCCTGGGCATTCTCGAGGTTTTCGAACGGTTCCCAACTTGTACGTATATAATTGTAGCCGGCCCGGTGAACGAGGTGATGTAGCTTCCGGTAGCGCCGCTTCGAGTCTAGGATCCGATCGACCTCCCACTCCTCCTCGAGATCGTCGACTATGATTGGGTTTGGCTCTGATTGTGGCTGGCGTGTGACTGGAGGAGTGTACCGATCGAGTTGCGATACATGGAAAACGTTGTGATTCCGCATCGTCTTTGGCAAGTCTAATTTGTAAGCATTCTTATTGATGATCTTACTTACCGTGTACGGTCCAGTGCGCTTGTAATCCAGCTTCTTTGATGGTCTGGTCGTTCTGAAATTCCGAGTCGAAAGCCACACTTCGTCTCCAACCCCGAAAGTCATCTCTTTCCCGCCGGCGTACTTGGATTGCTGCGTTTGAGCTTCGAGCAAGTTTTCTTTGAGGAGCCGGTGAGTCTCCTCCAGGCCCGCAGCCATTGCATCGGCCCGTATTTCTGTCCGCAAGTTCGATGTGACCTTTGGTGGTTTAAACTGCATTGACGGGTGGTAGTGGTAGTTGGCCCAGAACGGCGTCATGCACGTTGAGTGGTGGATAGAGTTATTGTATGCGAACTCGGCCAGCGGCAAGAGTTCGACCCAATTGTCCAGCTCGTAATTGCAGAAAGCCCGTAAGTACTGCTCCATGGTCTGGTTCTGTCGTTCCGTTTGGCCGTCGGTCTGCGGGTGGAAGGCGGCGGATAGTCGGTGATTAATGCTCAGATGAGAGCAGACCCGGTTCCAGAATCGACTGGTGAACTCCTTCCCGCGATCAGTAACGATATTGTCCGGAACGCCACGTTTGCAGATCACGTGTTCGAAAAACATCCGTGCCAATTCCGGGGAGTCGATATCTTTTCGGCAGGGGAGGTAGGTCGCCATCTTTGTCAATCGGTCGACTATTACCAAGATCCCCGTGTACTTGGAAGCGGTTGACTCGGGAAGGTCGGTAACGAAGTCCATCGTGACTCCCTCCCATGGTCGAGAAGGCGGTTGTAACGGCATGTTGAGTCCATGGCGGGCGTGGCGTGGTGCCTTGATTCAGTGGCATAACTCGCAGCCGGCGACGTATTTCCGTACCGTAGGATCCATCGCAGGCCAATAGAAGTCTCTAGATACTAATTCAGCAGTTTTAAGAGCTCCAAAGTGGCCGTATTCAGGGTTGTCATGGAAAAGACTTATCACTTGGCTGCGGAGCGTGTTATCCGCCGGTACGTATATCCTCCCTTCGCAGGTCAGGGCTCCTGCGGTGACTTTCCATTCTTTGCTTGAGTCCTCAGCCTGTCTCGGCAGGTCAGGGAGTCCGACCATTGGAGTACCGACGATCCTGCGGTTCACGTTGGCAGCCAACGAGTCGGAGGCCTGGGCTTTCTTGATTGCTGGTAGGAGGTCATCGTACGGTTCCACAGTGGCTGCCAGCATTGCCAATAGTCGTGCAATCGGTCTCTCGTATCCAATCTCGTAGTCAGGTCGTCTTGACGGTCCATCTGCCGGGTTCTTCTTGCCCTCTAGGTGTTCGATAACAATGTCATAGGAGGACAGTATCTCTGCCCATCTAGCCTGCCTTCGGGAAAGCACTTTGGAGGTTTGGAAATATTCGAGGTTCTTGTGATCGCACTGCACTAGGATCGTATGATTTGCGCCGTCGAGGTAGTGTCGCCATTGTTTCATCGTTTCCACGATCGCTAGGAGCTCCCGATCGTACGTGTCGTAGTTCTGATCGGCAGCGGAGCATTTTCGGGAGTAGACGTTGACCGGTCGGAGGATCCCGAATCCGTCGAACTGATTGAGAATGCCGGCGATTGCGAAGCCGCTGGCATCGGTTTGCAGAATGATTGGCTTTTGCAGGTCGAAATGTTGGAGGATCGGTGCGTCAGTAAAGGCCTTTTTTAGCTTCTGAAACGCGAGTTCGGCATCCCGAGTCCACTCCCATTTGTATCTGGGTTTGTTCGACTTCTGGCTGTGTTTAGTTGTATCTGCAGTCTCTCTTCGTTTCAGTAGCTCTGTCAGGGGAAATGTAACCTTTGCGTATTTCCGGATGAACCGTCGGTAGAAGTTCGCAAATCCACGAAGCACTTGTACATCCCGAACTGACTTCGGGATTGGCCAATCCTCGATCGTAGATATGCTGTCTGATTCCATACTGATCCCTTCCGAGTTGATGACAAATCCAAGAAAGCCAACCTCCAAGACTCCGAATTCGCACTTTTCGGCTTTGCAATAGAGGCCGAATTCCCGCAGTCGTTCCAGCACTTTTCGTACGTGTTCCTCATGCTCCTTTTCGTTGGTCGAGTAGATGAGTATGTCATCGAGGCAGCACACGGTGAAGTCGTCGATAGAAGGCCGCAGGCAGTCATCGATGTTGCCCTGGAAGGAAGCCGGTGCATTTGTCAATCCGAAGGGCATAACCCGGTATTCGAATTGGCCGTAGCGGGTTCGAAATGCCGTCCTGTACTCGTCGCCTTCTTTGATGCGGATGGGATGGTAGGCATTCCGGAGGTCCAGCCTGATGAAGATCCGAGCTCCGCGCACACGATCAAGCATTTCCGAGATCAGTGGAAGGGGGTATCGATTTTTTACTGTACCTAAGTTGAGTGCCCGATAGTCAACACACAGCCGCAAGCCTCCGTCCTTCTTCTTGGCGAATAAAATCGGCGCTGCTGCCGCTGATGATGACCGCTGGATAAAGCCGTTGGCTAGGTTCGTTTCAATGTAGGCTTTCACCGTTTTCAGCTCGAACTCCGATAGGTTGTAAATCCGTCCATATGGTAATTTGTAGCCCGGCTCTAGGTCAATTGCGTGATCGACTGGTCGGTGCGGCGGGAGTGTTTCTGCCTTGGTCTTGCTGAAGACCTCCACAAAGTCTCGATATTGAGACGGGATACGCACTCCGTCGTCGGTGAATACCATCTCCGCATTGCCTTCTCCTGATATTTATTAGCCTCTGCTTGCAATACGATTCTGGCAAGATTGGAGAAGGGTAGGGGTCCCAGGAGGCTGGATCTGAACGGTTCTCCACAATAGGGCCAAGCCCCGTCGTCCAGGCACTCCCTTCGTGTCTCGGCGAGCCGGTAGCAGTCATTCAGGGTTCCCCTGCGGACCCCCTTCTGCCGCAACTACCGCCGCTGCTCCCTGCTCGCCCATTCAGCATCGACCGGGGCTCGTCTCACCTGATTTTTCCGAGGTGACGCCTTCCGACATTGTTGATGCTCCCAGCAGACCGGTGCCCTCGTCAATTCGTATGGCGAAGGCTGCGGCGACCTCATTACTAGCAAGTAGGTTGTCGAATGCGGTGGCCCCCAGAAACTGAATATCTACGGTTGGGGGTGGTTTACAAGCACCGTCTTCCGCACTTCCATCTCCCTGGGGTAGCGAAGTGATAGTCTGCTCATTTCCGGAATTCCCAACCGGCGTCCGCAAACCTAACAACTGGCCTTTAGACCAGTCGATTTCAGGATTCCTAGATTGGAACCAAGGAAGGCCAAGTACGAGATCATAAGCC
>Ga0307515_10007499_pt1 | contig 21555 bp, 17 predicted proteins | sample 17_EM_MG_FD_194513 | JGI IMG/M metagenome (GOLD analysis project Ga0307515, IMG submission 194513) | Populus trichocarpa ectomycorrhiza microbial communities from riparian zone in the Pacific Northwest, United States - 17_EM | ecosystem: Host-associated > Plants > Roots > Unclassified | place...
TGGCAGGCGACGGGTCGGTCAAGTCATCCGCCGGCACGTACACGGCCTGGATCGAGGTGATCGAGCCGACCTTGGTCGACGTGATGCGCTCTTGCAGGCGGCCCATTTCTTCGGCCAGCGTCGGCTGGTAGCCCACGGCCGAAGGCATACGGCCCAGCAGCGCGGACACTTCGGTGCCGGCGAGCGTGAAACGGTAGATGTTGTCGACGAAGAACAGCACGTCCTTGCCTTCGTCGCGGAACGACTCGGCAATCGTCAGGCCGGTCAGCGCAACGCGCAGACGGTTGCCCGGGGGCTCGTTCATCTGGCCATAGACCATGGCGACCTTGGACTCGGGCAGGTTCTCGAGGTTGACGACGTTCGAATCTGCCATCTCGTGGTAGAAGTCGTTGCCCTCGCGGGTGCGCTCACCCACGCCGGCGAACACCGACAAGCCCGAGTGGGCCTTGGCGATGTTGTTGATCAACTCCATCATGTTCACGGTCTTGCCGACGCCGGCGCCGCCGAACAGCCCCACCTTGCCGCCCTTGGCGAACGGGCAGATCAGGTCGATCACCTTGATGCCGGTTTCGAGCAGCTCTTGCGAGGGGCTCAGCTCGTCGTACGACGGAGCCTTGCGGTGGATCGAGGCGGTCAGGGTCTGATCGACCGGGCCGCGCTCGTCGATCGGCGCGCCCAGCACGTCCATGATGCGGCCCAGCGTGGCCTTGCCGACCGGCACGGTGATCGCCGCGCCGGTGTTGCTGACCATGACGCCGCGGCGCAGGCCGTCCGACGAACCCAGCGCGATGGTGCGCACGATGCCGTCGCCGAGCTGCTGCTGAACTTCCAGCGTCAGCGTCGAGCCTTCCATCTTCAGCGCGTCATACACCTTGGGCATGCGGTCGCGCGGGAACTCCACGTCCACCACGGCGCCGATGCACTGAACGATCTTGCCTTGGGCTTGAGTGTTCGACATTTGTCTGTCCTTCAATCTGAATTCGTATGGGTCTCGGGCCGAGGCTTAACCGCTGATGGCGGCGGCACCGCCGACGATCTCGGAAAGCTCTTTGGTGATCGCTGCCTGGCGCGTCTTGTTGTAGACGAGCTTCAGTTCACCGATCAGCGTGCCGGCGTTATCGGTCGCGGCCTTCATCGCCACCATGCGTGCGGACTGCTCCGACGCCATGTTCTCGGCGACCGCCTGGTAGACCAGTGCTTCGACGTAACGCTTCAGCAGCTCGTCAATGACGGTCGCGGCGTCCGGCTCGTAGATGTAGTCCCAGCTGTAAGCCGACTTCTCGGCCTCGGTCTGCACCAAGGCGCTGGCCGACAACGGCAACAGCTGCTCGACCACCGGCTCTTGCTTCATCGTGTTGATGAACTTGGTGTAGCACAGGTACACCGCGTCGACCTTGCCTTCGACGAAGGCGTCGAGCATCACCTTGACTGGGCCAATCAGCTTTTCGATCTGCGGCGCATCGCCCAGGCCCGTCGCGTGCGACACGACCTTGGCGCCGATGCGGTTCAGAAAGCCGTTGCCCTTGGTGCCGATCGCCACTGCCTGAACTTGACCACCGGCCGTCTGCACGTCGCGCATCTTGCTTGTGACGGCACGCAGGATGTTGGTGTTCAGGCCGCCGCACAGACCCTTGTCGGTCGTGACGACGATGAAGCCCGACGCGCCGGCCTTGCCGCTCGCGCGCATGTAGGGTGACTGGTACTCGGGGTTGGCCTGCGACAGGTGGGCCGTGATGTTGCGAATCTTGTCGCTGTACGGGCGCGCGGACCGCATGCGTTCCTGCGCCTTGCGCATCTTCGACGCGGCGACCATCTCCATGGCCTTGGTGATCTTCTTGGTGTTCTCCACCGATTTGATCTTGCCGCGTATTTCCTTGCCGACCGCCATGACGGTTCTCCTTATTCAGAGTGTCAGGCGGGGCTTCAGGCGAAGGACTTCTTGAACGCGGCAATCGCGCCCGACAGTTCTTCCTCGGCAGCCTTGTCCATCGCCTTGTCGGCTTCCAGCTTCGCCAGCAGAGCGGCGTGGCTGGCCTTCAGGTGCTGATGCAGACCGTGTTCGAACGCCAGCACCTTCTTGGTGTCGACGGTGTCGAGGAAGCCCTTGTTCACCGCGTACAACGTGGCGGCCATCAGGCTGATCGACAGCGGCGAGTACTGGGCCTGCTTCAGCAGCTCGGTCACGCGGGCGCCGCGGTCCAGCTGCTTGCGAGTGGCTTCGTCCAGGTCCGACGCGAACTGCGCGAACGCGGCCAGTTCACGGTACTGCGCCAAGTCGGTACGGATACCGCCGGACAGCGACTTGATCAGCTTGGTCTGGGCTGCGCCACCGACGCGCGACACCGAGATACCGGCGTTGATCGCGGGGCGGATGCCGGCGTTGAACAGGCTGGTTTCCAGGAAGATCTGACCGTCGGTGATCGAGATCACGTTGGTCGGCACGAAGGCCGACACGTCACCGGCTTGGGTTTCGATGATCGGCAGCGCGGTCAACGAACCGGTCTTGCCCTTGACCTCACCCTTGGTGAAGGCTTCGACGTAATCGGCGTTCACGCGGGCCGCGCGCTCGAGCAGGCGGCTGTGGAGATAGAACACGTCGCCGGGGAAGGCTTCGCGGCCCGGCGGGCGGCGCAGCAGCAGCGACACTTGACGGTAGGCGACGGCCTGCTTGGACAGGTCGTCATAGACGATCAGCGCGTCTTGGCCGCGGTCGCGGAAGTACTCGCCCATCGTGCAGCCCGAGTAGGCCGACACGTACTGCATCGCGGCCGATTCGGAGGCCGACGCGGCAACGACGATGGTGTAGTCCATCGCGCCAGCTTGTTCCAGCGAGCGCACCACGTTCTTGATCGACGAAGCCTTCTGGCCGATCGCAACGTAGACGCAGGTCATGTTTTGACCCTTCTGGTTGATGATCGCGTCGATCGCCACCGCGGTCTTGCCGGTCTGGCGGTCGCCGATGATCAGCTCGCGCTGGCCACGGCCGATCGGCACCATCGAGTCGATCGACTTCAGGCCGGTCTGCACCGGCTGGTCCACCGACTTACGTGCGATCACGCCCGGGGCGACCTTCTCGATCACGTCGGTCATCTTGGCGTTGATCGGGCCCTTGCCGTCGATCGGCTGACCCAGCGCATTGACCACGCGGCCGATCAGCTCGGGGCCGACCGGCACTTCCAGGATGCGGCCCGTGCACTTGACGGTGTCGCCTTCGGAGATGTGCTCGTACTCGCCCAGGATCACCGCGCCGACGGAGTCGCGCTCGAGGTTCAGCGCCAGGCCGAACGACGGTTGACCGTCCTTGCCAGCGGGGAACTCGAGCATTTCGCCCTGCATCGCATCGGACAGGCCGTGCACGCGGACGATGCCGTCGGTCACCGAAACGACGGTGCCCTGGTTGCGGATGTCCGTCGAGGCGCCCAGGCCTTCGATGCGGCTCTTGATCAGTTCGGAAATTTCAGCGGGATTCAGTTGCATAGCTTTCTCCGAAAGCGTGAGGCGCTAGCGTCGGGCTGGTCGCCGTAAATGGTGTTGCCGTGGAGCGCGTGGGCTGCGGATGTTCAGTGGGTCAGAGCGACGCGCATCTGCTCGAGGCGAGCGCGAACGGAGGTGTCCAGCACCTCGTCGCCAACTTCGACACGGATGCCGCCGATCAGCGACTCGTCGACCGCGACGCTGGCGTTCAGCTTGCGGCCGAAGCGCTTCTCCAGCGTGGCGACGACATCGGCCAGCTGGCCGGCGTCGAGCGCGAAGGCGCTGGTGATCTTGGCGTCGGACACGCCCGAGCTGGCGTTGACCAGCGCGCGGTACTGCGCGGCGATCTCGGGCAGCGCGTTCAGGCGGCCGTTGTCGATGACGATGCGCAGCAGGTTGGCGATCTTGGGCGACAGCTGCAGGCGGGCGACGCCGCTGACCAGCTCGAACACCTGCGCCGCGCTGACCTTGGGGCTGTCGGCGAATTGGCGCAGTTGCGCATGGCCGGCAACCTGGCCCAGCGTTTGCAGCTGATCGGCCAGGCCTGCAGCGTCGGCGCCGACGCTGGCCTTGAACAGGGCTTCCGCGTAGGGGCGGGCGATGGTGGCGAGCTCGGCCATGATCAGAGTTCCGTCTTCAGGCGGGTCAGCAGCTCGGCGTGCACGCCAGCGTTGACTTCGCGCTTCAGGATCTGTTCAGCGCCCTTGACGGCCAACAGCGCGACCTGCTCGCGCAGGACCTCGCGGGCCTTGACGGACTCTTGTTCGGCTTCGGCCTTGGCGGCGGCAACGATCTTGGCGCCTTCGTCGCTTGCGCGGGACTTGGCTTCTTCGATCAGTTGCTGGCCCAGGCGCTCGGCGTCGGACAAGCGCTTGGCGGCGTCGTCTCGCGCCCCAGACAGTTGCTGCTCGATCTCTTGTTTGGCCTTGGTCAGCTCGGTCTTCGCCTTTTCGGCGGCCGACAGCCCTTCGGCGATCTTGGTCGCGCGCGCGTCGAGCGCGGCGGTGATCGGCGGCCAGATGAATTTCATCGTGAATCCGACCAGGATCAGGAACACGATCATCTGAACGATGAGGGTACCGGTGATGCTCACTTGATTGCCTCGAACGGTGGCGGGGATCTTCAGCGAAGGGCGCGGCGGCTCATGCGGCTGCGCCCTTGCCTCTCAACACGACCGTGCCGGATTACTTGGCGGCTTGAGCGGCCACGGCTTGGGCGATCTGGCCCAGGAACGGGTTGGCAGTGGCGAACCACAGCGCGACGCCGGTGCCGATGATGAACGAAGCATCGATCAGGCCGACCAGCAGGAACATCTTGGTTTGCAGCTCACCCATCAGCTCGGGCTGGCGTGCGGCCGATTCAAGGTACTTGCTGCCCATGATGCCGATGCCGATACAAGCACCGAGCGCGCCCAGACCAATGATCAGGCCGGCGGCGAGGGCAACAAAGCTGATGACTTCCATGATGACTCCTAGTCGAGAAGATTGTGTTGTGGAGGAAAAAGGGAAAGGGAACCGAGGGAGAAAAGTGGCCGCTTGCGTCAGTGGGCGTCGTGCGCCTGGCCGATGTAGACCAACGCGAGCATCATGAACACGAAGGCCTGCAAGGTGATGATCAGGATGTGGAAGATCGCCCACACCGAGAACGATGTGGCCAATGGCCAGACCCAGCCCGGTGCCGAAGCCCACCGAGCCGAGGGCGCCGCCCATCAAGGCGATCAGCAGGAAGATCAGCTCACCAGCGTACATGTTGCCGAACAGACGCATGCCATGCGAGACCGTCTTGGCGACGAACTCGATCATCTGCATCGCGAAGTTGAACGGGTACAGCGCCCAGTGGTCGCCGAACGGCGCGGCGAACAGCTCGTGGACCCAGCCGCCCAAGCCCTTGATTTTGACGTTATAGATCAGGCAGACGATCAGCACCGAGACCGACAGGCCCATCGTCACCGACAGGTCGGCGGTGGGCACCGAGCGCAGGTAGGCGTGGTGGGCGTCGCCGCCGTTGGCCTCGACAATCCAACCCCAGATCGCGGGCAGCAGGTCGACCGGCAGCAAGTCCATCGCGTTCATCAGGAAGATCCAGAGGAACACGGTCAGCGCCAGCGGTGCCACGAGCTTGCGGCTTTGCGCGTTGTGCACGATGCCTTTGGCCTGGCCCTCGACGATCTCGACCAGGATCTCCACCGCCGCCTGGAAGCGGCCCGGCACGCCCGGCGTCGCCTTGCGCGCAGCGCGCCAGAGGAAGAAGCAGCCCAGCACGCCAACCAAGATGGCGAAGAACATCGAGTCCCAGGCCACCACTGACAGGTCGAACGGACCGGTCAGCTCCTTGTTGCGGGCGTGCGTCAGGTGGTGAACGATGTACTCACCAGCGGTTTGCGCGTGCTCTTCGGCGTGACCTTCGGCTGCCATGAATCTCGTCCGTCTTGTTGGTTCAACTTGTTGTCGACTTGCGCCCGCGCCACGCGAGCGCGCCCCAATACACCTGAGTGCACAGCACCAGCGCCACCAGCAAGGCCGGCCAGCTCAGGTGCGGCACCAGCTTCGGCGCCTTGATCAACAAGGCCACCGACACCGCTATCTTCACCATCTCCCACAAGATGAAGCTGACGGCGGACACGCCGGGCGCCATGCTCGTGAGTCGGCTGGTCATGCCACGCGCCATCAAGGCACTTGGCAGGACCACCGTGCCGGCGCCGTAGAGCGCCGACCAGAAAAACGACTGTTCACCCATCAGCAGCCCCGCAAGCGTGGCCACGATGCCTCCGACCACGGCCTGGGCCGCAACCACCCGCCATGGTGAGACAGCGGGATTTCGCGCCGCCAAGGCCCGAGCCTCTTCTCGGGTCAAGGCCTTGAACGGCGGCTTTGCGCCCTCATCATCCGAATCAACCCATGGATCAGACGGGTCCGGTCGCGGCGTGCCCGGCTGTTGAGCGGGGACTGCTGGCGGCGGGGTCTGGGGTGAATTGGAGGCTGCGGTCGGCAAAGCCTCGGGATTATACGGGCAAACCCCTGGCGGTCCCATGACGCCCTACGTCGGGCCAGATATGGAACGCATAAGGGGCGCGGTTGCGGTGGCGGGTTACGAGGCGGTTACTGCACGAAAACCGGGCTCAACGGCCGCGGCTCACCGCCAGTTGAGTGTCTTTACACGACAGCAAAATTCACCGGCAAGCCCGGCACGTCAACTCGCAGGCGCAGCACCGCACCGGCCCAAGGCTGAGCCGCCAATTCATCGGCGGGCCGCTTCTCGCGCGCGGTCGTCACATACAAGGTCTTGAGATCCGCGTCGCCGAAGCAGGCCATGGTCGCGCAGCGCACCGGCAGCCTGACCTCGCGCAGCACCTCACCGTCAGGCGACAGGCGCAGCAGGCGCTGGCCTTCGAACATCGCGCTCCAGTAGCAGCCTTCGCTGTCGACCGCCGCGCCGTCGGGCCGGCCGCCATAACTGTCCAGCGGTTGGTCGGCAGTCTTGAGGGGGAACTGCGCAAAGGCACGCCGGTTCGACAGCGAGCCGTCGCTCGGGTCCATGTCGAGCGCCTGGATCAGATGGGCCTTGGTGTCGCTCCAATACAGCGTGCGTCCGTTTGGGCTCCAGCCCAGGCCGTTGCTGACGGTGGCGTCGCCGGCCATGCGCTGCAGCTCGCCGTCGCACCAGCGGTACAACGCCGCCAGCGCCGGCTCGCGCGGTTCGTAGATCGTGCCGACCCAGAAGCGCCCTTGCGGATCGGCCTTGCCATCATTGAAGCGCTCTTTGGTTTGGTCGTACGGCGGCTTGACCAACAGGTGGCGCCGGCCACTTACCGGATCGAAGCGCCACAGGCCATCACGCATCGCCAACAGCAGCTCGCCGCCAAGCAGCGGCGCTGCGCTGCACGGCTCGCAGTCGAAGTCCCAAGCGCGGTGGGCGCCGCTGGCGGGCTCGTAGCGGTTCAGTCGCTTGCCTGGGATGTCGCACCAGTACAGCGCGGCCTCACCGGGATGCCAGAACGGCGACTCGCCCAGCAGCGAGGGCGGCACCGGCAGCGGCCGCGCCTCGAACAGCGCAGGCGCGTCGGCCGCGCCGCTCATACCCGCGCGACGTCCAGCGTGAACCAGGCTTCGAACGACTCGCCCGGCGCCAGCTTGCGCAGCCCATGGGCTTGCGGGTCGGCCATGTGGATGGCGTTGCTGACATGGGTCACCGGCTCGACGCAGAAATACGGCTTGTTCTGCGGTGTGAAGACGACCAGGTACGGCGTCGAGGCGCGCAGGCTCATGCGCAGCTTCTCGTCGCGGATCTTCGCGTCGCCGCGCCAGCCTTCGAAGCAGTTGTCAAAGTCGAGGTGGGCGATGTCGCCATCGATGCCGGCTTGCGGCACCTTGCGCGTCGGCAGGCCGCTCGCGTCGGGCTCCCAGCGGTCGGTCAGCTCGATGTGCAGCCGGCTGCGGCTGCGCTTCGGGAAGTAAGGATGCCAACCCAGGCCGACCGGCTGCGGCCCGTCATGACGGTTGGTGATGTGCAGGCGCGTCGTCAGCGACTCGGGCGTCAGCTCGAAGACCTGGCGCAGGTCGAACGCGAAGGGCCAATGCGCATCGGGCTGGTGCGAGTAGGAGAGTTCGGCGCGCTGCGCATCGCTAGAGACCACCGTCCACGGACGCTGCCATGCAACCCCATGCACCGAGTGCGGGTTGTCGTCGAAGTTCTGCTGCGTGGTGTAGTCATGGCCCAACCAGCGAAAGCGGCGGAAACCGAGGCGGTTCGAGTACGGCGCCAACGGATAGTTGCCCGCCAGGCGCGACGTCGCCAGTTCAGCCGGCTCGGTGCTGCGCAGCACCGGCAGTTCGCCGAGCCAGAGGCCGGCCAAGCAACCGCCCAGGTCGGGCCGCAATGCCAGGCGCAGTTCGCCGGCGGTCAGTTCGATGGAATTCGCGGTGGTGATGGCTAGGCCCTCCTCAGGGCAGGCACGGCGGGCGTGCGGTGAACGGGTGCAGGGGAATACTGGCGCTGAAGGTGCGCGTCCGGCACATCCTACGCCGGACGTGCAACGCGCCCTTACTCACTCGATCACTCGCGCGCGAAGATGCGCTCGACGGCGGTGTCGATCACCATGCCGCAGGCGCTGTAGATCAACGAGCCGATCAACGCAGCCGCGAAGCCCGCGACTTCGAAGCCTTCGAGCAGACGCGCCGCGGCCCAGAACATCAGCGCGTTGATCACGAACAGGAACAGGCCCAGCGTGAGCAGCGTGACCGGCAAGGTCAGCAGCACCAGCAGCGGTCGCACCAGCGTGTTCAACAAGCCCAGCACGAGCGCTGCACCGAGCGCCGCGGTGAAGCTGGCCACGGTGACACCGCTGTACAGGTTGGCCACCAGCAGCAACGCGGCAGCGAGCAAGAACCAACGGACAAGGAGCTTCATCGAACGCGACTTCCTTTGGGGGTTGACTCAACGCGTGGTCGGCAACGACTGCGCAGTGGCATTGTGCGGTCCCGACCTGTGCATGCAAATGGGCTCGACCAGCACGCGATCAGCGATCTGCTTCGAATCGTGTCCGTTGTCCCTCGTGAAAATACGGGTGAGGGTATACAAATACGCCCAGGTGATGCCCAGGAGCGACAAATGCGGGTCACTCCGGGGCATCAAAGGGTGTTTTACGAGGGAAAACGGCTTCTCAGCCCCTCGTACACGCAGTACCATTCGGGTCGCTGCGGATCTTGTGAGAAATGGAAGTCCACGTGGCTTCCAACCCGGGCCCGGCACATCAACTGTTCACTTGATGGAGAGAATCAACATGGCAACTGCGAAGAAGGCCGCTCCGGCCAAGAAGGCCGCTCCGGCGAAAAAGGCCGCCCCGGCCAAGAAGGCCGCCGCTCCGGCGAAGAAGGCGGCGCCTGCCAAGAAGGCAGCGCCCGCGAAGAAGGCCGCTCCGGCGAAGAAGGCGGCCCCTGCGAAGAAGGCCGCCCCAGCCAAGAAGCGCACCCCGAATGCCGCGTTCATGAAGGCGATGACCCCCAGCGCTGCGCTGGCTGCGGTCATCGGCGACAAAGCCGTGCCGCGCACCGAGGTGACGAAGAAGGTCTGGGAATACATCAAGAAGAACGGCCTGCAAGACAAGGCCAAGAAGACGATGATCAACGCCGACGCCAAGCTGAAGGAAATCTTCAAGAAGGCGCAGGTCTCGATGTTCGAGATGACCAAGCTGATCAACAGTCACCTGAGCTGATCTGGCGGGCGGCTCACGAGCCGCCCGGCCCCACGATGGAAAGCCGGCACCCGCCGGCTTTTTTCATGTCCACATCCGGCAGATCACGGTAGCGCCAGCGCATCGCGCGTGCCGCGCGATGCAAGCCTCGGCTTCAGGTGCCGTCGAACGCGTGCCTCGCGTCGATGACCCGCCGCACTTCTTCGACCAAACGTTGCAGATCGATCGGCTTGGTCCAGTAGTCATCGAAACCGGCGGCCAGTGCCGCAGCGATCTGCTCGTTCAGCGCATCGGCCGACAGCGCGACGCACAGCAGGTCGGCGGTGGCCGGTTGCGAGCGCAGCCGGCGCAGCACCTCGAGCCCGTTCATGTCGGGCAGGTTCATGTCAATCAGCGCCAGATCCGGCCGCACCTGTGACGCCAGTTCGACGCCGCTGCCACCGTCGTGAGCAACATGCAGCGTCCAGCCCGGCTGCGTGCGGAAGACCTCTTCCATCAGCAGCACATTGAGCGGCTCGTCCTCGATATAGAGCACGACACGGCCGCCTGGGCCATCGGTCGACTCGGTCTCGGCAAGCGGGTCGGCTGCAGGGGCCGTGCCGCCGGTGGCGCCTGCCGCAGCCATCATCCGCAGATTGAAGCGGCTGCCGCGGCCCGGCTCGCTGAGCGCGTCGATGTCACCACCCATCGCGCGAGCCAGGCCGCGCGCGATCACCAGCCCGAGGCCGCTGCCACTGATGCGGTGCCGCTCGGCGCCGAGGCGATGGAAAGGCTGGAACAGCTGGGCCAGCTGATCGGCGCGCAGCCCTTCGCCCTCGTCACGGATCGCCAGCAGCGGCATCGCCGTGGCGTCGTTCGTTTGCTGCAGTGTCACGGTGACAAGGCCCCCTGCGCGGTTGTACTTGATCGCATTGGACAGCAGGTTGACCAGCACCTGCTCCAGCGCCGCCGCATCTCCCTGCACGCGTGCCCCCGGCGGCACGGCCAGCCGAATGGACACCGAACGAGCGGCCGCCAGCGGCTGCACCGCCTCGATGCTCGCGCGCAGCAATTCGGTCAGGCTCAGCGCTTCGCTGCGCAAGGTCAGCGCGCCCTGCTCAATACGTGACAGGTCGAGCACATCGTCGACGAGGGCCAGCAGCGCTTGGCCGGCTTGGCGCACACCGACCAGCCGGTGGCGCTGCGCACCCACCAGCGGCTGCTCGCGGTCCAGCCCCATCAGCTGGGCAAAGCCAATGATGGCGTTCAGCGGCGTGCGCAGCTCGTGGCTGACGCGCGAGAGGAATTCGCTTTTCGCGCGGCTGGCGCGTTCGGCGCTGTCGTGCGCCAGGCGCAGCGACTCGTGTTCGCGCAACGCGTCCTGCGCCTGGTGGCGTTCGGTGATGTCCCAGGTGAAACCATGGAAGACGATTCGGCCATCGGCCTGCCACTCTGGCGTGGCTCGCGTCTCCAGCCAGCGCCGCTCACCGTCGCCACGCTCGAAGCGGAACTCGACCCGCATCGGCTGCATCGTCTGCATAGACGCCAGCACGGCGTCGACGAAGCGGGAGCGATCGGCCTCGACGATGCGGCGCAGCGTTGGTGTGTGGTCGTCGTCGCCACCGCCGATCAACAGCCGCAAGCCGTCGTTGACATACAGATAGTGCGGCAGCGTGCCATCAGTCTCCAGCCGCATCTGAAAGGCGGCGCCGGGCAGTTGCGCCAACAGCTTGTGCATGCGCTGGTCGCGTTCACGGGTTTCGCGGCTGGCCAACACCTGCGCGGTCACGTCGCGTGCGCTGCCGCGCCAGCCTCGAAAGCCACCGTGCTCATCGAACACCGGCACCGCACTGCGCGAGATGTAGAGGCTGCTGCGGTTCAGCGTGTCGAGGCGGGTGACCACGCGGGTCAGCGGGTGGCGCTGGGCCAGCCGGCCGAGCAGCGTGGCGCCGCAAGGCAATGGATCGCCGGCGCCGTCCACGCACGGTTCGTCGGCCAGCGGCTGGCCGAGCAGCAGCGGCACCGGCAGGCCAACCAGGCGTTCGAACTCGTCAGACAGCCAGCGGTGCCGCAAGCCGGCGTCCAGCTCCCACAACCAGTCGCCCGATGCGCGGGCCAGGTCGGCCAAGCGCTGACGCTCACGGTCGAGGTGCTCGCGTGCATGCTGCGTCGTGAGCAGGGCCTCGGCGGCAATCGCCAACTGCGCCAGCTGCTGGCGCTGGGCATCGTCCAGTCGATGCGGCCGCGGGCTGGCCACACACAGCGTGCCCACCGCATGACCGTGAAGCCGCAAAGGGACAGCCGCATAGAAGCACCAGGGCTCGCTGCCGGGCGGCGCGGGCACTTCGGCGAAGCGCGGGTCGAGCCGGATGTCCGGCACTTCCAGGAAGGTGTCGGCGGCCACCGCGTGGGCACAAATGGCTTCGACGCGCGGCAGTGTCCGCACCGTCGTGGTCTCGTCTTCGTCGACCCCGACCTGGCAAGCGTGCTGGTCACCGACCAGCGACAGCAAGCCGACCGGGCAAGCGCAGAGCCGTCGTGCGGCGTCGGCGAGGGCGCGCAGGGCACCCAACGGCGCGGCTTCGCTCAAGCCATCGCTTTGCGGGCTGAACCAGCCCAGGTCGCGCAACGCCGCCTGACGCGGACTTTCGTCAGCCGGCTCGGGCGCGGGTCGCCATGCCATCGTCCTACTCCGCCAGGGTCTGGCGAACGACCACCCAAACCTCCCGGGCGGCCGTGCCAGCGAAAGGCTGATTGTGGCGCAGCGCCGGCACGGGCTGGCATGCCCCGGCCGTGACGGAATGCATCAACAGCAGGCTCGGCCCTACTCCTGAAGCAGCGAAGCCAGGAAGCGACCGGTGTGGCTGGTTGCACAAGCTGCCACGGTTTCCGGCGTGCCTTCGACCACCACCGTGCCGCCACCGGCCCCGCCCTCGGGGCCCATGTCGATCAGCCAGTCGGCGGTCTTGATGACGTCGAGGTTGTGCTCGATCACGACGATGGTGTTGCCGGCGTCGCGCAGCTGGTGCAGCACCTTGAGCAGTTGGGCCGTGTCGTGGAAGTGCAGGCCGGTGGTCGGCTCGTCAAGGATGTAGAGCGTGCGGCCGGTGTCGCGCTTGGACAGCTCCAGCGCCAGCTTCACGCGCTGCGCTTCACCGCCCGACAGCGTGGTCGCGCTTTGCCCCAGCGTGATGTAGCCCAGGCCTACGTCGAGCAAGGTGCGCAGCTTGCGCGCAATGGTCGGCACGGCGTTGAAGAACTCGTGCGCGTCCTCCACCGTCGTGTCCAGCACCTGCGCAATGTTGCGGCCCTTGTAGAGGATCTCCAGCGTCTCGCGGTTGTAGCGCTTGCCATGGCAGATGTCGCACGGCACGTAGACATCGGGCAGGAAGTGCATCTCGACCTTCAGCACCCCGTCGCCCTGGCAGGCCTCGCAGCGACCGCCGCTGACGTTGAAGCTGAAGCGCCCGGCGCCGTAGCCGCGCTCGCGCGCCGCCGGCACCTCGGCAAAAAGCTCGCGGATCGGCGTGAACAGGCCCGTGTAAGTGGCCGGGTTCGAGCGTGGCGTGCGGCCGATGGGGCTCTGGTCAACGTTGATCACCTTGTCGAAGGCTTCGAGGCCTTCGATCGAATCGTGCGGCGCCGCCTCGGCATGGCTGTTGTAGAGCTTGCGCGCGACCGCCGCATACAAGGTGTCGTTGACCAGCGTGCTCTTACCCGAGCCCGAGACGCCGGTGACGCAGGTGAAGAGGCCAACCGGCACATCAACCGTCACGCCCTTCAGGTTGTTGCCGCGCGCATTGACGATCTTCAGTGCACTGGTGCCTTCACCGCCTACGGCCTGGGTAGGTCGCGGCGGCACCTCGATGCGCAGCACGCGGCCCAGGTACTGACCTGTCAGCGAGTCGGTGTTGGCGGCCACTTCGTCGGGTGTGCCGGCAACGATGACCTGGCCGCCGTGGACACCGGCGCCCGGCCCCATGTCGATGCACCAATCGGCGGCGCGGATCATGTCTTCGTCGTGCTCGACCACCAGCACGCTGTTGCCGAGGTCGCGCAGATGCTTCAGCGTGCCGATCAGGCGCTCGTTGTCGCGCTGGTGCAGGCCGATGCTGGGCTCGTCGAGCACGTACATCACGCCCGTCAGGCCCGAGCCGATCTGGCTGGCCAGGCGGATGCGCTGCGCCTCGCCGCCCGACAAGGTGTCGGCGCTGCGGTCCAGGCTCAGGTAGTTCAGGCCGACGTCGTTCAAGAACTTCAGTCGCGCGCGGATCTCGCGCACCACCTTGTCGGCGATCTCAGCCTTGGCGCCGGTCAACGTCAGCTGCTCGAACCAGGCCAGCGCATCGGCCAGCGTCAGGTGTTCGGCCTCGTAGATCGGCTTGCCGCGTTCGGCTTCGCTGCCCGGCAAGAAGACATGGCGCGCTTCACGCTTCAGGCGCGTGCCCTGGCAATGCAGGCAGGGCTTGGCACTTTGATAACGCGCCAGGTCTTCGCGCACTGCGACCGAATCGGTCTCGCGGTAACGCCGCTCGAAGTTCGGCAGGATGCCCTCGAACGGGTGCGAACGTTTGACCACGCGCGTGCGGCCGCCCTTGCCTTCGGCCTCGTACAGGAATTCGATCTCGTCTTCGCCCGAGCCCTGCAGCAGCACGTGCTGGGCCTGGGCCGGCAAGACTTCGAACGGCTGGTCGATGTCGAAGCCATAGTGCTTGGCCACGCTTTCCAGCAGCGAGAAGGTGTAGGCGTTGCGGCGGTCCCAGCCCTTGACGGCGCCAGCGGCCATCGACAGCGACGGGAAGGCGACCACCCGCTCGGGGTCGAACACTGTCTGCACGCCCAGGCCGTCGCAGTGCGGGCAGGCACCGACCGGCGAGTTGAACGAGAACAGCCGCGGCTCGAGCTCGGGCAGAGAGTAGCTACAAACCGGGCAGCCGAAGCGGGCCGAGAACAGGTGCTCGCGGCCCGAATCCATTTCCAGCGCGACGGCGCGGCCATCGGCAATGCGCAGCGCCGCCTCGAAGCTCTCGGCAACGCGCTGCTTGATATCGGGCCGGCTTTTGAGCCGGTCGATCACGACGTCGATGTCGTGCTTCTCGGTCTTCTTCAGCTTGGGCAGATCGGTCGCCTCGACGACCTGGCCGTCGACCCGGAAGCGGACGTAACCCTGGGCCTGCCAATCGGCGAACGCTTCGACGAACTCACCCTTGCGGTCGCGCACCACCGGCGCCAGCACCATCAGCCGTGTCTCTTCGGGCAGCGCCAGCACCGCGTCGACCATCTGGCTGACGCTCTGCGCGGCCAGCGGCAGCTCGTGGTCCGGGCAGAACGGCGTGCCGGCGCGGGCGTAAAGCAGGCGCAGGTAGTCGTGGATCTCGGTCACCGTGCCCACGGTCGAGCGCGGGTTGTGGCTGGTGGCTTTCTGCTCGATGCTGATCGCCGGCGACAGCCCCTCGATCACGTCGACATCGGGCTTGTCCATCAGCTGCAGGAACTGCCGCGCATAGGCCGACAGGCTCTCGACATAGCGCCGCTGGCCTTCGGCATACAGCGTGTCGAAGGCCAGGCTGGACTTGCCCGAGCCGGACAAGCCGGTGATCACCACCAAGGCGTACTTGGGGATGTCGAGGTCGATGTTCTTCAGGTTGTGGGTGCGGGCCCCGCGAACGCGAATGGCGGGCGCGTCGGGTCCGTTCAGCCCGCGGATTGCGGGCGGCACGGCTGCGCTTGGTGGGCGAACGGCGGCCGTTTCTGGCGCGCTTTCGACGCGCTTGGGGCGCGCTGCGGGGGGTTTCTGGCGGGTCGGGAGCGGATCGGGCATGGGGTTTCGCGAGGGCAACCGGCCATGATACCGATGGGCGGCACCGGGCGCACCCTGGGCCCTTGTGGACGTGTCAGCGGGCCCGCGCCGGGCGCGACCCGGGCGGCTGCCAAAGGTTCACAAATTTTTGCGTTCGTACCTTTTGCTTGTCATCCCTGACCGGGACCCCCGCGTTGACCCTGTACCTTACCCCCAGAACAAGGGGGATTACGGTCCAAACAATGTCTACGATCATGCAGAAGTCAGCCCTTACCAACCGCCAACCTCATTTGCGCGACGCCAAGCACGTGCTGCCGCCACCGGAAAAAGGCCAGAAGTTCGAGCCGTTCTGGACGGCCGCCTTCGGCAGCGACCGGCAGAGCCTGGCGCGTCAACAGAAGTCAGACCAGAAGCGCTGAGCCACGGCCATCGGCCAGGCACCGCCCGGGAGGGTGACGCCAGGTCAGGCGTCGCGACCGGCGTGGGTCAGACCAGGCCGTCGTCGGCGCGCATCGCGGGCATCCAGGGCCGTATGGCCACCCGCAACAACCCGGTTTTCACCGCCGGGTCACTCTCCGCAAACGCCAGCAGCTCGTCATGCGACATGCCGGGCTTGGCGACCATCATGCCGCCGCCCTGCTCGTCGAGAAACGGCCCGCCGGCGCCCAGTTGACCGTTTTGCAGCAAACCTCGGTAGTGGTCGACATGGGCTTGCAGGCCCGGCTGCTCGAACACCGGCACGCCCGGTTGCCAGGCCGGGCCCGGATGGTGAAAGACAACCAGGCAGGTGGGCGGCCGGGACATCACGATCTCCGGGGTTGACTTCGCTTCGGGCGGGTTCAGTGCGGGGCCGGGTAGGTCTCTTTTGTATTGGCCAGCTGGCAACGCTTCAGGTGGCCGGCGTCGACCGCCTCTTTGCAAACCACGAAACTGTCGCGCGTCGTGCAACGCCGCTCATCTGGCTTGCCTGGCAAGGTCGGGCAGCCGGCGGCCGTCAGCCGTTGGGGCCAGTCGGCCATCAAGCGTCCCTGCGGCTGAGCGGCCGGTGCGCCCCCGTCGGCGAGAGCCAGGCCGGCAAAAAAGCCGAGCGCTAGCAATCCGGCAGCCCGCGACAGTCGGTTGGAAATAGAACGTAACGCCATCATCAGCCTCAACCTTCGTCCAGTTGTTCCAAAACCCGCAAGATCTGGCGGCCGTAGGCCTCCAGCTTCTTGGCCCCGACACCGCTGATGCCGGCCAGCGCCGCCAGCGAGTCGGGCGCGTCGGCGGCCATCTGCGCCAGCGTCGCGTCGTTGAACACGATGTAGGCCGGCAGGTTGTGCTCCTTGGCCACTTCGCTGCGCCAGGTCTTAAGGGCAGCAAAGCGTGCCTGACCTTGCGCGTCCAGCGTGGCCGCGGCGCGCGGCACCTTGGGTGATGCGCCGGCCTTGCTGCGCGAACTGCGCGAGCGCGGCGTCGGCTCACGCGCCTCGCGCAACTCGATCTGGACCTCGCCGCGCAGCACCGCGCGGGCGCTGTCGGTCAGGGCCAGCGTGTTGTATTCACCTTCGCTCGCCAGATGGCCGAGCGCGATCAGCTGGCGGATCACGCCGCGCCACTGTGCCTCGCTCAGGTCGGCACCGATGCCGAAGGTCGACAGCTGCTCGTGGCCACGTTCACGGGTCTTGTCGGTCGACTTGCCGCGCAGCACGTCGATCAGGTGGGTCGAGCCATAGCCAATGCCCGAATGCTGGCGAAAACGGTAGATGCACGATAAAGCCTTGCGCGCCGCTTCGGTCGCGTCCCAGCGCTGCGGCGGGCTCAGGCAGTTGTCGCAATTGCCGCAACGGTAACCGAGGGGCTTGTCTTCGCTGAAATAAGCCAGCAGGCGCTGGCGCCGGCAGTCCAGGCTTTCGGCCAACGCCAGCAGCGCGTCGAGCTTGCCGACCTGCAGGCGCTTGAAGTCTTCGCCCGCGGTGCTCTCGTCGATCATGCGGCGCTGGTTCACCACGTCGGCCAGGCCGTAGGTCATCCACGCATCGGCCGGTTCACCGTCGCGGCCGGCGCGGCCGGTCTCCTGGTAATAACCTTCGATGTTCTTCGGCAGGTCCAGGTGGGCCACGAAGCGCACGTCGGGCTTGTCGATGCCCATGCCGAAGGCGACTGTCGCCACCATCACCAGCCCGTCTTCGCGCAGGAAACGGTCTTGATGCCGGCGCCGCACGTCGGCGTCCAGCCCGGCGTGGTAGGGCATGGCCGCCAGGCCTTCGCCGCTCAGCCATTCGGCCGTCTCTTCGACCTTGCGTCGGCTCTGGCAGTAGACGATGCCGGCGTCGCCCTCGTGCTCGTCGCGCAGGAAGCGCAGCAGCTGGGTGCGCGCGTTGTCCTTCTCGACGATGGTGTAACGGATGTTCGGCCGGTCGAAACTCGAGACGAAGGCGCGAGCCTCGGTCAGCTGCAGCCGGTCGAGGATGTCGGCGCGGGTGTGCTCGTCGGCGGTCGCTGTCAGCGCAATGCGCGGCACAGTCGGGAAACGGTCCGCCAGCTGGCCGAGCTGCAAATACTCTTCGCGGAAGTCGTGGCCCCACTGGCTGACGCAGTGCGCTTCGTCGATCGCGATCAGGCTCAGTTGGCCGCGCTCGTGCAGCGAATCGAGCATCGCCAGGAAACGCGGGTTGGTGATGCGCTCGGGCGCGGCGTACAACATCACCAGCCGGCCCGACAGCAGCTCGCGCTCGACCGCCTGCGCGCCGGCAGAGTCGAGCGTCGAGTTGAGGAAGGCCGCGTGCACGCCAGCCTCTTCGAGCGCACCAACCTGGTCATGCATCAGCGCGATCAGCGGGCTGACCACCACCGTCACGCCCTGCCCGGCTCGGTGGCGGGCAATCGCCGGCACCTGGTAACAAAGGCTCTTGCCGCCGCCGGTGGGCATCAGTACCAGCGCGTCCCCGCCGGCAATCACATGGTCGACGATGGCCTGCTGGTGGCCGCGGAACTGGGCATAACCAAAGACTTCGTGCAGCAGCGCGGCCGGGTCGACGGCGGGGGAAATCGAAAGCATCGGGGCGGATGGTAGCGGCTCGTCCTGACGGCACCCTGCCTAGACAAGCCGCCCGCATGGGTCCTCACCAGAAGCGGCCGCACTTCATCGCCGCCGGCCGCAGTTCGTCGCATCAGCTGTGGCGAAAGCGCCAACTCGCGGGTTGGTCCCAGCAACCGCACTCTTGACACCACCAAACAATCACCGGCATTCGGCGTGCAGCGTCGGTGGCAGGCTTTTTGCATCTCGTTGCCGCCGTCGCTTCGCGACGTGAGGGGGCGGTACCCGGCCCACGAGGCATCGCGGTACCGCGGATTGAAGTGTTCTAGGAGAAAGACTTGAGACACCACCGGAAGAACGTACTTACCCGCGCCATCGCGCTGGCGCTCGAGGGCGCAGTCGCCGGAGGTGCCGCGCTCGCAGTACCGGCCGCCATGGCGGCCGATGCAGACCAAGCCCAGCCAACCCAGCGTGTCGAAATCACCGGCTCCTCGATCCGCCGCATTGAGGCCGAGGGGGCGCTGCCCGTCACGGTGATCTCGCGCGACGCCATCGAGAAGAGCGGTTCGACTTCGGTCACCGACCTGATCCAGGCCTTGCCAGCGATGACCGGCGGCAACTTCCAGCAGTCTTCAGGTTCGGTCAACGGCAACGGGTTCGGCAACACCACCGCCGCCATCCATGCCCTCGACCAGAAGTACACGCTGGTGCTGCTCAATGGCAGGCGTGTCGCGCCCTTCGGTGGCTTCGGCGCCTCAGGCGGCGATGGCGCGGTGAACCTCGAGAGCCTTCCGCTCGATGCCGTCGAACGCGTCGAAGTGCTGACGGACGGTGCATCGGCGCTCTATGGTTCGGACGCGATCGCCGGGGTGGTGAACTTCATCACCAAGAAGGACCTGACCCAGTTCAGCGTGTTCTTCAACGGCAGCGCGCCCCAGGAGAAGGGCGGCAACAAGTGGAGCGCTGGCATCAGCAAGGGCTTCGGAAGCCTGGACACCGATGGCTTCAACATTCTGGCTTCCTACAGCCACGACGTGCAGGAAGTGCTGTGGGCGAAGGACCGCGATTTCTCCAAGAAGGGCGGCCTGATCACCTTCAACCTCGACGGCAAGCGCGTCGTCTTCGACCAGACCTCCAGCAACTCGCTGCCGGGCGGCATCTACCTCGACCTCCCCACGCACCCCAATGAGCCCGCGCCCTCATTCAGCCCGTACTTTGACCTGAACGGCAACTGCGGGACGGATCCGAACGTGTTCGTGTCGGGCACCAAGTGCCGAACGAACTACGCCGCGATGGTGCAGGACATCCCCGAATCCGAGCGCGACAGCTTCTACCTGAGCGGCCGCTTCAAGCTCGGCGCCGACCACACGCTGTTCGCCGAAGCGCTGTACTCGAAGTTCAGCATGACCGCAGCGTTCGCGCCGCCCGCCCAGCCGATGGGCCTGGGAACGAACGACCTGCCCGGCCGGCCGCTCGACATCCTCTGGAACAAGTACGTCGTCCCCTACCTGACGTTGACCGGCAACCCCAGCACCGGCGGCCAGATGCGCTACCGCGCCATGGAGGCCGGTGGCCGCACCGACGACTTCGTGACCGAAGCGCAGCACTACGTGCTGGGCCTCGAAGGCACCCTGATGGGCTGGGACTACGGCACCAGCGTGGTGTTCTCGTCGAACCGGGACCAGGACAAGCTCGCGGGCGGTTACATGGACTTCAACAAGTTCGTGGACCTGATCAAAACGGGTGCCTACGATCCTCTCGTGCCGATTGACGGTCAGAACCTCGACGACGCGTTGTTGAGCGGCACGTTCCTGAAGACGACCAGCTCACAGAACGTGTTCAACCTGCACGCCTCGAAGGACATGTTCGCCATGCCGGGGGGCACCTCCGTGCTGGGCATGGGCTTTGACTACGCCAAGCAGACGCTCAAGCAGGAGACCAGCGACCTGGCGCAATTCGGCAACGGCACCCCGGGCCAGGTCGGCAAGACCAACTACGCCGTGGGCGGCTTCTATGGTTATGTCCCGATGGAAGCGAGCCGCAACAACTACGGTCTGTTCGCCGAGTTGCTGATGCCGGTAGCGAAGAAGACGGAAATCACCGCCTCGGTTCGCTACGACCGCTACGACAAGGTGCACAACCAGATGCCCTTCACCCAGGATCCGAACAACCTCGAGCCGCTGCCGGCGGAGGACGAAGGCAACACCTTCAGCCATGCCACCTACAAGCTGAGCTTCCGCAGCCAGCCGATCGCAGGCGTGCTGGTGCGTGGCTCGCTGGGCACGGGGTTCAAGGCGCCGTCGGTCAACCAGATCGCAGCACCACTCGCGTTCGCCACCAACACTTCGGGGTCCTACGTCTGCCCGTTCCCGGCGGAGGCGGTCTGCGTGGCGAATGGCACCGATCCCCAGCAGTGGGACCTGATATCAGCAGGCAACCCCGCCAGCGGAAGCAAGGGCTTGAAGGCCGAGTCGTCCCGCCAGTGGACCCTGGGTGGACGCTGGGAACCGGCAGACACGGGCATCTCGATGGGCCTGGACTACTGGTCAGTGAGGCTTAAGGACCAAATCCTGAACGGCATGCCGGAAGGCTACGCGTTCGCCAACGCGAGTTCGTTGGAGGATCTGTTCGTGAAGCCCTACCAGGACCCCGCCGGGTATCCGACGGTAGCCCTGATCCAGAAGCCGTTCAACGCCGGCAAGGCCAACTACCAAGGCCTCGACTGGGAGTTCGACTACCGCACGACCACCCCGATCGGCAAGGTGTCAGCCGGCCTGAGCGGAACGCACATGCTCAAGGCCGATTACGAGCTGCCGGGCGGCAAGCAGTCGGACCTGGGCAAGTTCGGCGGCGACAACAACGTGGTCTTCCGCAACATCGTGCGTTTGACGCTGGGCTTGCAGCACGGCGACTTCACGCACACGCTCATCGCGAAGAACAAGTCCGGCTACAAAGATCAGGCGTTCACAGCCGATTCGGCCAACGTGACGGACGAAGCCACGGGCGACGGCGTCGCCTACAACGGCAAGGTCAGGTCTTACACGCTGGTCGACTGGCAGACCCGCTGGCAAGTCACCCAGGGCTTGCGCCTCA
>Ga0307515_10007500_pt1 | contig 21554 bp, 16 predicted proteins | sample 17_EM_MG_FD_194513 | JGI IMG/M metagenome (GOLD analysis project Ga0307515, IMG submission 194513) | Populus trichocarpa ectomycorrhiza microbial communities from riparian zone in the Pacific Northwest, United States - 17_EM | ecosystem: Host-associated > Plants > Roots > Unclassified | place...
CGTCTTATTCATTCTATTCACTTGACACTACCGGCTAGTGTCAGGCTCTTACTCTATACTATCAAACGCGTGTATACGTAACTAGTCCGCACTAGATTTCGTATATCCGTGGGACTGAAAGAAGAGCCCCCAGGTTTAGACCCAGGCTATTAGACGTTACTTTCATTACAGTTGAACTACGGAACGTAACAAGTGAGGCGGGGAATAACTGGAGTGTGTGCTCCTGTAGTGCTGATGTCGCGATGGGTTGAATGCGTGATAGCCGAAGAAAGCGAATAGAAAAAGCGAGCGGTTTGGCGTAAAGTGTGTGCTCAAGGGAGGGAAGTGAATTGAAGATCGATGGAGCATTATGTAGAGGCTTGGGAAGTGCGACGAACACCGATTACGCAGAAGGCGAACCGGAAGAGATGAACAATGCAGTTGTGAGTATCGCCTGCGTTTGAATGCAGCCCAAAGGTGGTCGATGGGTGCAATGCAAATAGCTATTCGACTACTCAGAATTACACGCACTCACTCATAGCGACATAAAAGTCGTCATCAATGTCGTTCCCGGTGATTTCTGATGCATGACCGGGTTTTGACCTCCGCTTCGCCCGACGAATGCAACTCGCCTAGCGACCTGGTCCCTCTACGTACAAGAGACACTCGCAGAATGCCCACGTCAGACCGTTTCATGTCCAAGTTCAACGACCACCTTCACCGACCTCGCTGTACCATCGTCGGGATCCATCACATCCGATTATCGTCGCTGTGGCTACCCAATCAGGACGCGTAAACACAAACAGGCTCCGTGCAGCCCCTACCCATCCTCCGTAGACGCAGCCTTCCCAGAAAACCAGACATCTTCGTCGCTCGCTCGCACCGCGGCGCGAACGCTGTATTCTAAGCGCAACGACATTCCCCACAACCCTGCCATTAATCACCCCTTCCTTGCGCGCCCATCGTCCTACGTCGGCACGTCCATTCGTGCCCTACATCCAGACTCGCCCGTGGTTTCCTCTACGGCTCCTCAAGAGGCTCTTGTACCCCCATCATCGTCTGTGACGTGTGGAGGGGGGGCTGTGCGCCAGAGGCGCCTTGAGTAAATGCACGATGCTTTTACCTCACTTCTGAACTGACGGTGTTAACCCTGATAGAGAGATCGTGATGCACCCCCAGCTATGCCGTCGTGGTCGGGAGATTGTCATCACCGTCGTATGAGTATTCCTTCCAAATACCCACGAGAGTAAAAGGTTACCCGTACTAGTGGACCACAGGAGAGATGGGTGTACGAGCGTGTCAACAAGTAGGCAGTACGTGATCGAATCGTGGACGTCGCCGATAGAATCGATCTTCTTTATAAGGATTACCCAGATGTAGACGAGCGGTCAGCCGAGACACAAGCACGTATTCTTCAAGCAATCGAAGGGCCCGGCGGTGCACACTTTCCATTGTACGCATTCCTCGCCCAAGGCAGAATCCTTGGCCATGCTATGCACTGCTACATCCGTGCTGAACTCGCAATGCGCGGAAGTAGCTCGCAATTCCGTGGAAACGTTGGACTGGAACTACTCTTATTCATGTTGTGGTTGTTATGGAGGGTGCGGCGGGAAGGGTAGGTCGACGTCGTAGCGTTCGCGTTGTTCTGTGGGTAGACATTCTGGGACAGGGTTTCTGTGAGTCAAGTTCGGGCGCGGAGAAGCCCCCATCCTATGGAACTGTGTGAAGGTGAGATATAAGGCAACCCCGTGTGCTCGAATTCGCCTTCGCTCACTCCCTTCAGGCCGTGGGCAATGACCAGCAAGATGCGGTGCATGGGACTATGATCCTCGTTAGACTACGGGGGGTGTACTGGGATTTATTCAGCGATCCGGGCGCCAATCTGTCCAGCTCACAGGTAGCGAGCCGTCGGTCCGTCATGGTTCAGCAACGTACCTGATCGATGTGACCAACGAGACGATTCACAGGATAACCTGCGCTACGTAGGAAACTCTGCCCTCATTATGTGCAATGTAAATCATTGGGACACTGGATGTCATTTCACGTTTCACTACTGGCTGCCACCAACATTGAGGCGGGCTGCCGGTCCGAGATGAGACGGGACGTGTGAATGAGTCGGGTAATATAACAAATGTCCAATCCACCTGACAGGAACAGCTGTCGAGTAAATATGAAGTCGTCCAGTCCAGTCTCTGTCGGAAGACACGGCCGATCGCAGAATTGCCGGGCCATTTGCTGGGCCACATAACGGCTGCATTATGTGAATGAGTGCGAGTACCTGTTGTGCACTCCCTCCCTCTTCTCAGCTCCCCTGTCCTCTCGAGCTAGCCTAACTTGCGGAAACTTCTCATACTCCGTCTGTCAATGTCCTCAACGTCTTCGCATCCGCTACTACCTCCTGGGAAAGCCCACCTCATTCCAGTGGAAATACTCTCTGAAATATTTCTGCTCGTAATACTAGATCTAGATCGACCAGAGGCTAAACAGCGCTTGGAGCTTGTGTGCCAACGCTGGTATGCTATTATGATCTCAACGCCAGGCATCACGTCTCGACTGTGGATTCGAAGGGCAACAAAGAAGGAAGTAGTTCAGGCGTTCATACAACGGAGAAAGACCCGCTTTGCGGTGATTGTTGACATGAATCACGAGGGAGATGGGGAGGATTTCAATTCTGAGGACTTTCATACATCCCTCATGGTTGCCTGTCAGGCCGCACCCAGATGGCAATTTCTGAACATCCGTTCATTTCCACCACCTGGAGAATACAACGCACCAGACACTACTGTGAAACCTTTGGAAAGCCTTAGAGGCTTTATCATGCGTGAACACTGTGATCTTGGACGCTTCCTTGAGCCGCTCATGACTGCAATCACTACAACTTCCCTTCCACGCCTTACTAGATTGGTTCTTTCTGACTCTAGAGCTGTACTCATCCTTGCGCAACCAACCTGCCCTCACTACTTCTTCTCTCTCACGACGCTCACAATCACGCTGTCGAGGAGGATGGAGAGCCCTGCAGATATCCTTCCACACCTCCGGAGACTGGAATCCCTTTGTGCCCAGCGTCTCTACCTCCCAATTTATCCACCTGATGCCTCCCTTCCTCTTATCCAGACCCTTACCACGCTGGTACTGAAATCTGTTTCTGTCCAATGGATGGCAGGCAAGGTTTTCCCTGCTCTTGAGCGCTGTTCTATTACATTCCCTCACCATAGTGACACCATTATATTTGTGTCCAGCCTGTTACCATGCTTGCTTGCGAATATCTTACATATAACTCCAATGACCTTGATCCCCTTGGGCATTTTCATCTCCCTCTACTTGACCATCTACGGGTGACAAGTGGGCAGTGGAATGTCAGAAGGGGGAATCCTCAGTTTGTTGCTATATGCCCCACAGTTTTTGCCAGTGCACAGAGTCTATCCAGGCTAGATCTTGAAGTGCAATGCAGTGAACAGCTGCTGGTTCTTGCCCTGCGCCAATTGCCAGCCTTGGAACACCTGTACCTGAGACTTGCTAGCCCCCATGCACTGAGTGAAACATTCTTCCAGGTATTTGCTGCTACAGGGTCCAATGCAGGTAGCCCATGTGAAATGGCTGCACTGCCAAGGCTACCACTCTGTGCGAAATTGGCAGCCCTTCATGTGCACTATAGGAGATGGCTTCGGGGTGCCGAGAGAAAGGGACTCATCCCAGTCTTTAGTGACATTGTATCATCACGCGATCCAGACTGGTTTATTACCCTTTGGATGGGGGTTGGTCCACAGAAATGGGAGGTTAAGGGGCCTGTAGAGAGCATCTGTGATGTTGCAGATGATGACAGTATATATGTAATTGGGATTCCAAGCCCATATGGCATAATTCCCCTACAGTGGTTTGGGGGGCTGTCAGTACTGGAGGTTCCCTTCAAGGAGGCGGAATATCTTGTGGCACGTGATCGGTTTTCCATTGGCTGTCTCTCAACTCTCCATAATCTTGTTGAATTGAGAGTTGGAGATATGCAAGATATATTGCCAACTGCACCACCTCCAAATTTGCCTCTTTTTCGCACACTCAGGGTCTTTACAGCAGAAAATATTCACCCTTCATTCTTGGCTGGTCAGACTTTCCATAAACTTGAGAGGGGCAAGCTGTCCTTACATGGGGAAGGTCCCAGCCTGAGCCAGGGCCGAGTCACACATATGCCAGTCTGCACAACACTGGACGTAGATGACCTCACTCTGCTTGCTACCCTCAACCTTCCACAGATCTGTGAACTGGGTGCATCATTTCATCATCCGGAATTCAACATGATCTGGGAAACATCTATTGCAGTAAATGTGAATTTGTCAGGATTGGAGCTCCTGCATGTGTACGGGTGGTATCAACAGGCAGATCTGATTCGAGCCCTTCGATGCTTACCAGCGCTGAAAAGCTTGATTATTGGATATGGGTCAGATCTAGATGCAGAGTTCTTTGGGGAATTCGTCCCGATACATCTCAATGAAACCACCACATTGATACAGTCACATAACGAGGCTCAAATGCCCGCAGTTCTCTGCCCTATGTTGGGGAGTTTGCTCATTGAGGGGTGTGATTTCAAAGAGCTGATGCCCCTCTTCGAACAGGTTGTCACTCTTCGTGCCGCGTGTGGGTCTCCCCTGGAGGAGTTCACTTTGTTTGACTTTGAGCTTGGAAGAAAGACTGAGCTTGTTGGGAGCCATGGGAGTTTTGTGATGGAAACCGCTGTTCTGGGTGAGGATGTTGAGCCATTTGGACTAGATATTTAGCTTGAGTGACACAGGGCTTGAATCTGATATGCATATATGATTTGTGGACCACAATTTCTCCCGTGTAGATAGGGCTCCTTCCACGCTATGCCACTGTACACCTATGCAGCCTTCTATTGTAACCCACCATGTATGAGGAGCAAACACTACAAACCGCGTCTATCAGGGCCGTTCACCTCGCTATGCAACTCAAAAGGCATGCACAGAAAGTAGCACCCTCGCCTAGAATGCGGGATCCTCCATCTCAGTCACTGGCAGAGCACAGCGCCCTCTCCGCAAGCATAAGGCTCTAACGGTAGCATGCAGGCTGTTCGCCCACAGCAGGCGCGTATTCCTAGCTTCCCCTCCCTCACGCCGCCCGTTTTGTGTTTTGTTTTGTAGAGTGAATACAAAAATACGAGCGTCATTTTATATTTATTTTGCGTACAGTGAGCCATCAGACATATCTCGTATATGGGCTCCAAATGTGACTGCACCCTAGCTGATCATGGCTCGTCCGTGTATCCAGATTGCGAACGAACAAGATTGGAACGCACCTCTAGCGCTACCGAACACCTATAAGACCATCTGGAGAATGATGAAGATTTCGTGCGCTTCATGGTGGACGCAACGCCGTCTCAATATTCGTAATAGTCCGGCGTACGCGTCCGTCATATTCATTTCATAGCAGTAGGACTCGCCGCTCTCTACATCCTCAGGATAAATCCTACGTCCTACCGAGTCCTAAAAGGGGCAGTCATCATGTGTCTCTCGCGTCGCAGCCGTAATTGTAGGTCCGGTTTCTATTTCAATGAAGCCAGTGCTAGGCCCTCAGAAGTTGCTCTAGTTGATACCCGTGTATCAGGGTTCACAGGTGCGCAGTGTCGGATAGGTGTAACGGCACACGCGCCACAGGGATTCACGTCGTCAAGCGGGATGTACCCGTCAGAAGAGAACATTCTTAACTGGTGCGGTAGATGATACAGTAGCCGTTTGCCACCACCCTCGAGATCCGGACGATGTGACCCGCTCGGTACTCTCGCCGCTTCTGGGTCAACCCAGTAATAATCTCCCCGGACGACCAACAGTGTTGTACTGATAGACACTGCCCATTTTGATGTAGGGTAACATTATGACCTTCTTGTAGGGCTCGCGATCTTCATTGCTGGCGTAAGCAGAATCGACGGAATTTGGTTGAACTGCCCAACTCACATGTTTCAAGTCGGGGTCCCCGACACACGTCTGTTCTCTTGGTGGTGCAACGCTACTCCCGAGAAATCCGTCGCCAAACTCGAACAGAGCAGAGGAAGCACGTCGTGGAGAAGAGTATGTACGACATCCCTCTACTCAGAGTGTTACCTCGCTCTTCATTGTTTGTTTTGCAGTCCCTTTCAACGTTCGGCGCAGACTCTGTGCTGCAACACAGAGCCCTCCGATAATCCGGTGACGAAGAAGAGGGAGGACAAGGATATCGAAACCATCGTCCCTAAGCGATGCGGTCCTCAGCGTCCTGCAATGTTAGTGGGATTGCTGTTTCTGTGCTGGGAGAGAAGCACGGTTCGTCGAGAAGGAGACTAGAAAAGAAAGGTGTGCGTTAGGTGCGAGACGGGTATACGAGCGCGTCAACAAGTAAGCAGTACGTGGTCGAATCGTGGACGTCGCCGATAGAATCACATATATGAATCTTCTTTCTAAGGATTACCCAGATGTCGACATCACCCCGAGCGGTCAACCGAGACACAAGCACGTATTCTTCAAGCAATCGAAGGGCCCGCCGGTGCACACTTTCCATTGTACGCATTCCTCGCCCAAGCCCGAATCCTTGGCCACGCTATGCGCTGCTATATCCGTGCTGAACTCCCAGTGCGCGGAAGTAGCTCGCAATTCCGTGGAAGCCTTGGACTGGAACTACTCTTGTTCATGTTGTGGTTGTTATGGAGGGTGCAGCGGGAAGGGTAGGTCGACGTCGTAGCGTTCGCGTTGTTCTGTGGGTAGACATTCCAGGACGGGTTTCTTGTGAATGAAGTTCGGGCGCGGAGAAGCCCCCATCCCATGGAATTGTATGAAGGCGAGCTATCAGGCAACACCGTGTGCTCTTCGCTCACTCCAGGCCGTAAGCAATGACCAGAAATCTGCGGTGCATGGGACTATAATCCTCGTGAAACTACGTGGGGTGTACTGGGGTTTATTCGGCGATCCGGGCGCCAATCTGTCCAGCTCGCAGGTAGCGAGCCATCGGTTCAGCAACGTATTACCTGATCGATGTGACCAGCGAGACGAGTCGCAGATAATCTGCACTATGTAGGAAACTCTGCTCTCTTTATGTGCGATGTAAATCATTGGGACGTGTCACACTGAGTGTCATTCTCGTTTCACTGCTGGCTGCCACCAGGTGATATTGAGGCGGGCCGCCCGTCCGAGACGAGACGGGACGTGTGAATGAGTCGGGTAAGAGTAACAAATGTCCAATCCACCTGACAAGCACCAGTCTCTGTCGGCAGACACAGCCGATCGCAGAAGCGCCGAACCATTTGCTGGGCTACATAACGGCTGCATTATATGAATGAGTACGAGTACCGGTTGTGCACTCCCTCGCTCTTCCCAGCTCCCCTGTCCTCTCGAGCTAAATAGCCTAACTCGCGGAAACCCCTCGTACTCTGTCTGTCAATGTCCTCCACGTCTTCGGGTTTGGTTCATCCATTACTACCCCCTGGGAAAGCCCACCTCATTCCAGTGGAAATACTCTCTGAAATATTTCTGCTCGTAATACGAAATAATCATTGGGATAAAGAGCGCTTGGAGCTTGTATGCCAACGCTGGCATGCTATTATACTTTTAATGCCAGGCATCACGTCTCGACTATGGATTCGAAGGGCAACAAAGAAAGAAGCAGTTCAGGCGTTCATACAACGGAGAAAGACCCGCTTTGCGGTGATTGTTGATGTGAATGACGAGGAAGATGGGAAGGATTTCAATGCTGATGACTTTCATGCTTCCCTCATGGTTGTCTGTCAGGCCGCACCCAGATGGCAATTTCTGAACCTCCTTTCATTTCCACCACCTGGAGAATACAACACACCAGACATTACTATGAAACCTTTGGAAAGCCTTAGAGGCTTTATCATGCGCGAACACTGTGATCTTGGAAGCTTCCTTGAGCCGCTCATGACTGCAATCACTACAACTACCCTTCCACGCCTTACTAAATTGGTTCTTTCTGACTCTAGAGCTGTACCCTACCTTGCGCAACCAACCTGCCCTCACTGCTTCTTCTCTCTCACGACTCTAACAATCCTGCTGTTGAGGAGGATGGAGAGCCCTGCGGATATCCTTCCACACCTCCAGAGACTGAAGTACTTTCGTGCCCAGCGTCTCTACCTCCCAATTTATCCACCTGATGTCTCCCTTCCCCTTATCCAGACCCTCTCCCGGCTGACACTAAAATCTGTTTCTGTCCAATGGATGGCAGGCAAGGTTTTCCCTGCTCTCGAGTGGTGTTTTATTACATTCCCTCACCATATTGACACCATATGTGATGTCCGGCCTGTTACCATGCTTGCTTGCACCGATCTTACATATGACTCCAATGACCTCCATCCCCTTAGACATTTTCATCACCCTCCACTTGATCTTCTAAAGGTGAGATGTGGGCAGTGGAATGTCAGAAGGGGGAATCCTCAGTTTGTCGCTATATGCCCCAAAGCTTTTGACAGTGCACAGAGTCTAACCTGGCTAGATCTTGAAGTGCAATGCAGTGAACGGCTGCTGGTTCTTGCCCTGCGCGAATTGCCGGCCTTGCGACTGCTGTGGCTGAGACTTGCTAGCCCCCATGCACTGAGCGAAACATTCTTCCAGGGATTTGTTGCTACAAGGCCTAATGCAGGTAGCCCACATGAAATGGCTGCACTGCCAAGGCTACCACCCTGGGCAGAATTGACAAAACTCGCTGTACAGTACAAGAGATGGCTAAGGGTTCCTGATGAGATAAAGGGACTCATCCCAGTATTTAGTGACATTGCATCATCACGCTATTCATGGGACGATTTTGACCTCGATTTGTTGTTTCATGGGCCTATGCAATCCTGGCGGGTTCATGGGCCTGTAGGGAGCATCTGTGATGTTCCAGTTGATGGCACTATATTCGCAATTGGGATTTCAAGCCCATATAACATAATTCCCATCGAGCATTTTGAGGAATTGTCTTTGGATGAAACATCATTCATAGAGGTTCCCTTCAAGGAGGCAGAATATCTTGTTGCAACACGTTATCGGCTTTCCATTAGCTGTCTCTCAACTCTCCATAATCTTGTGGAATTAAGGGTTGGAGATAAGCAAGATATATTGCCAAATGCACCACCTCCTAGTTTGCCTCTTTTTCGCACACTCAGGGTCTTTACAGCAGAAAATATCCACCCTTCATTTTTGGCCAGTCAGACCTTCTATGAACTTGAGAGGTGCAGAATGTCCTTACATGGGGAAGGTCCTGACCTGAGCCAGGGCCAAGTCACACATATGCCAGTCTGCACAGCACTGGATGTAGATGACCTCACTCTGCTTGCTACCTTCAAGCTTCCACAGATCTATGAACTGCGTGCATCATTTTTTTTTTTTTTGGTGGGAAAGGGAGGGAATGCGTCATGCACCATCGCGCCTGGGCGCAGATGTGGAGGACTCCATCAGGGCTCGCCAAGTTGGCATAAGGCCTTTGGACGGGAGTGCCCTGTGTCCTACCCCCTAAAACCCCCCTTCGCCGGTGTTCCGGCTGCATCCCGTTATGTGAAGTTGGTTTGTGACCCGCTAACGGGTCAAACTTGGTCAAACTTTCCGCAATCTTCGGAGTTCCTGGTATGGAATGCGTCACATTCCAGCATTTCTATGAATTCCTTTAGTATTAGCTGTGTCATCTCGTTAAGGTTTTTATCGGTGTTTGTGCCCTCAAGGCGCTTACTGTTGTCAGGGATAATCTGATGTTCCTGGTTTTTTATATTGATCTGCGGTCCGGGTTCCGATGGGCGCTTAGTTTCGTCAGGTTTTTGGGGAGGCTCCCCAGCTTGCGCTTACGTGTACACTGAAATTTTCAGTAATGTGTAGTGCGTTTACTACTTCCTCTCGCTGGCCTGGGGCTTCGATACATGATTTCTCATGTTGTATTGGTGTAGTAGGGTTTAATTCATTAAGCCGGTTTCAGGGGCCCCGCGGTCTAGGGCTGGGGTGAGGGTGTGGTTCTATAAGCTCGTCTATATGTGAGTTAAGTCTCGTTATCTTTCTGGTGTGTCTGGGACAGGGATCATGCCGAGGAAGGAGCCCCGGCTCTCGTGGTCATGCCGGAGAATGAGCTCCGGCTCTCGTGGTCTTTCTGTACCCCCCTCCAGATCCGGGGTACTCTAAAGAGCGATCACCTTGCGGTCTCACGCTCACCCACGCGTCCATCCTAGGATGTTCGGAAGTGGTGACCATTTCGGAGGGGGGGGGAGGAAGGGCCCGACGTGGTCGGGTCCAAGCCCCCCAACTGCGTGCATCATTTAATCATCCAAAATTCAACATGATCTGGGAAACATGTATTGTGGTAAATGTGAATTTGTCAAGATTGGAGGTCCTGCATGTGTATGAATGGTATCATCAGGTAGATCTGATTCAAGCCCTTCAATGCTTACCAGCGCTGAAAAGCTTGATTATTGGATATGGTTCAAATCTAGATGTAGACTTCTTTTGGGGATTTGTCCCGATGCATCTCGACGAAACCACTGTATCGATACAGTCACATGGCGAGGGTCAGACATCCGCAGTTCTTTGCCCTATGTTGTGGTATTTGCTCATTGAGGGGTGTGATTTCAAATGGCAACTGGCGCTGATGCCTATTTTCAAACAGGTTGTCACTCTGCGTACCACATGTGGGTCCCCGCTGGAGGAGTTTACTTTGTTTGACTTTGGGCTCGGAAGCAAGACTGAGCTTGTTGGGGGCGATGGAAGTTTTGTGATGGAAATCATTGTTCTGGGTGAGGATGCTGAGCCATTTAGCTTAGATATTTAGCTTGAGCGACACAGGGATCGAATCTCATATGATTTGTGGACCACAGCTAGCCTCTCTCATGTAGATAGGGCTCTCTCCACGCTATGCCACACCTATGCGGCCTTCTATTGTTGGGGGTATGAATAGAATGTACCGCCTTTCCAAGAGATGTTCGTTTCATTTCACTTAGCTGTATACACAACCACTAACCAGTACGTCTACACGCTGAACCACTGAACTAACCCTACGTGCACCTCTCCAGTGCGTCATTGACCCTATAGTCACCTCGCCTTCCAACAATTAACTAATTCGGTACTGTATCGCTATTCCGCGAGGGCCGTGCTCCCTGCGTCCCGTGCGGCTTAGCTTCACTTGGTAGGCGCTATGATATACAGAGCATCATGGTTTATCATGGAATGTAATTATGCACCGAGGGCTAAGATGATAGTCATTGAGGGGAGTGTCCTGTTCGGAGTCCCTCTGTCGTGCGTATCTCGAGACTGAATCGAGCCAGAGACGATCCACGCCAGTATAATGTGCCGCTGTCTCAGACGAGGAGCGGTTATCCACCTTCGATTGTGGGTTACGATAGCATTCACGTTATTTGTAGTCGAGCACTGCCCAAAAATAGGCAGCACCGTTCCTGATACTTAGCCTCTAAGTATTGAGTTGAGGTACGTGTCCGAACCCAATATCAGTTCAGTGGCACACAAACCTTTCTCACCAACGGCAATTAAAACCTGCAGGAACGAGCATGAGGAGAAGCTCAACGCATAGCACCCATGATGAGCGCTCGACATGCTAGACTCGCAATCTCCATCTGTGATTATACAAAACTGGCATTTTTACCCACCACGGATGGGGAGCCAATATTACAAACAATTTACGCCTATCAAGATCGTTCACATCGTCAATTCAATTCAGAGGCTTCGAATGGAGCGTCCCCCCAGCATGGGCTCACCTGCTGCCTGGTACGAGAGTTCCGCCACCTCAGTTATTGACGGAGCACAGCGTCATATCTGCAACTAAAAGGTGTCCGTAGGAGGTAAGATGGCCTATAGGGTGTCGGCCATCAGCACCCGGTTATTGCTGCCCCTCACCTCACGCTGCCCGTATTGTGTTTTGTAGAGTGAATACAAAAATATGAGCGTAAATGTATATTTATTTTGCGCACGGTGAGCCACCAGACATAGCTTACATATATATGGGGCGCCTGATCAGGGCTCGTCCGAGTATGCAGATTGCGAACGAACAAGATTGGAACGCACCTCCAGCGCTAACGAACACCTATAAGACCATCTGGAGAGTGATGAAGATTTTTGTGCGCTTCATGGTGACGCAACGCCGTCTCAATATTCGCAAAAGCCCGGCGTCCGTCATATCGAGTCCTAAAACGGGGCCGTCATCGTGTGTCTCTCTCGTTGCAACCGTAATATTGTAGGTCTGGTTTCTATTTCAATGAAGCCAATGATGGGTCCTCAGAAGTTGCTCTAGATGATATCTGTGTATCGGGGTTCACAGGTGCGCAGTGTGGGATAGGTGTAACGGCACACGCGCCACCGGGATTCACGTCGTCAGGCGGGATGTACCAGTCAACAGTGGACATCCTTAACTGGTGCGCTAGATGATACAGTAGCCGTTTGCCACCGCCCTCGGATGTGACCCGCTCTGTACTCTCGCCGCTTCCGCGTCAACCCAGTAGTAGTCTCCCCGGACGACCAGTAGTGTTGTACTGATAGCCACTGCCCATTGTGATGTAGGGTGACATTATGACCTTCTTGTAGGGCTCGCGATCTTCACTGCGGGCGTAAGCTGAATGCGTTGAAACTCGACGGAATTTGGCTCAACTGCCCAACTCACACGTTCCAATTTGGGGCCGCCTACACGCCTCTGTTCTCTTGGTGGTGCAACGCTACTCCCGAGAAATCCGTTGCCGAACTCGAAGGGAGCAGAGGAAGCACGTCGTCAAGAAGAGTATGGACGACATCCCTCTGCTTAGAGTGTTACCTTGCCGTTCATTGTTTGTTGTGAAGTCCCGTTCAAGGCTCGGTGCAGACTCTGTGCTGCAACACTGAACCCTCCGATTATCCGGTGACGAGGAAGAAGGAGGACAAGGATATCGATACCATCGTCCCTAAGCGATGCGGTCCTCAGCGTCCTGTAATGTTAGTGGGATTGCTGTTTCTGTGCCGGGAGAGAAGCACGGTTCGTCGAGGAGGACACTTGAAAAGAAAGGTGTGCGTTAGGTGCGAGACGGGGAAGAAGAACGAACTGTGTGCTCCTATAGTGCTGCTGCCGCGATAGTTTGTATGCGTGATGGCCGAAGAAAGCGCGTGGAAAAGCGATCGTTTTGGAGAAGAGCGTGGGCTCAAGAGAAGTGGGTTGAAGATCGGTAGGGCATTACATAGAGGCTTGAGAAGTGGGGTGAGCACCGATTGCATAGATGACGAGCCGGAAGAGATGAGCAATGGCCAGTTGTGCGCGTCGGTGTGGTAGCGAGCGCCGCACTGAAAGAAACGGGCGTGGGGTTGATGCTGGTAGCGTTCATTGATGACTATTGCAACGCTCAGGGACACCCAGCGCGTCGGATAACTGTGAGTGTAGACATGTTGTGCGGCTACTCGTGGTTGCTATGTCTTTCTCGTCCTCATCGTGCAGCCGTCGTCTAACGATGCTGGATCTACTTATGGCCTGTCGTCACGAGTAGATCGCGAGTGAAGAAGATTGGTACGCACGTGTAACGCTACAGGACACCCATAAGATAATTCAGAGAATGTGAGAGATAATTTCGAGTGTTGTGGGAACGCGATTGCACCACAATATTCGCGAGAGCCTGAAAAGGCAGCTTGATTCGATGAGATAAAAAGGTGCGCATTACGAGCGAGGCCGAAAAAGTAAGTGGACTGTGTACTCCTGTGGGGCTGCGGCAATAATGACTCGATAGGTCGTACGCATGGCGATTGGGGGAAGGAAAGGATGAAGAAGCGAGCGTTATGAAGAGAAATCACGCGTGGGTTCAAGAGAAGGAGATGGGGTGAGATTTTCTGGGGGCTTGGGAAGTAGGTTGAGCACCAATTGCAAAGAGGGCGGATCGGAATAGATGGGTCTGTGTGAACAGCGGCCAATGTGTGGTGGCGGGTGACCAATGGGCATCCCAGCCTCAATGGTCGTTGAACGAATTCGCTCCAATCAATACGCAGAGCCACTCGATTTACACTGCGATATATAGTGATCTTTTCTATGCTCGACCCTAATCGACCCCTTATGCACATTTGCTGCGGCCAGCTGCCTGGTTTCTCGTTCGGGTGAGTTGCACGTCGAACAGTGAACCTAATCCTTCCGGTAGTACGCGTTTAACCGAAGCTCATCTGTCCTGCTCCACTCTGTGATCAATACCGCCACATCCTGCTCTCGCTCTCGCAAGCACACATTCCGTCCTCAACTCCGTCCCCACTGTGCCCTCGCCGTTCTTCCCTGCACAACAGCCCAACGCGCTTTGTATTCCTATATCCTATCCTTAACCAGCGCAATTTCCTGCAACGTTGACATCGCATACCATGAATACCTCGCAAGCTACGCGTCCAACAACCCCACCAATCACGCCTCCGCAGCGTTATCATCCTTCACACTCGCCCGTTGGCCCTGCAGTCCGTCTTCGCATTCATGTCGACTTCGCGTCGGATTTTGCACCTGCTCTTGGACTCTCCCTGCGGTCCTCGAACCTCTGTACAAGGCTTGCAAACATCTCCTACAGCGCGAAGGGAGCTCATTGATACCATTCGCTGGAGATGACGGGTTCCTTCCTTAGGCTTCACAAGAATACAAGTCTCTCGTGCCAGTGGACAGCAGGAGAGATGGGCGTATGAGCAGGTCAACGACTAGGCGATGCGTGATCGAATCGTGGACGTCGCCGGTGGCATCACGTCTGTGAACTTCTTTATTGGGTGTCTACCCCACCGGTGCACACCTTCCATTGTAAACACCCTTCCACCTAAGCTCAAATCCTTGGCCACCCTATATCATATCCATGCCGATCTCCCAACGTGCCGAAGAGGTCCGTGGAAACCTTGGACCGGAACAGCTCTTGGTCACTTTGTAGTTGCTGTGGAGGGTGCAGCGGGTAGGGTAAGTCAACGTTGTAGCTTTCGCGTTGTCCTGTGGGTAGGTCTTTCAGGACAGGTCTTTCTATGAACGGAGTTCAGGCGCGGAGAAGCCTCTATCCCAAGAAACAGTGCGAAAGGCAACTCCGTGCACGGGAGTGCGCTTTCGCTCGCCCCGAGGTGGTATCCTTCAAGCTGTAAGCAATGTCCCAGAAAAGACGTGGTGTATCGCACTATGGTAGTGGCCACTCCAGGTTAGACTACATTGGTGAACCAGAGATTATTCGATGAACTGATCCACCAACCTGTCCAGCTTGCCACCTGCGAGCAGCCATCCATCCATCATCATTCAGTCTCGCCTGTTATGATGTGCCCTCGTTGGGGTTATCGATAACAGTCTAACAGCCTGGATTAGACTTGAGGCGTGCATTGCACTTTCAAGGAGCGTCGTTAGCTCCAAGGGGTAGCGAGTGCGGCACTGAAAAGAAGGTGTGGGGGATTAATGCTTCTCAAGCCTAGCGGCACTCATCGGTGATTATTGCAACGCTCAGGACCGCCCAGCGTTTCGGATAACCGATAACCGCTGCGAGTGAAGACGTATTGGGCGGTTAGGATTATCATAAGAAGAAGAAGCTGTGTCTTTCTCGTCCTCGTCGTACAGCCGTCGACCAACGATGCGCCGCGTTGGATAATGAGCCTCCTGCATTGATAGACGATGTCAAGGAAGTCAGTGTCGGAATGTGGGACGTAGGTACAAGCCTCGGCGCTCTGCCCGGGATATCGCCTGCGTTTGCAGCCCAAAGGCGGTCGCTGGGTGCAGTGCAAATAGCTGTTCGACTACTCAGAATTACACGCACTCAATCATAGCAACATAAAAGTCGACATTAATGACTTCCGGATGACCTCCGGTGCATGACCAGTTCTTGGCCTCCGCTTCGCCCGACAAACGCAACTCTCCTAGCGACCTGATCCCTCTACGTACAATAGACACTCGCAGAGTGTCCACGACAGACCGTTTCATGTACGAGTTCAACGACCACCTTCACCGACCTCGTTGTACCATCGTCGGGATCCATTACATCCAATTTTCATCGCGGTAGCTACCCAACCAGGGCGCGTAAACAAAAACAAGACAACGAACCAATTGGTTCACAGCACACGAGATGAGCCCTTGCTGCTCTGCCCATCCACGATTATCACTCTGGCCGTTTCTTGTCACAGCTCCTGATACTGCAGGCATATTGATGTCGTTAACCACCCAATGCAACAAATGAAGAATACCAGCGGATCATTCGCCCCGTCTTGCTTCCACAAGCGCAGATTGCGTCCCCAGGTCCGTCACGCTGACCCTTCAGGATGGTCCCGTGCTGACTGTTTCTTCGCTTGCAGTGCCAGTAGGTCTGTGTCCGCTATCCCATCCTCCGTGCAGCCCCTACCCGTCTTCCGTAGACGCAGCACGCCCAGAAAACCAGATATCTTCGTCGCTCGCACCGCGGCACGAACGCTGTATTCTAAGCGAAGCCCCCATCCCATGGCACTGTGTGAAGGCGAGATATAAGGCAACCCCGTGTGCTCGAATGCGCCTCCGCTCACTCCCTTCAGGCCGTAAGTAATGACCAGAGAGATGCGGTGCATCGGACTATGGTCCTCGTTAGACTACGTGAGTGTACTGGGGTTTATTCAGCGAACCGGGCGCCAATCTGTCCAGCTCGCGGGTAGCAAGTCGTCCGTCCGTCATGGTTCAGCAACGTACCTGATCGATTTGAACAGCGAGACGACGCGAAGATAATCTGCACTATGTAGGAAACTCTGCCCTCATTATGTGTAATGCAAATCATTGGGACACTGCGCGTCATTTCACGTTTCACTACTGGCTACCGGCACCAGGTGAGATTGAGGCGGGCTGCCGGTCAGGTACGTCGTCCAGTCCAGTCTCTGTCGGCAGACACGGCCGATCGCAGAAGCGCCGAACCATTTGCTGGGCCACATAACGGCTGCATTATATGAAATGCGTACGAGTACCGGTTGTGCGCACCCTCGCTCTTCCCAGCTCGATCCCTTGTCCTCTCGAGCTAGCCTAACTTGCGGAAACCTCTCATACTCTGTCTGTCAATGTCCTCAACCTTTTCGGGTTCGGTTCATCCGTTACTACCCCCTGGGAGAGCCCACCTCATTCCAGTGGAAATACACTCTGAAATATTTCTGCTCGTAATACAAAATTGGGCAGATGCTAAAGCGCGCTTAGAGCTTGTGTGTCAACGCTGGTATGCTATTATGATTTCAACGCCAGGCATCATGTATCGACTATGGATTCGAAAGGCAACAAAGAAGGAAGCAGTTCAGGCGTTCATACAACGGAGAAAGACCCCCTTTGCGATGATTGTTGATGTGAATAACGAGGGACATGGGGAGGATTTCAATTCTGATGACTTTGATGCGTCCCTCATGGCTGCCTGTCAGGCCGCATCCAGATGGCAATTCCTGGTCCTCCGTTCATTTCCACCACCCGGAGAATACAAGGCATCAGACACTATTGTGCAACCTTTGGAAAGCCTTACAAGCTTCATCATGGGCAAAAACTGTGATCTTGGAAGCTTCCTTGAGCCGCTTATGACTGCAATCACTATAACTGCCCTTCCGTGCCTTACCAAATTGGCGCTTTCTGACTCTAGAGCTGTACTCTACCTTGCACAACCAACCTGCCCTCACTACTTCTTCTCTCTCACGACTCTCACAATCACGCTGTCGAAGAAGATGGAGAGCCCTGTGGATATCCTTCCACACCTCCAGAAACTGGAGTACTTTGAAGCCCAGCATCTCTACCTCCCAATTTATCCACCTGATGCCTCCCTTCCTCTTATCCAGACCCTCCGTTCGCTGACACTAAAATCTGTTTCTGTTCAATGGATGGCAGGCAAGGTTTTCCCTGCTCTCGAGAGATGTTCCATTACATTCCCTCACCATATTGATGCCATATGTGTTCAGCCTAGGCCTGTTACCATGCTTGCTTGCAAGTATCTTACATATGACTCCAATGACCTTGATCCCCTTAGGCATTTTCATCACCCTCCACTTGATAACCTGAAGGTGAGAAGTGGGCAGTGGAATGTCAGAAGGGGGAATCCTCAGTTTGTTGCGATATGCCCCACAGTCTTTGCCAGTGCACAGAGTCTAACCTGGCTAGATCTTGAAGTGCAATGCAGTGAACGGCTGCTGGTTCTTGCCCTACGCCTTTTGCCGGCCTTGGAATGGCTGTGGCTGAGACTTGCTAGCCCCCATGCACTGAGTGAAACATTCTTCCAGGGATTTGTTGCTATAAGGTCCAATGCAGGTGGCCCATGTGAAATGGCTGCACTGCCAAGGCTACCACTCTGTGCGAAATTGACAGAAATTCGCTTGCACTATAGGAGATGGCTGAGGGGTCCTGAGAGAAAAGGACTCATCCCAGTATTTAGCGACATTGTATCATCATGCTATTCAGAGGAGGATTTTGACCTCCTTTTGACCTTTGATGGGCTTATACAATTCTGGGAGGTTCAGGAGCTTATAGAGAGTACCTGTGATGCTGCAGATGATGACAATATATCCGTAATTGGGGTTTCAAGCCCATATGGCATGATTCCCCTACAGTGGTTTGAAGAATCGTCGTTGACGTCGTTAACGTCGTTAGCGGAGGTTCCCTTTAAGGAGGCAGAAACTCTTGTGGCACGTCATCAGCTTTCCATTGGCTGTCTCTCAACTCTCTATAATCTTGTCGAATTGAGGGTTGGAGATCAGCAAGATATATTGCCAACTGCACCACCTCTCAATTTGCCTCTTTTTCGCACACTCAGGGTCCTTGTAGCAAAAAAAATACACCCTTTGTTCTTGGCTGGTCAGACCTTCCACAAGCTTGAGAGGTGCAGGATGTCCTTACATGGGGAAGGTCCTGACCTGAGCCAGGGCCGAGTCACACATATGCCAGTCTGCACAACACTGGATGTAGATGACCTCACTCTGCTTGCTACCTTCAGGCTTCCACAGATCTGTGAATTGGGGACATCATTTGAACATCCAGAATTTAACATGATCTGGGAAACATGCATCGCAGTGAATGTGAATTTGTCAGGATTAGAGCTCCTGCATGTGTATGGGTGGTATCAACAGGCAGATCTGATTCAAGCCCTTCGATGTTTACCAGCGCTGAAACGGTTGATTGTTGGAAATGGGTCCGATCTAGATGCACACTTCTTTGGGGAATTTGGCCCGATGCATCTCAATAAAGCCACTGTATCGATACAGTCACATGATGAGGGTCAAATATCCGCAGTTCTCTGCCCTATGTTGTCGAGTTTGCTCATTGAGGGGTGTGATTTCAAATGGCAACTGAAGCTGATGCCTATTTTCAAACAGGTTGTCACTCTGCGTACCACGTGTGGGTCCCCCCTGGAGGAGTTTACTTTGTTTGACTTTGAGGTTGGAAGCAAGACTGAGCTCGTTGGGGGCCATGGAGGCTTTGTGATGGAAATCATTGTTCTGGATGGGGATACTGAGCCATTTAGCTTAGATATTTAGCTTGAGTGACACAGGGATTGAATCTGATATGATTTGTGGACTACAGCTTCTCCCATGTAGACAGGGCCCCTTACACGTTATGCACACCTATGCGTCCTTCCATTGTTGGGGGTATGAATAGATTATACTCACTTTTCCAAGATAAGAGATGTTCATTTCATTTCACTTAGCTGTGTACACAATAACTAACCAGTCCGTCTACATGCTGAGTCTCTGAACTAATTAACCCTGTGTGCACTTCTCCAGTGCGTCAATGACCCTATAGTCACTTCGCCTTCCAACAATTAATCCGGTACGGTATCGCTAATCTGTGAGGGCCGTGCGCCCTGCCTCTCGTGCCACTTAATTAGCTTCCCTTGGTAGACGCTATGATGGACAGAGCATCATGGTTTTTTATGAAATTATGGGTAATTGTGCAGCGAGGGATAGGATGATATGCATTGAGGGGAGTGTCCTGTTTGCAGTCCCTCTGTCGTGCGTATCTCGAGACTGGTTCGAGCTAGAGATGATCCACGCCAGTGTAATATGCCGCTGTCCCAGACCAGGAGCGGTATCCACCTTCGATTGTGGGTCACGATAGCATTCACGTGATTTTCGGTCGAGCACTGCCCGAAAATAGGCAGCACTGTTCCTGATACTTAGCCTCAAAGTGTTGAGTTGAGGTGTCCGAACCCAATATCAGCACACAAACTCTTCTCACCAGCGGCAATCAAACCCTGCAGGAATGAGCATGAGGAGAAGCTTGACGCATTGCACCCACGACGAGCGCGCGCTCGACATGCTAGACTCGCAATGTCCATCTGTGGTTATACAAAACTGGTGTTTTTACCCAAGACGGATGGGGAGCGAATACTACAAACAAACCGCGCCTATCGAGATCATCTTCAATTCAAAGGCTTCGAATGTAGCGTCCTCCCAGCATGAGCTCACCTGCTGTCTAGTACGAGAGTTCTGCGACCTCAGTTATTGGAGGAGCACAGCGTCATATCCGCAAGCACAAGGTGTCCGTAGGATAGCCTACAGGTTGTCCGCCGCCCGCCCACAGCAGCCGCTTATTGCCGCCCCTCACCTCACGCTGCCTGTATTGTCGTTTGTAGAGTGAACACAGCTGTAGAGTGAATGCAAAAATATGCGCGTAAATTTATATCTATTCTGCGCACGGTGAGCCACCAGACATAGCTCAAATATGGGCTCCAAACGCGACTTCGCCTGATCACGGCTCGTCCGAATGTGCAGATTGCGAGCGAACAAAACTGGAACGCACCTTTAACGCCATCGAAGGCCTATAAGATCACCTGGAGAATGACGAAATTTTTTGTGCGCCCTACCGGGTCGCAACTCCGTCTGTATGTTCGTACCGGCCCGGCGTCCGTCGTCTTCATTTCGCAGCAGTCGTCTTCGCCGCCCTCTATGTCCTCACGATAAATGTCACACCCTATCGCGTCCTGAAGAGGGACCGTCATCATGTGTCTCTCTCGTCGAAGCCCCAATATTGTAGGTCCGGTCGCTATTTTCAATGGAACCAGTGATAGGCCCTCAGAGGTTGCTCTGGCTTATATCTGTGTAGCGTGCTCCGCAGGTGCGCAGTGTCGGCAGGATATAATAGCGCACGCACCACTAAGATTCACGTCGTCAGGCAGGCTGTACCCGTCAAGAGTGAACATTTGTACCTGGTGCAGTTGATGATACAGTAGCCTTTCGCCGCCATCCTCGAGATGCAGACGATGCGACCCCTGTACTCTCGCCGCTTTCGCGTCAACGCGGCAGCAGCCCCACCGGACACACAGTTGTCACGTTCTGATAATTGCTGCCTATTTCGATGCAGGGTGACATTACTGCCCTCTTGTGGGGCTCGCGTTCTCCACTGCTAGTGTAGGCAGAATGCACTGAAACTCTACGGAAGTTTGGTTCAACTGGCCAACTCACACTTTTCAATTCGAGGTTCCCGAAACACATCTGCTCTCATGGTGGTGCAACGCCACTCCCGAGAAATCCGTCGCTGAACTTGAAGGTAGCAGATGAAGCACGTCGTCAAGAAGAGTGTGTACGGCGTCCCTCTACTCGGAGTGTTACCTGGCCGTTCGCTGTTTGTTGTGCAGTCCCGTTCAAGGTGCGGCGCGGTTTCTGTGCCGGGAGAGAACCACGGTTCGTCGAGAAGGACAC
>Ga0307515_10007501_pt1 | contig 21554 bp, 22 predicted proteins | sample 17_EM_MG_FD_194513 | JGI IMG/M metagenome (GOLD analysis project Ga0307515, IMG submission 194513) | Populus trichocarpa ectomycorrhiza microbial communities from riparian zone in the Pacific Northwest, United States - 17_EM | ecosystem: Host-associated > Plants > Roots > Unclassified | place...
TGAGAGGGAGGCTGGCGGCCTCCGACCGTACGAACCTGATCCGGGTCATGCCGGCGAAGGGAGGGGCTGGACGCCCATGCCTACACGTACGTCAGACGTCCTCGTCGTCGGGGGCGGAATCATCGGCCTGGTCACGGCCTGGCGCGCGGCCCAACGCGGCTTCTCCACGGCCGTGTTGGACCCCGAGCCGGGCGGCGGGGCCGCCCAGGTGGCCGCCGGGATGCTGGCCGCCGTCACCGAGCTCCACTACGGCGAACAGACCCTGCTCGCCCTCAACCTCGCCTCGGCGCACCGCTACCCGGACTTCGCGGCCGAGCTGACCGACCTCACCGGCCTCGACCTGGGCTACCGGCGCTGCGGCACGCTCGCCGTCGCCCTGGACGCCGACGACCGCGCCCATCTGCGCGAACTGCACGCCCTACAGCACCAGTCGGGACTCGACTCCGAGTGGCTGTCGGGGCGCGAGTGCCGGCGCCTGGAGCCGATGCTCGCGCCGGGTGTGCGCGGGGGGCTCAGGGTCGACGGGGACCATCAGGTGGACCCGAGGCGGCTTGCGGGGGCGCTGGTGGCCGCCTGCGAGCGCGCCGGGGTCGTCCTCCACCGGACGTGGGCCGAGCGGCTCACGGTCGAGCGGGACCGCGCCACGGGGGTCCTCACGCGCGAGGGCGAGGCACTGGGCGCGGGCCAGGTCGTCCTCGCGGGCGGCAGCCTCAGCGGGCAGCTGAAGGGCGTCCCTGACGACGTCCTGCCGCCCGTACGGCCCGTGAAGGGCCAGGTGCTGCGGCTGACCGTGCCGGAGCGTCACGCGCCGTTCCTGAACCGGACCGTGCGGGCCATGGTGCGCGGCAGCCACGTCTACCTGGTGCCGCGCGAGAACGGCGAACTGGTCGTCGGCGCGACCAGCGAGGAACTGGGCTGGGACACGACCGTGACGGCCGGCGGTGTCTACGAACTCCTCCGCGACGCCCACGAGTTGGTCCCCGGGATCACCGAACTCCCGCTCACCGAGACCCGGGCCGGACTGCGCCCCGGGTCCCCCGACAACGCGCCGCTGCTCGGCCCGACCGCCCTGCCGGGCCTGCTGCTGGCCACCGGGCACTACCGCAACGGCGTGCTGCTCACCCCGGTCACCGGCGATGCCCTGGCGCACGCGCTCAGCACCGGTGAACTCCCGGACGAGGCACGCCCGTTCACGCCGAAGCGGTTCGGCGCCGGAGCACTCGTGGAGCAGTCCGTATGAACGTCTCCGTCAACGGGGAGCCCCGGGAGATCGCTCCCGGCACGGCTCTCGACACCCTGGTGCGTGCCCTGACCCCGGCCCCCTCCGGTGTGGCCGCCGCCCTCAACGAAACCGTCGTCCCGCGCGCGGAGTGGCCGTCGACCTCCCTCTCCGAGGGAGACCGCGTCGAGGTCCTCACCGCCGTCCAAGGAGGCTGACCCATGGCCGACGACCCCTTCGTCCCCTTCTTCATCGGGGCTACGTCCTTCACGTCCCGGCTGATCATGGGCACCGGTGGTGCGCCCAGCCTCGACGTCCTGGAGCGCGCGCTGGTGGCCTCCGGGACGGAACTCACGACGGTCGCGATGCGGCGCGTAAACGCTTCCGTGCACGGTTCGGTGCTGTCCGTCCTGGAGCGGCTCGGTATCCGGGTGCTGCCCAACACCGCGGGGTGCTTCACGGCGGGCGAGGCGGTGCTGACGGCGCGGTTGGCGCGAGAGGCTCTGGGGACCCCACTGATCAAACTTGAAGTGATCGCGGACGAGCGCACGTTGCTGCCCGATCCGATCGAGCTGCTCGATGCCGCAGAGACGTTGGTCGACGACGGATTCACGGTGCTGCCTTACACGAACGACGATCCTGTGCTGGCGCGGAAGCTGGAGGACGTCGGGTGTGCGGCGATCATGCCGCTCGGCTCGCCGATCGGATCCGGGCTCGGGATTCGCAACCCGCACAACTTCCAGCTGATCACCGAGCACGCGCGTGTGCCGGTGATTCTGGACGCGGGGGCCGGTACGGCGTCCGACGCCGCGTTCGCGATGGAGCTGGGGTGCGCCGGTGTGATGCTTGCCTCAGCGGTGACGCGGGCGCAGGAACCGGTGTTGATGGCGTCGGCGATGCGGAGCGCGGTGGAAGCGGGGAGGTTGGCGTTCCGGGCGGGGCGTATCCCCCGTAGGTACTTCGCCGAGGCGTCTTCCCCGACAACCGGCGTGGCCTGCCTGGACCCGGAACGCCCCGCCTTCTGAATCTCCCGCCCACGCACCACCCGCCGAACCGCACAGCCCGGCCCCGGATACCCGCCCCACCATGAGGTATCCGTCACAGGTCGGCTTCAGTACCGCCCCGAAACCGGCCGAAAACGCCGTGCTGTCAGCCTCGGCTCGTACACTCACCTGCGTGGATACGACCCTTCATGACCCTCTCGTCGGGCAGTTGCTCGACGGCCGCTATCGCGTCGACGCGCGGATCGCCGTCGGCGGGATGGCCACGGTCTACCGGGCCGTGGACACCCGCCTGGACCGGGTTCTCGCGCTCAAGGTGATGCACCCGACGCTGGCGGCCGACGCCCACTTCGTGGACCGGTTCATCCGCGAGGCGAAGTCCGTGGCGCGGCTGGCGCATCCGAACGTGGTGCAGGTCTTCGACCAGGGCGCCGACCGGTCGTACGTCTATCTGGCCATGGAGTACGTCGCCGGCTGCACCCTGCGGGACGTGCTGCGCGAGCGCGGGGCGCTCCAGCCGCGGGCCGCCCTCGACATCATGGAGCCGGTGCTGGCCGCGCTCGGTGCCGCGCACCGGGCCGGGTTCGTGCACCGGGACATGAAGCCGGAGAACGTGCTCATAGGGGACGACGGCCGGGTCAAGGTCGCCGACTTCGGGCTGGTCAGGTCCGTGGACACGGTCACCAGCACCACGGGGTCCGTGCTCGGCACGGTGTCGTATCTCGCGCCGGAGCAGATCGAGGGCACCACCGCCGACCCCCGGGTCGACGTGTACGCGTGCGGTGTCGTCCTGTATGAGATGCTCACCGGCCAGAAACCGCACGACGGGGACTCCGCGGCGATCGTGCTCTACAAGCACCTGCACGAGGACGTCCCGCCGCCCTCGGCGCTCGTGCCGGGGCTGGCGTACGAGCTGGACGAGCTGGTCGCCACCGCCACCGCGCGCACCGCGGACCTGCGGCCGTACGACGCGGTCGCGCTGTTCGGGATGGTCCGCGAGGCGCGGTCGGGGCTGAGCACCGAGCAGCTGGACGCGGTGCCGCCGCAGGCGCTGACCTCGGAGTATCCCAACGCCGAGAACCGTACGAGTGTGATCCCGCGCTCGCTGACCGTGCCGCGTCCGCTGCCGGTCAACGAGGACGACGAGCCCGGCGCCCCGTTCAACCGGACCAGCCGGTTCGAGAGCGGGCCGCCGCTGCCGCCCCGGCGGCGCGAGGCGCGGCGGCCCCGGCGCGGGCTGCTGGCGATCGTCGCCGCCCTGCTGCTGATCGTCGGGGTCGGGGCGGGCGTCTGGTACATCAACTCCGGCCAGTTCACCAAGGTCCCGCCGCTGCTGGCGAAGACCGAGGCGCAGGCGAAGGAGCGGCTGAAGGACGCCGGTCTCGACGTCAAGAAGGTCGACCACGCGTACAGCGACACCGTGAAGCGCGGCACGGTCATCAGCACCGACCCGGTGTCCGGCGCCCGCATCCGGGACAACGACTCGGTGGCCCTGACCATCTCGGACGGCCCGGAGACCGTGAAGGTCCCCGACCTGACGGGCACCCGCCTGGCCAAGGCGCAGACCCTGCTGAAGCAGGACGGGCTGGCGGCCGGCATGGTCACCAGGGAGTTCAGCGACGACGTCCCCAAGGGCTTCGTGATCAGCACCGACCCCGAGGCGGGCACCGAGCGCCACGCGGGCTCGGCGATCGCCATGACCGTCAGCAAGGGCAGCGCGGTCGACGTGCCCGACGTCACCGGTGAGGACCTGGACGACGCGAAGTCCGACCTCCAGGAGGCCGGCCTCAAGGTCACGGTGTCGGACACCGAGATCACCTCGGAATACGACGCGGGTCAGGTCGCCCAGCAGACCCCGGCCGGCGACAGCCAGGCCGCCGAGGGCGACACGGTGACGCTGACGCTGTCCAAGGGCCCGGAGCTGGTCGAGGTCCCGAGCGTGGTCGGCGCGAGCGTCGACGCCGCGACGAAGCTCCTTGAGCAGTCCGGCTTCAAGGTCAAGGAGGACCGGGGCATCCTGGGTCTGTTCGGCGACACCGTGAAGAGCCAGTCCGTGGACGCGGGCGAACAGGCCGCCAAGGGGTCGACGATCACGATCACCATCCGGTGACGGGGGCGGCACGCGCGCGTGACACCCTGGACGGGTGAGCAGCGAGTCCCCTTCCAGCGCCCCCGAATTCCCTTCCGGCGCCCCCGAATTCCCTTCCGGCGCCCCTGAGTTCCCTTCCCGCAACCCCGTCGGCGGCCATGTCCCGGTCGCCGGCGGTCTCCACTCCGTGGGGCTGTCCTACGCCCGTGAGCTGGCCGCCGAGACCGTGCAGGTCTTCGTCGCCAACCCGCGCGGCTGGGCCACACCGGTCGGGAACCCGCGCCAGGACGAGGAGTTCCGCGCGGTCTGCGAGGCCGAGTCGATCCCGGCGTACGTGCACGCCCCGTACCTGATCAACTTCGGCTCGCACACCGAGGCCACCGTGGAGAAGTCCGTTGATTCGCTACGGCACTCGCTGCGGCGCGGGCGGGAGATCGGCGCGCTCGGTGTCGTCGTGCACACCGGGAGCGCGACGGGCGGTCGGGAACGGGCCGTGGCGCTGGCCCAGGTGCGGGAGCATCTGCTGCCGCTGCTGGACGAGTTGACCCACGACGACGACCCGTTCCTGCTCCTGGAGTCGACGGCCGGGCAGGGCTCGTCCCTGTGCTCCCGGACCTGGGACTTCGGGCCGTACTTCGAGGCGCTGGACGCCCATCCGAAGCTGGGCGTGTGCCTGGACACCTGCCACATCTTCGCCGCGGGGCACGACCTGACCGGCCCGAGCGGTATGCACCAGACCCTCGATCTGCTGGTGGACACGGTCGGCGAGGGACGGCTGAAACTGATCCACGCCAACGACTCCAAGGACGTCGTCGGCGCCCACAAGGACCGGCACGAGAACATCGGCTCCGGCCATATCGGCGAGGACCCGTTCCGTGCCCTGATGACCCACCCGGCGACCGCGGGCGTACCGCTGATCATCGAGACGCCCGGCGGCAAGGAAGGGCACGCGGCGGATGTGGAGCGGCTGAAGAAGCTCAGGGACGCGTAGCCCTCAGAGACTCATAGCTCGGGACCCTCGCCGGGCCCTTCCTGGTACGAGTACCGCTGCTCCTGCCAGGGATCACCCACGTTGTGATACCCGCGCTCCTCCCAGAATCCCCGCCGGTCCGCCGTCATGTACTCGACGCCCCGGACCCACTTCGGGCCCTTCCAGGCGTACAGGTGGGGGACGACCAGGCGGAGGGGGAAGCCGTGTTCCGCGGTGAGGAGTTCGCCGTCCTTGTGGGTGGCGAAGATGGTGCCGTCGGCCGCGAAGTCGGCGAGCCGGAGGTTGGCGCTGAAGCCGTACTCCGCCCAGACCATGACATGGGTGACGGCGGGTGCGGGCGGGGCGGTCTCCAGGATCGTGCGGGCGGGGATGCCGCCCCATTCGGCGCCGAGCATGCTGAACTTCGTGACGCAGTGCAGATCGGCCACTACGGAGTCGTAGGGCAGGGCCGTGAACTCTTCGTGGTTCCAGCAGTGCTTGTCGCCGTCGGCGGTGGCGCCGAAGACCCTGAACTCCCAGCGTTCGGGGCGGAACTTGGGCACCGGGCCGTAGTGCGTGACCGGCCAGCCGCGCTGGAGCCGCTGGCCCGGTGGCAGCTCGGACTGTTCGACCCCTCTCTGACCCATGACTCCATCCTGACAGACCGGGGGTGGTGCACATGACCGGCTCTGGACGGATTCGGGCAACTCCTACTAAGCATGCACTTACTGGACGACGTCTTCGCGCCGGTGCAATCATGCGGCGCACCCGCCAGTTCCCCCGTTTTTGGAAGGAGCCTCTGCGATGCAGGGCGACCCCGAGGTCCTCGAGTTCCTGAACGAGCAGCTCACCGGTGAGCTGACCGCGATCAACCAGTACTGGCTGCACTACCGCATCCAGGACAACAACGGTTGGACCAAGCTCGCCAAGTACACGCGTGAAGAGTCCATCGATGAGATGAAGCACGCGGACAAGATCACCGAGCGCATCCTGATGCTCGACGGTCTGCCGAACTACCAGCGGCTGTTCCACGTGCGGGTCGGCCAGACGGTCACCGAGATGTTCCAGGCGGACCGGCAGGTGGAGGTCGAGGCGATCGACCGCCTCAAGCGCGGTATCGAGGTGATGCGCACGAAGGGCGACATCACGTCGGCCAACATCTTCGAGGACATCCTCGAGGACGAGGAGCACCACATCGACTACCTCGACACGCAGCTGCAGCTGATCGAGCAGCTCGGCGAGGCGCTCTACATCGCGCAGCAGATCGAGCAGCCCAGCTAGAGCCCCGGCCTGAGCCCGCTAGGCAGCGTCTTCCAGATCGGCCATCGCGGCCACTCCGGTCAGCTCGGTGAGTATCGACTCGCCCTGGTCGGCCGCCTCGCGGCGCGGGCAGGCGCCCCGGCCCAGCAGGGCCTGGATACGGCGTACGCACGACCCGCAGTCGGTGCCCGCCTTGCAGGCCGACGCTATCTGCCGGGGGGTGCAGGCACCGCCCTCCGCGTGCTTCGCGACCTGCGCCTCGGTCACACCGAAGCAGTTGCAGACATACACGCGGGTCACCTCCCGGGCGGGATCGAAGGTCGTCGTGCCATCCCGATAATCGGTGAGGCTAACCTAACCTTACCCGCCGCGCAGGAGCTGTAAAAGTGCCGTGGGGCGGGGATCGTATGTGATCCCCGCCCCACGGCACACTGCTGTAACAGGTGAAACGGTTACTGGTCCCTGTACATCTCGGCGACGAGGAAGGCCAGGTCAAGCGACTGACTGCGGTTGAGGCGCGGGTCGCAGGCCGTCTCGTAGCGCTGGTGCAGATCGTCGACGAAGATCTCGTCGCCGCCGCCCACGCACTCGGTGACATCGTCGCCGGTGAGCTCGACGTGGATGCCGCCCGGGTGGGTGCCGAGGCCCTTGTGGACCTCGAAGAAGCCCTTCACCTCATCCAGCACGTCGTCGAAGCGGCGGGTCTTGTGACCGGAGGCCGCCTCGTACGTGTTGCCGTGCATCGGGTCGGTGATCCATGCCACGGTCGCGCCGGACGCGGTGACCTTCTCGACCAGCTCGGGCAGCTTGTCGCGGACCTTGTCCGCGCCCATCCGCACGATGAAGGTGAGACGGCCGGGCTCGCGGTCCGGGTCGAGGCGCTCGATGTACTGCAGCGCGTCCTCGGCGGTCGTCGTCGGGCCCAGCTTGATGCCGATCGGGTTGCGGATCCGGGAAGCGAACTCGATGTGCGCGCCGTCCAGTTGACGGGTGCGCTCGCCGATCCACACCATGTGCGCGGAGACGTCGTAGAGCCTGCCGGTGCGGGAGTCGACCCGGGTCAGAGCCGACTCGTAGTCCAGCAGCAGCGCCTCGTGCGAGGAGTAGAACTCGACGGTCTTGAACTCCTCCGGGTCCGTCCCGCAGGCCCGCATGAAGTTCAGCGCGCTGTCGATCTCGCGCGCGAGCTGCTCGTAGCGCTGGCCGGAGGGGGACGACTTCACGAAGTCCTGGTTCCAGGCGTGCACCTGGCGCAGGTCGGCGTAACCGCCGGTGGTGAAGGCGCGCACCAGGTTGAGCGTGGAGGCGGACGCGTTGTACATCCGCTTCAGGCGCTCGGGGTCCGGGATGCGGGACTTCTCGTCGAAGGCGAAGCCGTTGACCGAGTCGCCGCGGTACGTCGGCAGCGTCACGCCGTTACGGGTCTCGGTGCCCTTCGAGCGCGGCTTGGAGTACTGGCCGGCGATACGGCCGACCTTCACGACCGGCACGGAGGCGGCGTACGTGAGGACGGCGCCCATCTGGAGCAGGGTCTTCAGCTTGTTGCGGATGTGGTCGGCTGACACCGCGTCGAAGGCCTCGGCGCAGTCGCCGCCCTGGAGGAGGAACGCCTCTCCCTTGGCGACGGCCGCCAACCGGGCGCGCAGCTGGTCGCACTCGCCCGCGAAGACGAGCGGCGGATACGACTCGAGGTCCGCGATCACTGCGCGCAGAGCCTCGGTGTCGGGGTACTCGGGCTGCTGCGCCGCGGGCAGGTCTCGCCAGGTGTTGCCAGCGCTGGCGCTGGTCTTAGCGTTCACGGTCACGCCCTCAACATTACGGGGTCGTGTCGAGCTATTTTCGCGCGGCTCGACAGGTGAGACACCCTCACGCTCAGGTGCGCGTGAGGTAGGGTGCCCCCCATGTTCGCGTATTCGACCCGTAACTGGTGGTGGACCGCTCATCCGGCGGCCCACTGACTGCGCGTACTCCCAGTACTCCGCGAAGGCCGCCCGAGGGGCGGCCTTCGGTGTGTCCGGGGTCCGTTCCTCTCCACGAGAAGGAACCAAGGACCCATGCATCTGGACGACCTGCTCCGCGATCCCCGCCCGTTCGCCCTGCTGCGCCGTCGCACCCCGGGCCACGACCACGACGTGATCGAGGTCATGCTCGGCCCGGTCGCCTCCTACGACCGCCTCGCCGACCTCCCGGCCGAGGGCCTGGCCCTGATCCCCTACCGCCAGATCCGCGAACGCGGCTTCGACGTCCGCGACGACGGCACCCCGCTGACCTTCCTCACCCCCGAGGAGTCGTACGAGATCCCGCTCGCCGACGCCCTGGAACAGCTGCCCGCGCACGAGGTCCGGGTCGAGGGCGGTGGCTTCGACGTGGACGACGAGGCCTACGGCGAGATCGTCGGGCGCGTGCTGCGGGAGGAGATCGGGCGGGGCGAGGGCGCCAACTTCGTCATCCGGCGGACGTACGAGGGCGAGATCCCGGGGTACGGCAGGGCCGAGGCGCTGGCGTTGTTCCGGCGGCTGCTGGTCGGGGAGCGGGGCGCGTACTGGACGTTCGTCGTGCACACCAGGGAGCGGACGCTGGTCGGCGCGAGCCCTGAAGTGCACGTCCGGATGTCCGGCGGGACCGTCGTCATGAACCCGATCAGCGGGACGTACCGCTATCCCGCCGAAGGGCCGACGCCCGAGCACCTGCTCACCTTCCTCGCCGACGGCAAGGAGATCGAGGAGCTGTCGATGGTCGTCGACGAGGAGCTCAAGATGATGTGCACGGTCGGCGACATGGGCGGGGTCGTGATCGGACCGCGGCTGAAGGAGATGGCCCATCTCGCGCACACCGAGTACGAGTTGCGCGGCCGTTCCTCGCTGGACGTGCGCGAGGTCCTGAAGGAGACGATGTTCGCGGCGACCGTCACCGGCTCGCCCGTGCAGAACGCCTGCCGGGTCATCGAGCGGCACGAGGTCGGCGGGCGCGGCTACTACGCCGGTGCGCTGGCGCTGCTCGGCCGCGACTCCGGCGGCGCCCAGACCCTCGACTCCCCCATCCTCATCCGCACCGCCGACATCGACCCGTCCGGCCGGCTGCGGGTGCCGGTCGGTGCCACCCTGGTCCGCGGTTCGAACCCGGCGAGCGAGGTCGCGGAGACCCACGCGAAGGCGGCGGGGGTCCTGGCGGCTCTCGGCGTACGACCGTCCCGGCCGCGTGACGAGAGCACGCGCCCCCGGCTGGCCGACGACCCGCGTGTGCGTGCCGCGCTCGACGGGCGCCGGTCCTCGCTCGCCCCGTTCTGGCTGCGGATGCAGGAGCGGTCCGAGGAACTGACCGGGCACGCGCTGGTCGTCGACGGGGAGGACACCTTCACGGCGATGCTGGCGCATGTGCTGCGGTCGAGCGGCCTTGAGGTGACCGTGCGGCGGTACGACGAGGAGGGGCTGCGGGAGGCGGCACTCGCGCACGAGGGCCCGGTGGTGCTGGGACCGGGGCCGGGCGACCCCTCCGACGCGGCCGACCCGAAGATGCGCTTCCTGCGGGCGCTGACCGCCGAGCTCGTCCGGGCGAACCGGCACGGTGTCCTCGGCGTGTGCCTCGGGCACGAGCTGATCGCGGCGGAGCTGGGGCTGGAGATCGTACGGAAGGAGGTTCCGTACCAGGGGGCGCAGACGGCGATCGATCTGTTCGGGCGGGCGGAGACCGTCGGCTTCTACAACAGCTTCGTGGCGCGGTGTGACGACGAGGCCGCCGCTGAACTGGCCGCCCATGGTGTGGAGTTGAGCCGGAGCACGAGTGGGGAAGTGCACGCACTGCGGGGGCCCGGGTTCGCCGGGGTCCAGTTCCACCCGGAGTCCGTCCTGACGCTCAACGGGGCAGTTGTCGTACGGGAGTTGGTGGGTCAGTTGCGCGGGACGAGCGCAAGGTCGGTGTTGTCGAAGCCGGTGGAGCGCCGGACGGGCTGAGCTGCCCGGCCGACGCCCGGAGTGCGGCCACGGCTCAGCCGAAGAACACCCCGACCTCCTCGTACAACTTCGGGTCGACCGTCTTCAGTTGGGCCGTGGCCTCCGCGATCGGTACGCGGATGATGTCCGTGCCGCGCAGGGCGACCATCTTGCCGAAGTCGCCGTCGCGGACGGCCTCGATGGCGTGCAGGCCGAAGCGGGTGGCGAGCCAGCGGTCGAAGGCGCTGGGTGTGCCGCCGCGCTGGATGTGGCCGAGGACGGTGGTGCGGGCCTCCTTGCCGGTGCGCTTCTCGATCTCCTTGGCCAGCCACTCGCCGACGCCGGACAGCCGGACGTGCCCGTAGGAGTCGAGGGTCCCGTCCTTCAGCACGACGTCGCCGTCCTTGGGCATGGCCCCCTCCGCGACGACCACGATCGGGGCGTACGACGCCTTGAAGCGCGAGGTGATCCAGCCGCACACCTGCTCGACGTCGAAGCGCTGCTCGGGGATGAGGATGACGTTGGCGCCGCCCGCGAGTCCGGAGTGGATGGCGATCCAGCCCGCGTGCCGGCCCATCACCTCGCAGACGAGGACCCGCATGTGCGACTCGGCCGTGGTGTGCAGCCGGTCGATCGCCTCGGTGGCGATGCCCACGGCGGTGTCGAAGCCGAAGGTGTAGTCGGTGGCGGACAGGTCGTTGTCGATGGTCTTCGGTACGCCGACGCATGGCACGCCGTACTCGTCCGAGAGCCGCGCGGCCACGCCCAGGGTGTCCTCGCCGCCGATCACGATGAGCGCGTCGACCTCCTGCGCGGCGAGGTTGGCCTTGATCCGGCTGATGCCGTTCTCCAGCTTCAGCGGGTTGGTGCGGGAGGAGCCGAGGATGGTGCCGCCGCGGGGCAGGATGCCACGCACCGCGGGGATGTCGAGCCGGACGGTGTCGCCTTCGAGTGGGCCTCGCCAGCCGTCCCGGTAGCCGACGAAGCCGTAGCCGTACTCCTGCACGCCCTTGCGGACGATGCCCCGGATGACGGCGTTGAGTCCGGGGCAGTCGCCGCCTCCGGTCAGTACTCCGACGCGCATGGAAATATCCCTTCGCCGCGGTTTCCTGTGAGAGCCACGCTAATGGTGATCCAGGTCACAGAGGGATGGGCGGGAAGGTCAATTCCGAGATCAATTCCGTTGAATTGTCCGGGAGTTGATCTACGCGTCGGATCAACTCGTGCGTCTACGCGTCGTCGAGGCCGCGCTCTATGGCGTACCGGACCAGCTCCACCCGGTTGTGCAACTGGAGCTTGCCCAGGGTGTTTTGGACGTGGTTCTGGACCGTGCGGTGCGAGATGACCAGGCGTTCGGCGATCTGCTTGTAGCTCAGGCCCTTGGCGACCAGGCGCAGCACTTCGGTCTCGCGGTCGGTGAGTTGGGGTGCCTTGGGCTCGTCGCTGCCCGAGGCCGGTGCCGGGTCGGAGGCCAGGCGGCGGTACTCACCGAGGACCAGTCCGGCGAGGCCCGGGGTGAACACCGGGTCGCCGACCGCCGTGCGCCGCACCGCGTCCAACAGCTCTTCCGTGGAAGCCGACTTGAGCAGATAGCCGGTCGCGCCGGACTTCACCGCCTCCAGGACGTCGGCGTGCTCGCCGCTCGCGGAAAGGACCAGGACACGCAACGCCGGGTTGGCGCCCACCAGTTCCTTGCAGACCTGGACGCCGGGCATCTGCGGCAGGTTCAGGTCCAGGACGAGGACGTCCGGGGCGGCGGCCTTCGCTCGACGTACCGCCTGCTCGCCGTCACCGGCGGTGGCGACCACGTCGAAGCCGGACTCGGCCAGGTCGCGGGCGACCGCGTCGCGCCACATCGGGTGGTCGTCGACCACCATGACCCTGATCGGGCCCCGCTGCTCACTCATCGTGTTCCCGCCTTCCCCCGCGCTTTCGGTACTTTCAACTCAACTTCCGTGCCCTGCCCGGGAATCGAGACCAGCTCCGCGCTGCCCCCGAGGTCCCGCAACCGCCCCCGGATCGACAGCGCGACCCCGAGCCGCCCCTCCCCCTCGGCCTGCGCGAGCCGCCCCTCGGGGATCCCGGGCCCGTCGTCCCGCACGGTCACCACGACCTCCCGGGGTTCGTCCTCGACCAGGATCCACGCCCGCGCGTCCTCACCGGCATGCCTGCGCACATTGTCCAGAGCGGCACCGACAGCGGCGGCCAACTCCTTCGCGGCAGGCGCGGGCAACGGCACCGGAGCCCCCGGCTCGGCGAAACTCACCTTGGCGGCGGCATACGGCGCGAGCAACGCCCGCAGATCGACCGGCCCGTCGTCGGCCTCGTCCACTTCTACTTCTACGGCTCTCACGACCGCGCCCTCCGCCGCGTCCAGCGAGACCCGGGACACGGGCACCAGGGCGCCGGAGACCAGGGTGCGCAGCGCGATCTCCTGCTCGCCCGCCATCCGGCCCAGCTCGCCCGCCTCGCCGCCGAGCACGGCACCGCGCCGCTGGACCATCGCCAGTACCTGGAGGACCCCGTCGTGGATGTCCCGGGCGAGCCGCTCGCGTTCCCGGGTGGTGGCCTCGATCTCCAGGGCGCGGGCAAGGGTGCGCTCGGAGGCGCGGGCGACCTCCACGACGTAGCCGATGGCGATGGAGGCGACCCAGACGAGGACCACGTTGTGGACGGTGTCGCGGGCCGGGGAGCCGCGCTCGATCAGGTTGGCGGCGGCGACCGGTGTGGAGGCGAACGCGGCCCAGCGCCAGCCGCCCTTGATGGCGTAGGCGAGGACCGAACCGGCGGTCCATATCGACGGCAGGGTGGGGCCGCCGCCCGAGATGTGGTGGTCGTCGGCCGCGAGCGGGGTGAGGACGATGCCGGTCAGCGCGATCGCGAGGTCGACGGCGAGGAAGCGCTTGGTGCAGGCGACCGCGCTCTGCACCCGGGGCAGGGTGGCGAGCGTCCAGACGAACAGGACGACGTAGAAGGCGATGGCGATGCCCGGACGGTCGAACTCGTCGTAGGCGGAGGCGAAGAGCCCGATCGCGTACAGCATGGTCAGCACGCGGTAGCCGCTCAGGGCACGCCACAGCGGCTGTTCCACGGACATTCTGACGACGCGCACCTGCTTGGCCATGGCCCCCCTACCCCCGACACAGACCGGCCCACCTAGGGGCTCGTCTGCTCCTTCTCCGTCTGTGCGAGTGCGGCCTTCGCCGCCTTGTCCGCTTCCTTGTCGGCCTTCGCCGCTTCCGCGATCTGCCGCTTGGCGGCGGTCGCGTAGATGTCGACGTACTCCTGGCCGGAGAGCTTCATGATCTCGTACATGACCTCGTCGGTCACCGCGCGGAGGACGAAACGGTCGTGCTCCATGCCGTTGTACCGGCTGAAGTCGAGCGGCTTGCCGATCCGGATGCCGGGCCGCATCAGCTTCGGCATGACCTTGCCGGGCGGCTGGATCTTCTCCGTGTCGATCATCGCGACCGGGATCACCGGAGCGCCGGTGGCGAGCGCCACGCGCGCGAGGCCGCCGGGCTTGCCCCGGTACAGACGCCCGTCCGGGGAGCGCGTGCCCTCCGGATAGATACCGAACAGCTCACCGCGCTCCAGGACGTCGATCCCGGCCTTGATCGCGGCCTCGCCCGCCCCACGCGCACCGGAGCGGTCCACCGGAAGCTGGCCGGCGCCTTTGAAGAACGCGGCCGTCAGCTTGCCCTTCACCCCGGGGGTCGTGAAGTACTCGGCCTTCGCGATGAAGGTCACCTTGCGGTCCAGGACCGCGGGCAGGAAGAACGAGTCCGAGAACGAGAGGTGGTTGCTCGCCAGGATGGCGGCACCCTCGTCCGGAATGTTCTCCATGCCCTCCACCCAGGGTCGGAAGGCGACCTTCAGCGGTCCCCCGATGGCGACCTTCATCGTGCCGTACAACAACCGAGTGCCTCCCGTTTCCGTCGATCAGACCTTAACCCGGAGCACTGTCAAAGGACCCGACGACCCTGGTCGGTGTCAGTGCGGTCGCGTACGGTTAACCGCACCTGGACTTGTTCAGACCCCTCTCATGAACACGCGTCTCACCACCACGCCCTTCTCATGAACAGGAGACCGAAGGTGCCGGTCCTCCCCGGAGCCGAGCCGTACCGCCACGAGGGCGGGGAGGTCGGAGTGCTCCTCTGCCACGGCTTCACCGGTTCCCCGCAGTCGCTGCGCCCCTGGGCGGAGCATCTGGCCGAGCGCGGCCTCACCGTGTCGCTGCCGCTGCTGCCCGGGCACGGCACCCGCTGGGAGGACATGCAGCTCACCGGCTGGCAGGACTGGTACGCGGAGGTGGACCGCGAGCTGCGCGCCCTGCGCGAGCGCTGCTCACAGGTCTTCGTCGCGGGCCTGTCCATGGGCGGCGCGCTGGCGCTGCGGCTGGCCGCGAAGCACGGCGACGAGATCAGCGGTGTCGTGGTCGTCAACCCCGGTATCAAGGTGCACGGCCTCGCGGCGTACGCCCTTCCGGTGGCCCGCCACTTGGTGCGTACGGCGCCCGGTATCGCCAGCGACATCGCGAAGGAGGGCAGCGAGGAGGTCGGGTACGACAAGGTGCCGCTGCACTCCGCGCACTCCCTGCGTAACTTCTTCCGGTTGGTCGACCGTGAGCTTCCGCAGGTCACCCAGCCGCTCCTGCTGCTGCACAGCGCCCAGGACCATGTGGTTCCGCCGGCCGACTCGGCTCGTGTCCTCAGTCGGGTTTCCTCGACCGACGTGACGGAGATCCTGCTGGAACAGAGCTACCACGTCGCGACGTTGGACCACGACGCGGACCGGATTTTCGAGGAGAGCTTCGCGTTCATCGGCCGGCTCGCACCCAGTGCCGGCAAGCAGGTGTCCGACACGGGCCGGGTGAGCGAGCAGGAAGGGACGGCCACAGGTGGCTGAGCACGACTCCGACCGCGAGGGCCTCGAACCGGACGAGCAGGGCGTCCCGTTCGACGAGGAGGCCGCGTGGGCCGCGATCGTCGCCGGGTACGGCGAGGAGCCCAAGGATCCGCCGGGCGCCAAACCGTTCAAGTCGATCGAGGATCTCGCGCTGCTCGATCCCGAGAAGAACGACGAGCAGCCGAAGGCCAAGGATCCGGACAAGGGCAACAAGGCCAAGGACAAAGGCGCGGGCAAGGACAAGGGTGCCGAGGAACCGCCGGCGCCCGCGAAGCCGTTGGGCAGTTCGGTGTCCTTCGCGCCCGGTGTCGGCGGTCCCCGTGACTTCACCTCGCCGGACTCCTCCGAGGAGGACTTCGACGAGGACGACGAGGGCCACTTCGTGCCGCCGGAGCCGCCGCCGCTGCCGGACGCCGACACGACCGCCAAGTTCGCCTGGCTCGGGGTGATCGGCGGGCCGATCCTGCTGCTGCTGGCGGTGCTGCTCAGCTGGGACATGACCTGGTGGCTGGCGACCATCGGGATCGGCGGGTTCCTGGGCGGGTTCGGCACGTTGGTGATGCGGATGCGGACGGATGAGGAGGACGGGGACGATCCGGGGCGGGGCGCGGTCGTCTGACCTAGCGAACTGCCGGGATCTTGAGGGCGGCCAGCACCGGGAAGTGGTCGGTGGCCGCCCTCACGTCTGCCTCCGTGACGCCGGGCAGCCCGAGCGGCACCCCGCAGCCCAGTACCTCGATGCCCTGCGTCGCGAAGATCGCGTCGATGCGCTGGAAGGGGTTGCCTGGGGTCCAGGTGTTCTCGTCGCCCCAGGGGGCGGTGGCCCAGCAGTCCTGGAGTTCCTTGGCCAGGCGCTCGAAAGTCCGGCCGTCGGGGCGGTCGTTGAGGTCGCCGCCCGCGATCACGTGGTCCACGCCCATGCCGGCCAGCCGGTCGAGGAGCATGCCGCCCTGTTCGTAGCGTTCGTCCTGGCGGAGGCTGAGGTGACAGCTGAGGACGCCCAGGCGAGTGCCGCCGATCCGTACGACCGCGGTGGCGAAGCCGCGTCGGTGTTGGCCGGGGGTCAGTGGCAGGAGTACGTCCTCCGTGCGCTCGACCGTTGCCCGGAGTGAGCACAACAGCGCCGGGCCCGCTGCGGTGCCTCCGCCGGAGAGGACCACCAGGCCTGAGGCCAGGGCGAGGCGGGCCAGCTTCTTGCGCCAGCGGAAGAAGAGGGGGGCCTCTTGGATCAGGACGAGGTCGGGGGCGCAGGCCTTGATGACGCGGGCCAGGGCGGCTGTGTCGTCGCGCATCGAGCGGATGTTGTAGCTCAGGACGCGGATGATCGCTGAACCGTCGGGTTCGGTGCGGGAGTTGGGGAGCGGCGCCATGTGGATCAATCTACGCCTGACAGCTCGGGGCGCGAGGTACGTGGGCGACTGCCGGTCGTGCGTGGCTGGTCGCGCAGTTCCCCGCGCCCCTTAAAAGCAGAAAGCAAGGTGGGTTACATGATCGGGTCCGGCTCCCTTGCCAGGTCCGCTGCCCCCACCATGCCCGCCTTGTTGCCCAGTTGGGCCGCGATCACGTCGGCGACCGGGCGCCAGTTGCCGCCCACCAGCCAGCGTTTGTAGGACTTGCGGATGGGGTCGAGGACCAGTTCGCCCTCGTCGGAGAGGCCGCCGCCGACGATGAAGGCGGAGGGGTCGAAGAGGGAGGCGAGGTCGGCGAGGCCGGCGCCGGCCCAGCGGGCCAGTTCGCGGTAGGAGTCGACGGCGACCGGGTCGCCCTGGCGGGCGGCCATGGAGATGTGCTTGCCCTCGATGCCCTCGGGGCTGCCGTCGCCGAGGGAGAGCAGGACCTCCGCGGCCTCGGGGGTGGCGTTGGCGCGCTGCTTGGCGTAGCGGACGAGGGCGCGGCCGGAGGCGTACTGCTCCCAGCAGCCCTGTGAGCCGCAGCCGCACAGCAGGCCGTCCGGCACCATGCGGATGTGGCCGAACTCGGCGGCCACGCCGAAGTGTCCGCGGCGCAGCTTGTTGCCGATGATGATGCCGCCGCCGAGGCCGGTGCCGAGCGTGATGCAGATGACGTTGCGGTGGCCCTTGCCGGCGCCGAACTTGTACTCGCCCCAGGCCGCGGCGTTCGCGTCGTTCTCCACGACGACGGGGAGGCCCACGCGGGCCTCGACCTTCTCCTTCAGCGGCTCCTGGCGCCAGTCGATGTTCGGCGCGAAGTAGACCGTGGAGCGCTGACGGTTGACGTATCCGGCCGCACCGATGCCCACGCCGACGATCTCGTGCCCGGCGCGTGCTCCGTCGACCGCGGCGGCGATGGCGTCCACGATGCCCTCGGCCGTACCCGGGGTCGGCACCTTGTGGGTCGAGAGGATGTTGCCTTCCTCGTCGACAACCCCGGCCGCGATCTTGGTGCCGCCGATATCGACGCCGATGGTGAGTCCCATGAATCCCTCAGTTTCGGTCGAGCCCCGCTACGGCCCACCGTACCCGAGGGGCTTCTAGTCCAGGTCGATGCGCTCCCCCGGACCAGGGTCCTCGCCCCGGTCACGGCGGTCCTTCAACTCGGTGTCCCGTGCTGTCCAGCGTTGTTCCTGGGCCTGGACCGCTGAGCGGTACGCGGCGAGGAGTTCGTTTCCGGCCGCCGCGAGGTGGTCGAAGACGTCCGGGTTGCGTTCGATGACGGGCTCGACGGCTGCCTTGGCCTGCTGGACGACCTGCTTCACCACCTGCTGGGCGGCCGGTCCCGCGACCTGGCCGAGCAGCGGGGACTGGAGGCCGGACAGCTTGTCCGCGACGGTGTCGACGAGCTTGCGCAGTTCCTCGGCGGCCGAGCCCGGGGGCGGGCCGTACTGGGTGCGGCGGCGGGCCTTCTCCGCCGCGAGATCTTCGGCGGCCGCCGTCGCCCAGGCGTCGGCGTCGGTCGCCCGCACCTCGTCGAGCGCCTCTTCCTTGCCGGCCTCTGACGGGGGGAGCTCTTCGCTCATGACGGACTCCTGACTACGGTTCGTCTCTACGACGTTACCCGAATGGGCGTACGTGCTTCATCGTCTCCGCGTCCACAAATACCGACACGGTCACCTTCCCTGCGGCCACAGGTCCGGGTCGGGGGCGAAACGGATGCGCAGTTCGCCCTCGCGCAGGGCCGCGCCGGCCACGGTGCAGCGGCGCAGGGCCGACGGCAGCGGCACGATACGGCGGAACCGGCCGACGGTGACAACGAGTTCGTCGCCCCGGCGGACCAGGTCCAGTTCGTCCCGTATCGCGCCGGGCAGGGCAATGCTCCAGACCAGGACGCCGTCCTCGGCCAGCCGGTCGGTGACGGGCCACTCCACCGTGGAACCCGCCTCGTTGACACCGGGCACCGCGAGCGCCGCGAGGTCGTCGGTGCCGCGCGGGTCGTGGCCGAGGTGCGGGACGTGCCGGACGTCGTACGTCCCCTGCCACTCGTCCAGGGTCTTGCGCTGCTGGGCATTGAGGCCGGCCAGCCAGGTGTCCTCTACGGACTCGGGCAGCACCCGGTTGGCGACCAGCACGTCGGGGCGCAGGCCGCGCAGGGCGAGTGCGAGGCCGGCCTCGCGAACGGCGTCGGCGCCGGCCGGTCCGGGCTCGGCGACCAGTCGTACGGAGGTGTGGCGGTCGGCGAGAACCGCTTCCACGGCGGCCAGTTCGACGTCCCAGCGGCCGGCCGTGTCGTAGAGCCACTCGGAGGGCATCGGGACGCCGGCGAGGCGGCCGAGGACCGGGCGCAGGGCGCGAGCCGCTTGCCGCTCGGCTGGGAGGAGGCGGCGCAGGTAGCGGCGGAGCTCTTCGGGGAGGGCGAGGAGGGCGAGCGCGTGGGGGGTGGGCGGGAGGTCCACGACCAGGAGGTCGTAGGCCTCGGACAGGGCCGCGTCCCTGAGGGCTCGGAGGAGGGCCAGTTCCTCGGCGCCGGGGAGGGGGGTCACCTCTTCCGCGTCCAGGCGGGCCGCGCCGAGGAGTTCGAGGGCGGTGGAGGCGCGGTCCTGGAAGGCGGTGAGGTCTGCGCGGAAGGACTCCGTGGCGTCGGGGCGCCAGGCCGTGAGGTTCTCGGCGGCTTCGACGGGGGCCGCTCCCGTGACCACGCCCAGGGCGGCGCCGAGGGTGTCGCCGCGGTCGGCACCGAGGAGGAGAGTGCGGGTGCCGGTGCCTGCGGCGGCTTGTGCGGTGGCTGCGGCGATGGTGCTTCGGCCGCTGCCGCCTGGGCCGGTGATCAGGAGGGTGCGCATATGAGTGAACGGTAGTCGCTCGGTGGGGGTTGGGCGCCGTTGCCGGGGGCTCCGCCCCCGGACCCCCGTCGGCCCTGAAGGGGCCTCGTCCTCAAACGCCGGACGGGCTGAGTAATGCCGGTCCTCGTTCGAAAGGCACCGGACGGGGTGGATGGTGCCGACCCGTCTCGGAAACCCGCCGCAAGGACCTGGAGAGAATGCCCGCCGGCGCCGAAAAGGCCCGCCTACTTCTCGCCCGTCTCCACCGGCGGCTCCCCCGACTCCACCCGCTTCTTCAACCCCGCCAACGCCCGGTCGATGATGACCTTCTCGGCCTTGCGCTTGATCATGCCCAGCATCGGGATCTTGACATCGACCGTGAGGAGGTAGGTGACCTCCGTGGCGCCCGCGCCTGAAGGCTTGAGGAGGTAGGAGCCGTCCAGGGAGCGCAGCATCTGGGACTTGACGAGGGTCCAGGAGACCTCGTTGTCGCCGGTCCAGGTGTACGCGAGGACCTGGTCGTCCTTGATCGCGCCGGCGTCCATGACGAGCCGGACCTGTTCGGCGCGGCCCCGCTCGTCGGTCTTGAGGACGTCCGCCTCCTTCACCTCACCGGTCCAGTCCGGGTAGCGGGCGAAGTCGGCGATCACTTCCATCACTTCGGCCGGTGCCGCCTCGATCGTGATGCTCGAACTGGTGTGTTCCGCCATCGCTGTGGCTCCTCCAGATGCGGACCGGCAGGGCGTCGTCGTCGTGCGCTTGTGCGTGCAGCGTGAAGGCTACCTCCCCGCCAACCCCCTTACCGCACCCCCTACCTGCGGACATCAGGAGGAGGTCGGGAGGAAGTCAGGAGGAGGTCACCACTCCAGTACCCACGGCTTGCCGCTGCCCGCGAAGTGCCCCACGTTCACGCACTCGGTCGCGCCGATCCGCATCCGGCGCACCAGTGGCTGGTGGACGTGGCCGAACAGTGCATAGCGGGGTCTGGTGCGGCGGATGGCGTCCAGGAGGGCGCGGCTGCCGCGTTCGAAGCGGCGCGCGACAGTGTCGTAGACCAGCTCGGGGATCTCGGGTGGGATGTGGGTGCAGAGGACGTCGACCTCGCCGACCGCCTCGATCTTCGCGGCGTACTCCTCGTCGCTGATCTCGTACGGGGTGCGCATGGGGGTGCGGAGGCCGCCGCCGACGAAGCCGAACGTCCAGCCGCCGATCTCCACGCGTTCGCCGTCGAGCACGGTCGTTCCGGGGGCGGCGTACTCGGGCCACAGGGTCGGCATGTCTACGTTGCCGTAGGTGGCGTACGTCGGGGTGGGGAAGGCGGCGAACATCTCTGCGTACTGTTTGCGGACCGCCTTCTCGATCAGGGCCGCTCGGTCCCCGCCGACGCCGGCCCACAGCCGGGCGCCCAGTTCGCGGGCCTCCTCGAAGCGGCGGGCGGTGCGCAGCTCGACCAGGCGGTCGGCGTTCTCCTCGCCGAAGAGCTCGGGGAAGATCCCGCGCGAGTGGTCGGCGTAGTCGAGGAAGAGGACCAGGTCGCCCAGGCAGATCAGGGCGTCGGCACCCTCGCCGGATCTGGCCAGGTCACGGGCGTTGCCGTGCACGTCGCTGACCACATGGATGCGCGTCCCGGAGTTACCGGCCGGTGTGGGTGCCATGACGATCAAGCGTAGGCGTGTGCGGCAAACGTGAACAGTGGCGGCGGAGCTTGCGGTTACTGGCCAGTCAAGAAAGGCGTGGACTACTGTGCGCCAGGAAACACCAATCTGTGTGACGCAGCGAACATCTCGCCGGGACCCCCTGTCGTAGAAGCCATACCGACGGGTAACGTCCGGGCAGTCCAGTCGTGCTCAGGATTTCAACCACCGGGTCCTGACGCACCTGCCCGAGTCTTGGACCGGACCGTCGCATCACACAACGTCGTGGCGCCGGCGCCCGATGAGGAGCAGCAGTCTTGCGCGAGTT
>Ga0307515_10007502_pt1 | contig 21554 bp, 2 predicted proteins | sample 17_EM_MG_FD_194513 | JGI IMG/M metagenome (GOLD analysis project Ga0307515, IMG submission 194513) | Populus trichocarpa ectomycorrhiza microbial communities from riparian zone in the Pacific Northwest, United States - 17_EM | ecosystem: Host-associated > Plants > Roots > Unclassified | place...
TTCTTAGCTAATACTACTTCTAGCCAAAAATAATAAACTTAGTTAAACACTTTATAGGCGCCTACTATAGTTATAAGCGCGCTAAGGCCTTTAATACAAAGTACTAAGGACTACTATACCCTCTACTAGTACCTATATAATAATAGGCAGATATCGCTATAGATTTCGTTATTAACCTACCACCCTATAAATAATATAGCCGTACCTATAAGAACATCCTTATAATAATATGCCGACTTATAAAAGAGCGCCACTACGTCCTAACTAAAGGCATAGCCATTAGCGACGTTACTAACGCCTTCCTTTATAAAGTTTACTAACTATATAGGTTACCTAACTTAATTACGTCCGACTAAGGCATATAATTTAACTCTAATATATAGAGACGAATCTGCTAACGCCTTGGCATCTCCATTAAAATATCTATATCCTTTTACTATAAAACTACTAGGTAACCGGAAAACGCTAATACTAGCATAAAAGCGTACCTATAATAGGTAGTTACCTATAGTTAAGATAACTAGGTAAATTACCTCCTACTAGGTAAATTTACAGCGAATAACTACGTCTTAACTACTATAGGACTTACTCCATTTTTTATAAATAAGGGTTATTACCCCGAATCTAGTATAGAGCCACTAGAACCTATTAATAAGAAACTACTATATAAAAAACGCCTTAAGATGCTACTTACCGACTAGCATATAGACCATATAAAAAATCTACTTAACTACTATAAGGGAGAAATGGCCTAGGCTTAAGCAAAGTAGGCCTACTTCGTCAACTATTATAAAACGCCACCACTAGAGATATATGTTAGCGACTAGGTATAGCTAAATATATATAATATCTCTACGTAGAGGCCTATAAAGTCACTTAATTATAAGAACCTTAGCCCCTATCTAATTAAATAAGTTATTAATAGGAGAACCGTATATAAGCTAGAACTTCTACCTACCCTAGCTACCCGCGGGATATAGCCCGTATTTCACCTATAGCTACTATACCTCCATTAGCCCAACCCCTTATTAAGGCAGATATAGCCTAAACCCCTACTAATACTAATCTAAGATAAGAACGAAGACAAGAACTATAAGGAGTAGACCGTTAAACAAATTATTAACTTTAAATACTTTAGTAAAGGCAGAGGACGACGGCTCTACTACAGAGCTATATACATAGGATTTAATATAAACCAGCCAGAATGGCAACTATAGGAAGACTTTAAACACGCAAAGGATTTAATTAGCGACTTTTACTACGCAAACCTACAGAAACTAGGCCTAAGTAGAGACTTTATACCTAATCCTCTATAGGAGCCCTTATAGAGTTAAACAGTTATATATTGCTATATAAGGGTAAATTACCATTAGATTACCATTAAATTACGGTAAAGTGCGATTATATAACCAGAATATTATTAAGATATCTAGGAACTTTAACCGGCGGTTAAAGTTATCTAATTGGTCGGATTTTTAGATGCCAAGCCCTATTATATAACGTTATTTTAAGCCTTTAGCAATACCCCCCTTTCTTCTTTTCTATACCTTAAGTGTCCCTCCTATATATATATAGTAACCACAGCGTTGCCAAAGCTCCGCCTCTATAAGAAGGGGGATAATGTTATAAAACCCCACCACAGGGGCCTCTATAAGAAAACCCCATGCTCTTATATATACCTTACGTATAGCTTATATTAGCTACACGTAGGTATATTACCTCCTTACGCCCTTAACCCTTACAATTGATCGCGTAACGTCTTATAGACTCCTTGAATACATACGCTTTATAGCCACTACCCCACGTCCCGTAACAAGTAATACCCCTTTTTCTTCTTTATACCTTAAGTGTCCCTTTTATATATATAGTAACCATAGCGTTACTAGAGCTCCGCCTTTATAAAAGGGGGGGTAATATTATAGAACCCTACTATAGGGGCCTCTATAGGAGAGCCCCGTGCTCTTATATATACCTCACGTATAGCTTATATTAGCTACGCGTAGGTATATTACCTTTTTACGCCCTTAACCCTTACAATTAATCGCGTAACATTTTATAGACTCCTCAAATATATACATTCTATAGCCATTACCTCCGTCCCGTAATATCTATTTAGATAGCGGTTTTTTTATAGCTAGTCGCTCTTCTATAGCTAGCAGTTCTTCTATAGTTATAGTATATTCCTACATATCTCCTATATATATATAGCACTAAACTTCTAATCTAAATAGCTTGCTATTATCCCTATACGGAATGCTATAAAATATATATAAGGGTAAAGCCTCTCTTAAATAGGAAGTTATGGTGCTATTAGTTAGTCTATTAGTCGGTTAGTCGGTTAGTTAGTTATAATTAATTAACAGAATAGTTAGTAAGAAAGAAAGAAAAGAGTACATTTTTAGTAACTAGTAGGGTTGTAATGTTAAGGATAAGGGAAGAAGGAAGAAAGCCGAAGGCTTTATAAATATAGGAAAATACCAAGACGCTAGGTAGTAGCCCATTTTTATTACAGACGCTTTAAGTACAATATTATAACTACTTGGGGAAGAGTTGGAAGAAGCTAGTTAGTTAATCCAGGCACAGTCTAAGATGGAGCCAATAGAACTATATGACGAGGAATAGTAACTGAGGTTACGTAATGTAATCTGTATAATCTATAGGATCTATATAATCCGTAACAGAGTAGATAGAGCATACGTATATTACGTATAAGAAGGATTTTATAGGAGTACAGTTGTATATTTAAGGACCACGGTCCCTACCTAGATAGTTCCTTCCTTATAGTAATTCTTAGAATACAATTAAAGTTAATCTATTAGGCAACTACTCCACTAGTTATTATTACATTGTTAACTTTAATTTGCATTACCTATATACCTAGCCTAATAATAAGCCCATCGTAGTTCCTACTATAAGGTTTTATTACACAATTACTACCGAGTTATAGTATTAAATACAGAAAGTTAAATAATATACCACTTAAAGCAGCCACCACAACGCCATTAATGGCGGCAACTACTTTAAGGTGAGGAGGAGACACTAGTATAATAGATACTAACTTACAGCAACCTATAACGGTTAAATAACTATAAGAGATAGTTAACTAGTTAATAATAAATAATACGGCGTTAGAAGAAAGGGTTAATAGAATAGGAGCAGTAAAGATTAAGTTACTATTAATTAAAAGGTACTTAGGAGAGAGATTAAAGCTTAAAGGATTTCTTATGTAAATGCACTTTAAAGTTATATAAGAAGGGGTAAAGTTACTAACACCTATAGATTGAATAGCATATATAGGACTATTCCTATTAGGAAGGGCACTTAAATAGTTTAAACCTTACCTTATAGAAATATAAGTAAATAGAATAATAACTACCAACTAAGAGGTACGGTTTATATTCTTAAGCTAGGAAGAGTTTATGGAGTAACTTATATAAATATTTAGAGATCCGGAGGCAGCAACTATAGTAAAAAGAAAACTCTAAAATATTACGCAATAAACCTTAGCAATTAAGTATATAATATAATTCCAAACGCTAGCGATATAAGTTAAGTAGGATAATAAGGCGCTTATAGTATAGCATAAATAGGGACTTAAGGCTAAAGTCTAGGATGTAATTATCCTAATAGAGAATACGGACACTCTAAGAGATCTAATAGATTAGGCAATTAAGATTAATAATTAGATCTACTAACAAGAACAGGCTAAGAAGGGTTAGAATAGAGTTCTATAGTTATATAAGGCGCAAAGTACGCAATAACTAAAGCTAAGTTAGAAACTATAGTATGGCGTAGAGCTAATAGACCTAAGTAGTACTAAAGAAGCCTATAAGAGAGAGAGTAAGAAACTATAGAAACCTAAAGGTTAAGGATTTAGTAATTATAGGACTAAGGAGCAGAGGCTAAACTAAGGATCTTAGTAGTAGAAGATATTTAGGCGGACTCTATAACAAAGTTAATAGTTTAAAGATAGAGCTTATATAAATTGCGGAAAATAAGGTTACTTTATAAGGGATTATAAAGATAGTTAGAGTAATTATATAATAAAGGGAACTAGACTAGTAAAAAACATATACGTATAGAGGGATAATAGTATACTATAAGAAATAAAAGAATATTTAATTTAAAGTTTCGCGTTCTATTATAATAACACATACCAAATTTATAAAGACGCTAAGTATAGCGCAAGCTATTAGCTATAGGAGCTAAAACCTTTAGAATATAGGGGAACTAATAAACCAGTTCACAGATCGGACATTAAGGATAATGAATTTAATAAAGGTAAAATATTTTATAATAATAAGGCAATAAAGGCAGCTTACTAGGAGCATGTAAACCTTAGAGATGTTATAATAAAAGTAGAGGATAATTCCACTATAGAATAGGGAATATTAGTTAGGATTAAGACCCTACTAGACATAATATCTATCGCTTTATAAGACGTAAGAGAAGTAGAACAGTAAACTACTTTGGCACTTAATAAAGGTAAAAGGCTAAAGACTTAAGACTTTTAAGACAAGATAAAACATATCTAAGGACCTATAACGGACAAAAACCAATAGAGTAGGGCAGCAGCTTAGTTTAAAGATATATAAATAAGCTTGGGATAGAGTTTCCCATAAATACAAGATTCTTAAGACGAGTTAAGTAAAACTTAAGATTTTTAAGATAAGATAAGAACACTAAGTAAGCCTAGTTAAACTAAGGCTGAAGTAAAGCTTAAGAAAGAAGTAAGCTTAGGATTAAGAATCCTATAGGACTAAGATTTTAAAGTAAGAATAAGGACTATTAAATAAATTAAGATTAAGAAGTAAGAAGACTTTAAGGATCTACTTATAAGGCAAAAACCAAAAGAAACCATAATAGAATTTAGAGCAAGAATTACAGCATAGTAGCAATAGAAGTTGGATTAAAGAACTAACACACTAGGACGTATTAGGGACAGAGCACCTATATAAAGAATTACTAATAGACCTAGGATAGGTATACTAAGAGCTAAGTAGCTTACTAAACTAGAGAATAAAGAGGATTTAGGGATTCTAACTAGGTTCAAAGAATAACACACTAAAGGCTATTACAACGTAGCAATAAGAAGATACTTCCTTATAAATAAACTGTATACACTCCAGTAGCTATACTAAAGGTAGTATAGGCAAAGGCATAACGATAAGTAGAAAGACTTCTATATATAGTTAGATAAGAAAGTTATTTAAAACCACCCTATTACGGAGAAGGTTATAAGTTATATTAAAGGAGCCTTAATTATAATATTAAAAGATCTAGAGGAATAATTAGAGGACTAGAGAAGTAAAAGGCGTATCTTAGTACCTATAAACAAAGTTATAATATTTAGATTAATACAATAGAGGTTTAAACTTAAGGATAAAGATAAGCCAAGAGTTAACCTAAGACACTAAGTACACTATATATTAGTATAGATTACATATATAGATAATATATATAAAATATATAAAGCACTAAAAGATAAGCACTAAAAATACCCTATAAGAATATATTGGATAATAGAAGAATAGAAATATCGAAATGCTAAATATATATATAGCTAGCATCTAGTAGAAATATAGGAGTTAGGAGACTTAATACTTTAACTAGAAAGATTCCTTACAGAAGAATACCTAGACGGATAATAGTAGTAGGAATACCTAGAGAATATATATCTATAGCATATTAAGGACAAAAAGCGAACTAAGTATTGGCTAAAAATAGACTAAGTACTAATAGAATTAAGCAGCTAATAGTTGGGAAAAGTGGAGGCCTATAAAACTAGAGGGAACTAGTAATAAAGCCTTAGACCCTTAAAGAAATTTAAGGACAATATCTAAATTTACAAATTAAGTGGCAAGATCAATAGTTCGAAGCATTAATAGATAGTAGAGCAATAAGAAACCACATCTTACTAGCAGCAGTTAAGAGAATAAGATTATTATATAGGAAGAAGGAGTATTCTTATCTATTAGTGACGATTTTAGGAGATCCAATAGCTTACGGAGGAGGCATCATCAACCTTAAAATAGGACCTATTTAGCTAACCATTAAGGGAAAATAGATTAAGATGTCTTTCGATATATTACTATTAGGAAATAATAAGGCAGTATTAGGAATGCCTTAGTTATAAAAATATAATCTAAAGATTAATTAGATTACAGATTAAGTCGATATTAGGGATACTTAATAATATAAGATACGACAATAAACCAAGTTAGTATGGTACTAAGTAGGGGCAACCTATAAAGAAATAGAGAAAGGACTAAGCCATATACCAAAAAGATACTATAAGTATAGCAAAAAACTATAGTTACTAGAGAGTAAAAAGCTATTAAAATATATAGTATAGGACTATAAAATAGAGTTAAAACTAGGAATAAGTCTAAGGTTCTTTTTAACCTATAAGCTTACTAAAGAAGAGGGTAGAGCATTAAAAGAGTTTATCTAAGAAAACTTATAAAAGGGATATATTAGACTATCGCAGTCATTAGCGGGTTATCCAGTACTGTTTATACTAAAGAAGAATAGCAAACTAAAGCTATATATTAACTATAGGTAGTTAAATAGCATTACTAAAAAGGATAGGTATCCTTTACCCTTAATTAGCGAAATCTAAGATAGGATAGGAAACGCATAGATCTTTATAAAGATAGATTTAAGATAGGCGTACCATTAAATTAAGATTAAGGAAGGCGATAAATAAAAGGCAGCCTTTAGATTAAAGGAAGGACTATATAAACTATTAGTTATATAATTCGGGCTTATAAACGCACTAGTAACGTTCTAGAAGCGTATTAACAATATATTAGGAGAATACTTAGATAAATTTATTATAGTATACCTTAACAATATTATTATCTACTTAATAACTAAGGAGGAATATGAAGAACACGTTAAATAGGTTTTAAAGAGACTATAGGAAGAACAGATGCTAGTAGCAATTAAGAAATACAAGTTCTTTACTAGGAAAACGGATTTCGTTAGATTTATTATTAAACTAGGCCAACTTAGTATAGATCCAAAGAAGATTAAGCCTATAGTAGATTAGTAAGAACTAGAGAATATTATACAGTTAAGATTGTTTTTAGGGTTTTGTAATTACTGCAGAAGGTTTATAGTATAATAGTTAAAGGACATTAAACCATTTACAAGATTAATAAAGAAAGAAAAACTATAGGTATAGGAAGAGGAATAGCGGGGACTCTTTAAGAAAGTTAAGGAGTTGTTTACCTAGGAGCCAGTTCTTAAGATCTATTAACTAGGACTAAAAACGGTTATAGAAATAAATATATTAGACTATATACTAGGGGCGTACTTTATATAGAAATATTAAGATGGATGGCACCTAGTGGTATACTATAGTTGGAAAATAACACTACTAGAACTAAACTACAACATCTATAATAAAAAGTTATTAGGTATAGTTATAGTACTAAAGAAATAAAGAGTATTCTTATAAGGTATAGAGAAACTATTTATAGTTAAGACGGATTATAAGAACCTAATAGGGTTCCTAATAATAAAAGAACTTAATTAAAGATAGGTTAAATAGGCAGAGATACTTACGGAATACCATTTTAAGATTTAGTATACTAAGGGTATAGATAATATACGAGAAGATACTCTAAGTTAAAAGGCTAAACTATAAAACGATGAAAAGCTATTAGGGGCTTTACTGCGAAAAGACATAGATAGATTAATCAGATTTAATTATCCGAAAATTATAGTAACTTAAGAAGAACTAGAAAGGGTTTATAAGTTACTAGAGAGCCTTTAGGTATAAAGAATTCTAAGGGTATAGCTAAAAGATCTACAGACGGATATATACAAAAATTAAGAAGTAAAGTATATCCTAAAAGACATAGCAGAACAATTTATAGAAGATTTTTATAAGGGAGTAACTTAGGGACATAATGGAGCTACGGGCTTAGTATTAAGACTCTAGGAAGAATATATTATTAATGGAATCTAGTGCTTAGCGCGAAAAGTTATAAAGGAATATCTAGATTGCTAAAGAAATAAACTAATAAGGTATAAGCTATAGAAAGGGCTATAACCTATTAAAATACTAGAGAGACTATAGAAGGTTATATTATAGGACTTTATTGTAAAGTTACTAAAATTAAGAGACCTTATTACCAGACAAGATTATAATATAATTTTAGTAATAGTAGATAAGCTTATAAAGTAGGGATACTTTATAGTATATACAGAAGAAATATTAGTAGAAGATATCGCTAGAATCTATATTAGGGAAGTATTTATAAGATATAGAGCATTAAGTAAAATTATATTAGATAGAGACCTAAGATTTATAGCAATATTTTAGGAGGTATTTTTAGCGGAATAAGGAGTTAGGGCAGTAACTTCTACTACATATTATCCGCAGACAGACGGTTAAATAGAAAGATTAAATTAGACACTAAAATAGTATCTAAGACACTATATTAATTACGCGTAAAATAATTAGGTATTATTATTACTAGTTATATAGTTTATATATAATACAACACTATAAAAAGGGATAGGCATATTACTATTTAAGGTAAATTACGGGTATAAGCTAAGGATATCGTTATTACTATAATAAGTAAAAAAAATAAGTAGTATAGCTAAAGAAAGAATAAAGATATTAATAAATCTTTATATAGACCTTATGGAATTAGTAAAGGTAGTATAAAAAAGGATAAAAAAGTACTATAATACTAAGAGATCTAAGGGACTAGATCTTAAGGAGGGAGATAAAGTGTAGCTACTATATAAAATTTTTAAAAGTTAACGACTAAGTAAGAAGTTAAACTATGTTAGACTAGGACCTTTTAAAATTATATAGAGAATTTTACTAGTTATATTTAAGTTAGACCTACTAGCTAAAATAAAAATCTACTTAGTATAATATATTATAATGCTAGAGCCAGCATATAGGAATATTAAGCCACCAGTTTATAAAGTAGATATATATAGAGGGTAAGAAGAAGACAAATAGCAAGTTTTAAAGATTGTTAGTTATAAAAATATTAACAATAAAACATAGTATAAGGTTAAGTGGATAGGCTATAATAAGACTACCTAGGAACTACTAAAGAATCTAAAAAATGCTATAGAAAAGGTATAGGAGTATTAGAAGAAATTAGGTTAGGCAGTATTAATAAAAAAGGATTACTAAAAAATAAGTTACCTAAGGGGGACCTAAGAAGAGCAGTTGCTAAACTACTTAGATTTATTTCCTTTTTAGATAGAAAAGGATCCGTTCTTTTATTACTAAGTTCCTATAAACCCTATTTTATAAGTTTCCACTCCTTAGAATAAACCTTCTTACAAACCTTTTTAAGACGGATTAGCTGAGTGGACGCCGCTAAATAAGACTTAAGGGCCCGTTGCTAAGCATCGGTAGCCTCCTATTTAGTGTCCTAGGAATGGCGTAGTTCCGCCAGCGTAATAGATAGTTTATTATCTAGCCGCGTAGCAGTAGATTAAATATAAAACCCTAAGACAAATTAATTAGGGAACTAGATAACTATTAAGGGTAATAAGTCGCGTATATTTAGTATTAAAAATAGAGTAAACGTTACAGGACGAATAAATATTCGCTTTAGTATACTTTAAGTAAGAGAACGGTTATTATAAAGATAGGTTCGCTAATATAATATAAACTAACCCCTTTTACAAACAGCAAGAATATAGAGACGGTATAATCTTACTAAGAGATAATATTGTAATAATAGTGCGAATATAACAAACGGTCGAAGAAGAAGAAATTGCTTTAGGTATAATAAGTAATAATATTAACTAAATTAATTAGACGGATATTATACCTCTAGTAAATAACCTAGAGATATTTAGGATCTTTAAGGATAAAGATAAAAGGGAGGGAGATAGTGTTACGGACGCTTTAAGTATAATATTATAACCACTTAGGGAAGAGTTAGAAGAAGCTAGTTAGTTAATTTAAGCACGGTCTAAAATAGAGCCGATAGAACTATATAATAAGGAATAGTAACTAAGGTTACGTGACGTAATCTATATAATCTGTAGGATCTATATAATCCGCAATAGAGTAGATGGAGTATACGTATATTATATATAAGAAGGATTTTATAGGAGTATAGTTGTATATTTAAGGACTATAATCCCTACCTAAATAGTTCCTTCCTTGTAGTAATTCTTAGAATATAATTAAGGTTAATCTATTAAGCAACTACTCCACCAGTTATTATTACGTTGTTAACTTTAATTTACATTACCTACATACCTAGCCTAATAACGAGCCTATCGTAGTTCCTGCTACAAGGTTCCGTTACAATTTTACCTTACTATAATAGTATTAGGCCTCTCCTTAAGGCACTCTTAAGTAAAAGGTAGTAGCTTTAGTATAAGAATTAATGTTTAATATTACTACTAATTAATACCTTTATGGCCCTTATTTTATATAAGCCTACTAATTACTTTAGTAAACTTCTATTCTAGCTTTAATCTAGAAAGATTACGTAGCCTTATCTATCTAATACCTATATTAAGCTCCTACTCCTACTATATACGAGGCTTAAGTTCCTTATTTAACTTATTAATTATAGCTTAACCTTTTTTTCCACTCTATAGCTCTCTTTAGCTGCTAAATACAATAAGGTCCTTTTTTATTATATAAAAAATAGCCTTAAAACAGAGGCTCTAAGTAGCTTTTCTAGCGGTTACGTATGTAGCTCTTAATAAAACGCTTATTTATAGTATGCTAAATTTAATATCTACCGCGGCAATAACTAAGATAATAGATGTTATAACGGCTTATATAAATATATAATAAAGCCTTATAGGAAATACTATAGTAGACTTATTAATGGGCTAAGTATATAGGTTAAGGAATAGTTAATAACGTAAATATAACTAGTAGAGTAGATTGCCTAATAGATTAACTCTAATTATATTCTATATACTAAGTACGTTAGTGTATTAGTATATTAGTATATTTTATATTCCTATATTTCTATATTTTTATATTCTAAACTTATAATATAAATAGCTATATAACTTAGCTACTTTTATCCTATAGCTTGATTAGTTTTAGCGCCTTCTGTACTATCTTAACCAACCTATTTATATCTCTTTTTAATAGTTATACTACTACTAATATAAGATCCGTAACACTATCCCCCCCTTTTTATCTTTATCCTTAAAGATATCTCCTATCTTTAAGTTGTTTATTAAAGGTATAGCATTTTTATCTTTAATTTAATAACCTTTATTATTCCTAATACCTCCTATTAGATTCTTTATATCTAACTATTATAACTAGCTAGTAATTATAATGTTTTTATTTAATAAAGTTATGTCATTATATTCCTATTATATGGAGAAAAAGCTAGTATATATTATAATTACGGCTCTATTTAGTTGCTAGCCTTCTTTATCCCTTATATTGATAAACGCTATACTCTATACGTACTAATTAGGAAGCTGTATACGCAGGCAGTTAATCGTTCTGCTAGATAATTAAGGCTTTATAGATAAGGTTATAAATATATTAAATTTCGTATATATATTATATACAGAGCTTTATTCTTTAGTATTAAGTCGATTTACATACTTCTGCTAATACGGCCCCGTCTTATAGAGGGGTATGCAACACAATCTACATCTAAATTTAGTTCGTGGAAACCTTTAAGGCCTCTTTTAGGCTTTACTGCTTCGAGGCTTCCTTATAGTATTTGGTAATAGCTTATAAAGAGGCTTTCGGCAACTAACTCTTTAAACTTAAATCTTCCTTCCTGCTTATAGGTAAGCTGCATAAGCAACTGCCTTCTCGTTAACCTTTTTAGGCTTATACCTATGCTCCACTACCAGGCACTATATTATCTTATCTATAGAGACACTTAATTTATACTGCTAAGGAAGTCGGGCAGAGTGCTTAAATAAGGCGTTAACGAGATCTTCGCGAAAGGCCTTAGGGCCGGCGTAATTAAGCTAGCCGCGAGTTGCGTAGGACGATAACTTATAGGCGTTAGTAACTATAATATTAAAAACAAAGTAAAGGAGAGCCTTCTAAGTGCGGCGATAGATCTTAAGGGAGGTGTAATAGGATCTTATTTGGTTAGCGGTATTAACGCCTTTTATAAAGCGATTATATATATTAATAAACTCTAGTATAGGCAACCACTTTCTAGCGGCGTTACTAAATACCTTACGAGTTTGCCGAGAGCTTAAGGAGGTTATAGCAGGCCGTCGTTACTTGTGTTTAACAAAGTTTAAGCCTATAATAGATAACGTCATTAGCTATAGAGCCTTAGTATTAAACTTGGTTATAAACTATTGCTAATAGCACTTATAAATAGAACTATATTAGCATCCTTCTAAGTAAACTCCATTACTATTCTATCCTCTAAAAGCTTCCCATATAGTATACCCCATTTAATTAAGCTTTAGTAGAAGAGTTTAAGGTCTATAAGCATTTAATTAATCTACTTAATTAGTGGTATAGCTTAGCTATTTTCCTGCCTTTCCCTTTATCCTTTTTTGCTATTAAATTCCTTACGCCTTATCCTTATTGTTTAGACTATTCTTATACCCCTAATTCCAAGCTACCAGAGTTAACGAAGTAGTTTAATAGATATAAAGAGTTTATCTAGCTAAACGGTGTGCTTATTTAGCTGATAGAGGTAGTAGCCGGTAGTAGAATCTTCCTAGGTTAGGAAATCTAGTACTACTACCTCCGTCTTTAAAAAGCCTTCCTCTTCTATTTAGTAATTATCCAAATCTACTAGGTCTTTATTATTACCTTTTATATAAAATATCTGATTAAGAATATAGCCCTAATTACCCAGCAGCTAAATCTTAGGGCCTTTAGGCGTAGGCTTAGTTAGTATATTAACAATTTTAGGTGCACAGCTAGTAAAGCGCTAAATAGTTTTATTAATGGTAAGGTATATTCCGGGCTTATATAACTTTATTAAAGTAAGGCAAAGCTCCTTAATTCTTTTAAAAGTACTCTAGAAGCCTTTGTCCTCCTTACGTCTTAGTTTAGTATAGTAAAAATAGCGATTAATTTACTGCCATCGATTTGCTCTAATATAATTCTAAATAATATGCATTATACTATACAAGAAGTCCTTATGCTAATATTCTTCAATGTGCTTTCTGTGTGTAACCTATATAAATAGGTACTGCTAAATATGCATATAGCTTCTGCCTAGATGTAGGCGTCTACCTATATAGGAAGTCCTTATCCTCCAGAGGTGGATGTAGCTTTATATTTTTATTTATATACTCTACAAGTTAATTAACCAATTTATTAGTTTAAAATAGCTTAAAAATCTGCCAAGGATCTTTATTGTCGATATATTCTAGAAGATTTGGCTTGCTATATTCGCAATTATTATATATAGGGAGAGGCTTAAAGGAAGGTAGTGGTCCGGGGGCTAGCGGTGGCTTTTTCGCGACCCGACTTCTGGAAGCAGGATATTAAGTAGGCTGTATAAGATCTATATCATTAGAAATATAGTTATAACCTATTATAGTGGTGTAATTAATTGATAAAGTTATCTATTTTCTACGCAACGCGAGGAAGTTGATGTTCTTTAATTACGTGCATAAGCTGTATCTCTAAGTACACTATCGATGCAAGGGATACGCTAAGTATACATAAGCAAATATATAGTCGTTCTATAACGTTTAGTCTATTTTTAACGCTAAGTATATATGTCTTATTATTCTTTATAAGTATTTAGTACCTTTTCTAACTTATTTTAGGGTCTTATATTTAGTTTAAGGCGTCCCACCTTAAGGATAAACTAGCCTTAACTCTTATTAAGATGTAAAAGCTTTAAGATAATAGGGAGCGGATTTATACTAAAGAGTAGAAGGTATTTAAAGCTTAACAAACTACTTACGCTTAGTTAGTTCGTCTTAAAAATGGTTATAAAAAGGTACGCTTTAAGGAGTAACGCCTTGCTAAATAAGGTCTTTATAAGCTTAAGGCTAAGAAGGCCAAAAAGGATCCTAATTAAGAAGAGGCGGAAATAACTAATACGTTAGTAGTAGATCCCTTAAATGCTCTAGTTTATTTATTACCTTTACTAATTCTTCTAGTTTTAGCTCCTTTTTAATATTACCTAATCTATTTTCTTCTAATACTCCTATACCTTTCCTATAGCGTTTTTAAGTTCTATAATATCTCCTAAGTAGTCTTATTATAGCCTATCTACTTAACTTATACTATATTTTATTTATTATTATTCTTATAACTAATAATCTTTAAAACCTGCTATTTATCTTCTTCTTATTCTCTATATATATATAATAGTTAAGGTAGAATATATATTTAAAAAGCCGCTACAGCAGCAGAACACGCCCATTACTTATCTAATAAAGATATAATTACTCCTAACCGAATCTACGGCATAATACGCCCTAGAATTAATGCACGCACTACAGCCGGAAAGCCTGCGCGACCTAGGAGGATCGTAGCAGACTCGAAGGTGGGTTAAAATATAAAAAAACGCGATACTACAATAAACCTAATAGGGGGCGACCCAACTATAATAACCAAAGGACAACGACCAGAAATGGCAGAAACTCGTAGATATCCTAAAAGATATTAAGGAAGACCTAGGGAAGGGAGAAGACGAACACCTACGCGTAGGGGTAGCGCGTGCAGCTTAATAGGCTGGATATATCGCTCGGGAACTATGGATAAGGCATAATAGGAACTAGAATGTAGTAGAGGATAGGCTTGGGCGCATTAAGGACGCCATAAAATTATGGGGAATATTAATAACGTATATAATAAAGCCCTTATAGGCTAATATCGCCACTAGCGCCTAACCGGCGCCTCTCTAGCGCCTCCCTAGCGTAGCACCTGTGAGGTCTATAGTTAGGGTTTAAACGCTAAAAGTAGCGGGAGCGGAGCCAGAATAGATTCTTATAGCAATTAGGATATATATACCAAAGGCAGTAGCAGTAAAGGTCCTATACAGCAGTGACGTAGAGGTTGTGCTTCCGAACCAATAGGTAAAGGACTAGGCTATAACCTAGGGAGACACCCCTAAGTATAAGATACTCCGCCAGGACTACCTAGTTAAAGTACTTAGAGTACCTATTAATATATAAGTAGAAAGCGGGCGAGGCGCTATAAACTTATAACTTATCCAAAGGATTACAGAGGCCACTAAGAAATTGGTCCTAGGAATTACGATATCTAGAGTTGCATAGCTTTATAAAGTACGCACTATATATATAGGTGTATTACTAGGGTTCTAAAAGGTTAAAACACGCGGCACCTTAATTATTAATCTACTGACCTAGGAGATACAGGCGGTAGTGGTATGTAAAGGAATAGTTATAAATAGCCTCTGGTATAAAGCCCGGCTATACTACCGCGTAGTCTAAATACGCTAGTGCTTTAGATGCCAGCTATAGGGCTATACTTAGAGCGCATACGGGAGACAGGAAAGGTGCGGGCTATACGCTAATATATATGAGACGAAAGACTGCCCTAAGGACAAGGGAGTTAGATGCGTAAACTACGGCAAAGAATATAAAGTATGGTAGAAGACGGCCTATAAGACCTTCTAGGTATACTTAGAAGCTACTAGGATAAGGTAAGCCTAATTATACTAGGCTATAGCCGTAGTACGGGGAAACGCATATAAGGAGAAGGAGCTAAGCATAATAGGTAATGGAGGGTAGATAGTTGCATAAAGAAAGAGATTTAGGGTACCTACCCTAATAGGAGTACTCTCTACCTAACTAGCTGTAAAGCGGAGCGTAGGACGCCCACAAGGCAGCACTAACGCCGCTAGAGACCCATCCTAGCAAAGAATCCTAATTATAACAGCCCTAGCTAAGACGCCCTAGAGGAGAACGGAAGATACCTATAAGTCGCTAGACTAACTAACGCTATAAATAGATTAATAATAGTATAATATAACTGCGGATACTTAAACTATAAAGTAATACGGCTATTATTTAATAGTTTAGACCTAGAAGAGCACCAGATAATAGCTCTATAAGAACTAGCATATAATAAGCAAATACGCAAAATATACTAACTAAAAGGATACTACCTCCTATACGAACCAAAACCGGCTACTTATACGTGCTTCCTAGTTAGTTAACGTATTAATATATAGGCATAGAGCTACTATAATATTAGCCCCAACATTAATAAACTACAACTAGCTACTAATTGAGGCCAAATTAGTATTATTAATGTCTATAACCTAAGCAACAACAAACCCTAAATTGCTATATAGGGACTACTTTAACAGATAATCGACATAGCGGAAGGCGAGGTAATTATCTTAGGGGACTTTAACGCACACTATATATTGTGGGGAGGGCAGTAGGCTATAGTTGAAGTATAGGCTATCTACCTATTAAACGAGCTAGAAACGCGGGGCCTTACCCTTACTACTTTAACTAGTAAACCTACCTGGAAAAGAGGAACCTAAGAGAGTATAATTAACCTTATATTTATTAAAGATATACTTATAGACCGACTAGAGTTCTGCGGACTAGAAGATATATAGGCAATTACTGCAGACTATATACCCGTACGGATAGCGCTTAACGTCGCCGCACTAGCGTAGCAAACCCGCCAGAGATACGCCACTAAGAAACTTAACTAGGAAAAGTATACCTAGGAAATCACTAATAGGCTAGCAGTTATACCTTAAGCATTACTAGAGGATATCTAGAGAATTATAAGCAACTGCTTAGAAGAATACTGCCTAAAGGCCCAACCTAGCAAACACGCCCGCCGCGAATAGTCGCTAGAGGCGGCCTAGCTACTTATAAGCGCTAAAAGGGCGAGGCGATAGTATAGCGTAATAGGCGAAGCCTACTACTAATAGAGCTTTAAGGCCCTTAAAAACAGGCTTAAGAAGATAATTTGGAAAGAGGGCAGAAACAACTAGCGCTGATTCCTTAAAGAAATTACCTTAGACCCTACTAAACTATATAATAAGGGACTATAGCATATATTGAAGTGGAGTAGGTAAGCCGCCAAAGAGACGCTAGGGGACCCCTATTTACCCGCACTGCGCTAGTTAGAATAGGACTAGTATACGAACAATAATAAGGAAAAAATTAAAATACTAGTAGAAAGGTTCTTCCTAGGCGCAGGCTAAGCGGACTATAGGATATTAGCAGCCAATCCCCTCTTATACCTATTGAAATAAGTTATACGATATTAGGAAAAGAGATAAAGGACGCTATACGAAAGCTCCCTACTAGTAAAGCGCTAGGGCCAAACAAGATCCTAAACGAGGTAATTAAGGCTGCGGCGGAAGCAATAGCAGTACTATTTACTAACGCTGCAACCGCCTGTCTCTAGAGAGGCGAACTACCTAAAGGCTTTAAAGTAACAACTACGGTTATCTTATAAAAGGTAAAGAAAAAAGACTATTCCCTCCTAGGAAGCTACCGCCCGATCGCCCTAAAAAACACCCTAGGAAAGCTCCTAGAAAAGATAGTTATAGAACGTATATAAGAAGCGGTAGAAGTATAAGAGCTACTACCGTAGACATAAATAGGCGTAAGAAAGAAACGATTGACCCTTTTAGCCCTCTCCCTAATTACCTTAAGTGTCTAAGCGGCATAGCAAGCTTACTTAGAATGTATTGTATCTATACTAAGCCTAGACCTAAGTAGAGCCTTTAATAATATATTATATAAGAGACTTCTATAGATCCTAAGAAATAAAGGCCTACTAGATTAGATAATTAAGTTCGTCCAAGCCTTCCTAATAGGGTGTACTATAAAAATTATAATCGAGGGACACGAAAGCGAATTAATACTAATACCTATAGGTATCCTATAGGGATTACCCCTTTTACTAATTTTATTCCTCTTCTTTATATCTAAGCTACTAGAGACATTTGACGATAGCCAGGATACAATAGCCCTTAGATTTGTTAATAATATAAACTTAATTATATAGGGAAACATAGCAGTAGAAAACTGTACTAGGCTAAACCAGGCGTATAATAGGTATATTATATAGGCAAAACGATATAGCGCTAAGTTCGTACTAGATAAATACTAGCTTATCCACTTTATAAGGAAAAGAAGGGCAAGTAGCGACTTAGCCTTAATAGTAAATATCTAGGGCTGCGAAGCAAAACTAGAAGCTACCCTTAAGATCCTAGGGGTCTGGGTAGACTCTAAACTAAACTAGAACGAGTATATCGCATAGGCAACTTATAAGGGAGCAGCTGCATTCTTAGCAGTATTACGAATTACCGCCTTAATATAGGGACCCTTATTTAGACTTATACGCCTACTACACATAGCAGTCGTAAGGCTAACAATGCTATACGGCTCCTAGGTCTGGGGCCTAGGACTAAGCGGTAAGGTACTAGTAAAGAGCGCCCTAGCGCTATTAGCTAAGCTATAAAACGAGTGCCTATATAGAACTATAGGGGCCTATAAGAGAATACTACGCGCCGCACTTAAACATAAAGCGGTAGTTCTACTACTAGACGTATATATCGATATAACCGTAATATAGAGAGTAGTTATAGTATAAGGCCACCTAGTAGAAGAAAAAATACGCTAAACGCTAAAACGTATATAAGAAATAAGATATATATAAAGAGCGAGGGCCCCTTAAAGGGGAGATACGCCTAAGTATACTAGCTAGGAAGCCCTCTACCTATAAGCGGTAAAGAGAGAAAAGGAAATATAGGAACTACTAGCCTACTAGGCAGAAACCCAACGCCACACCAGTAGAGCGCTATAACGGCGATAAAGGATAGGAGGCTACTAATATAAGTGGAGATCTACTACACTAATCGCAAGATGGGCAGATTTTGAATGGAAGTAATAATAGAAGGAAGTAGCGGAAATATAAGTCGCAACCATATAAAACACCCTATGGTTAATACTAACTCTCCCCCTATATAAAGGACTGTTGAAGGCGGAATCTATAGCCGCCTTCCTACTACGGACGGAGGTTCTAGGCCTAAACGTATAGCTCGTAGGCGTTTATATCCTAAGTACTATACCTTAGTGCATATACGGATGGCCCGCCTAGATAGTACGCTATATACTACTATTTTGCAGCTACCGCTTAGCAAGGGACTAGCTACTCGCCAGCGTAGGCATAAATGATATTAACCGGATGCTCTCTATAAGTAGGGGCCTCTAAGCAGTAGTAAAATGGCTTATAGGATAAGGAGTCCTCTAGCAGTTCTAAATAGTATATAAGATCTAATAGGAGGATATTACAGAATACGCCCCTCTCCAGCCCCTTAGAGACTGGTCACCCCCCGCCTAGCTAGAGGTAGCACACTAGCAAATTGCTAGACTCTCCTACTACTTCCTCCCCCTAGATCTTCTAATATACCTAGGAAGTATAGTACATAAGGCAGATAAAAGACATGGATATACTAGCTAGGCGAAGGCGGAACGCGTATAACTAGCGGTAAGGAAACACCTAGGTTTTTCCCCCTTAAGGGGATTTTTCCTATATAGATAGGTAGTAGCCTATATAGACCTAAAAAGGGACCAAATTAGGCAATAAATAGAATTAATAATAATAATTATTCTTTATATATATCTACTTTATAGACTAGTAGCTCTATATCTCTATATACTAGCTCTAGTATTATAATATACTATATAGGGTAAATTTTTATTTTTACTAGTAAGTTAAGTCTATATATAACTTCTAATATCTTAGCTACAATTTTAAATAGTCTTAGTTTAATATAGTCTAACTTCTTACTTAGTTATTAACTTGTATAAATTTTATATAGTAGCTATACTTTATCCCCCTTCCTAAAATCTAGTCCCTTAGATCTCCTAATATTATAGCACTTTATTTTTTTTCTATACTTACTTTACTAATTCTATAAGATTCCTATAAAGGCTTATTAACGTCTCTATTCTCTAATTAGCTGTACTACTTATTTTCTTTGCTTATTATAGTAATAATAATATTCTAGGCTTATATCTATAATTTACCTAAAATAGTAATATCTTTATACCTTCTTATAGTGTTATATTGTATATAAACTATATAACTAGTAATAATAATACCTAATTATTCTATATATAATTAATATAATGCCTTAAATACTATTCTAGAGTCTAATTTAATCTTTTTATTTAACTATCTATCTGTAGATAATACGCTATTAATATTACTACGCAAACTCCTTATTCTGCTAAGATTACCTTATAGAATACGGCTATAAATCTTAAATCCCTTCTAATATAATTTTGATTAGTACTCTATATCTTATAAACACTTCTTTAATATAGATTTTAGCGATATTATCTACTAAGATTTCTTCTATATATGCTATAAAGTAGTCCTATTTAGTTAACTTATCTACTATTATTAGGATTACGTTATAATCCTATCTAGTAATAAGGTCTTTTAATATTAGTAACTTACCCGCGAAGCCCTACTGCACGCGTCTACGTTGCCGCGGGTGGAAACATTATCAGGAAATCCTTCCTTACGATGGCCAAGTGCAGAGGTAATAGTAGAGAGCCGTCGCAGCGCATGCAGCGCGCTGTCGTCGCGGTTCTGTAGTGTTGAGCCCGCGACGCGTACGAAGCATCGTACAAAGCATCGCCCCCAACACCACCAGGAGCCTTACTGCCCCCGCTTAAGGCTCCCGCTCTACCATCTAGGGGGGCAATTAATTAAGGGAAACTGGGATACGAAAACTACCTAACGTATAACTACCTAGCTCGTAGCTAGGGCCGAAACTAGCCTTATTAAGCTAGTAGATGCGGACGCGTCCTAGGCGTACAATAGGACACCCTTAGGCTTGCACTAGCTCTAAGATTGTAAAGGAACGTAATAAGGGCGTAGGGAACCTCTTCTTATAAGAACTTGTTAAGGTTAACACGTCGCAGACACCTTATATAAAACTTGTTAAGGCCCTAAGGCCACCGCAAAGAACTTATTAAGGCCCTACCTAGAGAACTCGTTAAGGCCCCTCTATAAGAGCCTATCCGGTACATCCAGGAGACTTAGAAGAGGGTCTTAATAGGCGTGGTACGCGCGACCTGGACAGAGACGTGACAGCGACGCGACAGCGACGCAACGGCGACGCGACGGCTCAACGAGGTGGAAACACAGGCAAAGCTCTAGGTAGCGGAAACATAGGCCAACTTCGACGGCCCCATGGCGTCTAACTCAGTCGACTCATAGGCGACTCACAGGAGGGTCTTAATAGGCGTAGTGCATGTAACCTAATGCGTATATATATAAGGCGACTTATAGAAGGGTCTTAATAGGCGTGGTGTACGTAACCTAATGCATATATATGGGGGAGGCTATAGGGGAAACATAGGCTAGTTGGACGAGGACTTAATAGTTAGAGATATAGGCCAGCTTATAGAAAGGGGGGACACAAGCTTAGTTAGTAGGAGAGGGGGAAGTAGGTTACCTGGTACGGGACTTGGCGTCTTTATAATAATAATAGATTCAATTTACCGTCCGACCCGGTCCCCCTAATGGGTCCACGCAGACTAATTCCTATGGTAAAAACTCAATATTTACTGAGAAAAACCCATTTTTTGGGTGAACAAAAAAC